>Ga0114972_10001166_pt1 | contig 19779 bp, 24 predicted proteins | sample M_140807_EF_Meta_FD_87354 | JGI IMG/M metagenome (GOLD analysis project Ga0114972, IMG submission 87354) | Freshwater microbial communities from Lake Montjoie, Canada to study carbon cycling - M_140807_EF_MetaG | ecosystem: Environmental > Aquatic > Freshwater > Lake | place: Lake Montjoie... | reverse complement strand
TGGAAGACGAACGCGAAAAATATTCCCATGCCCGCGCCGACATTGAGAAGGCGATGGATGTTCGGATGGTCGAACGCGGCAACAGCGGTCTCGACTTGATGAACAAGAGGGGCGCCGACCTTGCGCTCGCCGACAAGTTTCTCGCCGCCTGCAGCGCCAATGCGCGGCAATACGAATTTCTCGAGCAAACCATTTTCTCCCTCTGGGTCTCTGCGTATGGCAACGGAGGACTCCTGCCCTCCGACGAATACGAGATTTCGTGGAACAACTTCCGCGGCTCCCGTGCCGTGTGCCGCCATTACATTGGCCCGGCGAAAAACGACGCTTTGTTTGTCGAGGGCGCCCCGGTCTTCTGGTGGCAGTCCCGAGCCGTGTATTAGCATGACCTTTGAACCTTCTAAATTGGCCCTCTTGCGCGAGGACATCGCGCGCCGCGCCCGCAAGCGCGGGCTGGATGGAACAGCTGCATTTTTTTATTTCCGCCAGCAAACGCAGAACAGGACGCTGCTCTGGTATCGGCTGCGCGAGGCGGCTCGCTCGGGTTTTGTGCGCGCCGTTTGCGACAGGCTTTATCTCAGGAGCTCACGCCACTCGGGGTTGGAGATTCTCACTTCTTCGATCGGCGGCGGGCTCATCATGCCGCACTGGGGGAGAATCGTCCTCAACGCCGAATCCATAGGTTCCGATCTCTACGTGTTCCACAATGTGACCATCGGCGACGACTATGTCTCGGGAAAGCCGACGATCGGTTCCGATGTTTTTCTCGGAACCGGCTCGACAGTCATCGGCAAAATCACCGTCGGCGACCATGCCATGGTCGCTGCCGGCAGCGTGGTCGTACACGATGTCCCCGCGTGCACCGTTGTCGCAGGCAACCCAGCCAAGATTGTGCGCAAAATCGGGCCGGGCCGCATCACGGAAATTATCGGTTACTGATGGAACCGCCGCGGATCGTGGGCGTCGCGCTACTGCGCAACGAGGAGAAATACGTTGGCAGGTCGATCCGCAACGCATTCGGTTTTTGCGACGAGATGCTGCTCTGCGACCACCGGTCGTCGGACCGGACACCACAAATTCTCGACGAACTTGCGGCGGAACTTCCCCGCGTTACCGTGCACCGTCTGCAACACCCGCGGGAGTCGCACGATTTGATCAAACCCCATGCCGGCACAAACACTTGGATCCTCGGTGTGGATGGCGATGAGATCTACGATCCCGCCGGTCTCGCGCGCCTGCGGTCGCGGATTTTGTCTGGCGAGTTCAAGGACGGTTGGACCGTTTTCGGCAACGTGCTCAATGTGACCCATTTTTTCCCCGCGAGTATGGAAGCCGCCGGCCATCTCTCGCCTCCCTGCCGCAGCATGACCAAACTCTACAACTTTGCCGCGATCCAATCTTGGGAGGGCGACTGTGTGGAAAGATTGCACGGTGGCGATCCGGTTTTCCGGCGCGGCTATGCGGCGACGGATCGCCGCTATCTTCACGAAGAAACACCTTGGGAATCGGCGGATTTCCGCTGCCTGCACTTGTGCTTTCTGCCGCGCAGCTCCGCCGTCGATGCCGACTCGCGCTGGAATATCATGGAGACCTACGGACGCGGTCCGACCGGCCGCCTGATGATGCGGGTCATGAATTTGTTCAATCCCTCCCGACGGTCGCGTTGGAAGAATGAAAAATACCGCCGCGGTCCGGAAACGCTGGTCGATGTGCGTCCATTTTTTCCGGATGCGAACGCGCCGATTTGATTCATGGGATTTTTCCGCAACAACAAAGTCGCCACGGTCGCATTCAACCTGCGACCCCGCAGCGGACCCTACGGTGGCGGCAACCAGTGGGCCGCGCAGTTGTCTTCCTACCTCCGCCGCTGCGGATACCGTGTGGTCTACCGGCTGGACGACAGCGTTGATCTCGTCATGGGCACGCATGCCGGCCTCAACGGACCCCTGGAATTCTCCTACGCCGATGTTCTCGCGGCAAAGCAACTCAATCCCAAGCTACACTGCATCCAGCGGATCAACGACAACGACATCCGTAAAGGAACCGGCGGCATGGACGCGCACCTAGCCGCAGCAAACAGGGCGGCTGACCACACGATTTTTGTCTCGGATTGGCTGCGTGAATACCATGTCAGGAACTGGTTTGAGGAGTCGAAACCCCATTCCGTCATCCTCAACGGGGCAAATCCGGAAGTTTTCCACCCCTTCGGTAACCATGTCTGGGACGGGAAAAGTCCGTTTCGTCTCGTCACGCACCACTGGTCAGACAATCCGTCCAAGGGTTTCGGCGTGTACGCGCAAATCGACGATGCGATCGCGGCCGGGTTTTTGCCCGGAGTCGAATTGCGGATCGTCGGACGCTGGCCGGAGGAAATCAATTGGAAGACGGCGCATACGTTCGGTCCTTGCGCCGGGCACCGGTTGGCGGCTCTGTTGCGCGAATGTCACGCCGCCGTCACGGCGTCGCGCCACGAGCCGGGCGCGATGCATCCGGTCGAGGCACTTCAATGCGGATTGCCTTTGCTTTACACTGCAGACACCGGCGGAACGGTCGAGTTGGGGCGTATCTTCGGTGTCTTGCTTGGAGAGAATCTCGTTTCGTCCGTGCGCGACTTGCAGAAGCGCCATGCGGATCTGCGTCACCGCGCTCTCGCTGAGGGGCCAGGTGGCGACGTTATGTGCGCTGCTTACCGCCGGCTAATCCAGTCGGTGCTGGCCTCTCATCGTTGATGCATCGCTGTCATGTCCACTTGGCCGGCTGGCTCCCGATACCATGGGCGCTGGACGAGGATTTGGCGTGGGTGCAACGCTCGCTTGACGGCCGATGCCGGTGGACCTCGTTGCCTTTTGCGGGAATCATCCACGCCGCATGGCCGGCGGCTGTCACCGCGTTGCGTCCGGCCGCGCTGGGCGGAAAGATAGTTGTCTGCCAAGCCGACAATCCGCCGGCTTTTTACTTGTCGACCGACGGATTCGCGGAGGCGGCGAAACGCGTCGATCTCTGGATCGCTCGGTCGAGCGAAGCCGAGGAACAGTTCCGTTTGCTGGGTTTGCCCGTTGCGCGTGTTCCTTATTGCGTGGACCCGGAGATTTTCCGTCCTCTGGCGGATCGCGAAGGCATTCGCCGGTCGCTCGGCCTTGCCCGGGACGCTTTTGTCATTGGCAACTTCCACCGCGACTCGGAAGGCGCTGACCTACGGAGACCAAAGCTGCAGAAGGGTCCGGATATTTTCCTGCAAATTGCCCGTGAGGCCCGAAAACGCGTTCCACAAACAACGGTGCTGCTGGCCGGTCCGCGCCGCCATTGGCTGCTCAACGCTCTGCGAGCCGAAGGAATACCAGTCGTCTTTGCCAGCGAGGAAACCGGAACGCGCGATGACTACCCGCGCAATATCGTATCCCGTGCGCGTCTCAACGAACTCTATCAGGCGCTCGACGTGTGTGTGGTCAGTTCCCGATGGGAAGGCGGTCCCTACTCGGTTCTCGAGGCTTTGGCGTCCGGTTGTGCTCTCATCAGCACTCCGGTCGGCACATCGATCGACGTTCTGCCAAGCGAGTGCATTTTCAACAGCGTTGGACGTGCAGCAGAGTTGCTCGAGATCCTGGCGACCCGGGACCGACTGCAAGAAGTTTACTCCGCTGCATCTGCCAGAGCCTCACTCACTCACGGACTCGGAGCGGTTTCCAATGCTCTCTGCAGTATCTACACGCAGCTTCCCGTCGGCGGGCCCGGATTATTGGGTGCAACACGTTCTGCCGTTCATTGGCTCGCGGGGCGGATTTTTCGTTCTCCGGAAATTTCGCGCGGCGGCGCCTTCGCGGAAAGCGCGCCGGCCCTGCAAGCCGAACTGGAAAATTTCGACAGTCGGGATTGTCGGACGCGGGACACGCTGGATGCTTTGGCCTCTCGGATTCGTGGATTGCGGGCTGCTCAACGATAATGGAAAAAGCTGTCGGGAGAAAAATTGCCGTGACCATAGGGCGTGGTCGGTTGGCGGCGGGGTTGGCTGACCATTTGCGGGGCGCCGGCCGCGAGGTTGTTCTTTTCTCGCGGAGAGCGGATGGAGAATTTCGTGATGTTTCCGCGCTCAAGCGGGCGAATGGTCTCGAGAAGTTCGGTGCTGTTTTGCATTTGGCGTGGAGCACGGTGCCTCTCGTGGCGGAAGAGAATCCAGGGATCGAGGAACGGCAGGATTTTCCTTTTGTCTGCGCGCTGATCGCCGCGGCGGCGCAAAGCGCACATGCTCCGAAGTTGGTTTTTTTCTCCACTGCAGCCGTCTACGGCGATACCGGTGCGGACGCAGCGACCGAGGAGAGCCCATGCCGTCCGCTTGGTCGGTATGCCGCAGCCAAATTGGCCGCCGAAGCACTATTTGCTTCCTCCGCAAACGCTTGCGTTCTGCGCATCACCAACGTGTTCGGAGCGGGGTGTCCGCTGACCCGGCCGCAAGGAATCATCCCCGTCCTCCAGCACGCGGCGCGTCACGGCGAGGAAGTGAGGATCTGGGGCGATGGTTCCGCGGTGAAGGACTACATCGCAGCGGACGACTTGCACCGGGCAGTTAAGGCTGTGTTTGCCTCCAACCTGAGGGGTGTCTTCAATGTCTCCTCCGGCGGATTCTCTTTTGGTCAACGAACTTGTGATGCTTGTCGAGGAGGCAGTGGGCCGACCCATCAGGCGCCGGCATGTTGCTCATTACCCGTGGGACGTGAACATCGCCCACATCTCATCGGAACAACTTCGCCGTGCCACCGGATGGAGTCCCTCGCTCCTTCCGCGCGAGGCGATGAAGGTGCTTATGCGCTAAGTGTTCTGCTGCGCCCAGTACTGGGCCCGGCCTTTGGCGGTCGATTGCCAAGACCATTGACGCGCGATCAACTGCCGGAGGACAAAGCCCAGACAAAAGTCGTTCCGGCCGCCGAGATGCGATCCTAGTTTCCACCAATCGAGACGAACATCATCGAAGACAACAAGCGCGTGTGACGCAGCGAACGGCCGAACGATGTCCCATTCCGCTTGGATGCCCGAGGCGAAGTGCATCGAATCCTAAAAGAAAAAATCCCACCGGTCCCAGCGCGCCGGAAACAAGCCCGGCAGGACCTTGCGCGAGTCACCCTTGATGAACTCGATGGTGACTCCGGGAAAATCCTTGCGCGCGGTCTCGAGATTTTCCGCACGGATGCGGTCAAGTTCCTTCCAGTCGGATTCGGGCATGGCGACCTCCGGGTCGCCATCGTAGTCGATGGTGATGATTTCGCCGCCGTTCGCAGCCAGCGCTTTGGCCATGACCCATGTGCCGAGACCCTCGAAGGTTCCCGTCTCAAGGATGCAGCGCGGGCGGAAGATACGCATGGCGTTGAAGATCCGCTTCGCGCTGAGCTCATGCGTTGACCATGACTCGCGCCAGCGGCTCGGCGGCACGCCGAGATCTACGGCGAAGTTCCCGACTTCCGGCCAGTATGCGGCGAGGTTCCTCATTTCCACTTGTCTGAATTAGCGTCACCGTTGAATCCGATCCACAAGATTGTTGCCGCCGTGCCGGCCCCGCTGCGGGTGAAAGTGCGCGCTTTGCTCGATGCGCCCGCGCGTCGCGCGGCGCTGAAAAAGTTTTTCAGCATCAGCCTTGCCGATACTGCTTCGCCCGTCATCGGTCTTGGTGGCACCCTTGATCACCGCGGCCTGATCCACGGCGGTGCGGTAAAACTGCTTTCGCTGCGCGATGCGTTTTTCTGCGATGAGCAGGAATTTAATCTTCTCTACCTTGTGAGCAGCGCGCAGCCGGCGTTCGCGGATGATCTTGTGCGGATTTGCCGTGCGCGCGGCATCAAGTTCGTCTGGAACCAGAACGGAGTGGGTTATCCGGCTTGGGCGGGGAGGGAAGCAGAGCGGCACAACGCGCCGATGCGTCGGTTGCGTGCACAAGCAGACCACATTGTTTACCAGAGCGCTTTTTGCCGCGAATCGGCGGAAAAGTTTCTCGGACCCTGCGCAAAATCCCCGACTATTTTGCTCAATCCGGTCGATCTGCAAAAATATTCACCCCGCCGGCACATGCTGGCTCCCGAACCGCTCCGCTTGCTTGCCATGGGAACGCAGAACTACCGCGAGCGATTCGTTTCTGTCCTCGAATGCCTGCGCGAGCTGCGTGCCGATGGTCTCGACTGCTCGCTGACTGTGGCCGGACCACTCATCTGGCCCGAAGCGGAGCGTGATGCGCGCGAGATTGCGGCCTCGTTCGGTATAGCCGATCGGGTCGAACTGCGCCCGCCCTTCCGGCAGGACGAGGCGCCGGACATTTACCGGGCGCACCACCTCCTTTTGCATTCCAAATACATGGATCCTTGCCCGACGGTGGTGGCGGAGGCGCTGGCTTGCGGGCTGCCGGTGGTCGCTTCGCGGTCCGGCGGCATTCCCGAGATGGTCGATACCGGCTGTGCGGAACTCATCGATGCTCCGGTCTCATGGGAAACTTTGCATACGCCCTCGGGCCGCCGGCTGGCACAAGCCGTGCAAAAAATTAGCCCGCGACTCGGCCAATACTCCCGCGCCGCGCGACGGCGGGCGGAAGAGGCTTTCGACGCGCGACGATGGCAGGAACATCACGCCAAGATCTTCCGCGCAGTTCTTGCCGCATCCTGAAAGAGCATGGTCTTCAGCTCACATCTGTTCATCTTCTATTTTTTGCCGCTTGCGCTGGCGGCGAGCCTGCTTGCCCCGCGGCGGATGTGGCTGGGAGTGCTGACTGTTTTCAGCTACGTCTTCTACGGATGGGCCAACCCAGCCTTTGTTCTGCTGATGCTGCTGTCGACGATGATCGACTACTTCTGCGGCCTGCGGATCTACGAGTCCATGACGAAGAGGGTGCGGTTGGGAAATACCAGGCGCCCGCGGCGGGAGAAGGTCTTTTTATGGGTTGCGATGACGTCAAACATGACGCTGCTCGGATTCTTCAAGTATTTCAACTTCGCGGCGGAAAACTACCGTTCGGTGGCACACTATCTAGGTTGGTCATCCCCGGACTTTTTCCTCGAAGTGACTCTGCCACTCGGGATCAGCTTCTACACCTTCCAGTCGATGAGCTACACCATCGACATCTACCGAGGCGAAGCACAAGCCATGCGCAGCTTTACTGGCTTCGCGGCATTCGTATCGATGTTTCCGCAACTCGTGGCCGGTCCGATCGTGCGGTTCCAGACCGTCGCGCGCCAACTGCGCCGGCCCGACCGCAGCTGGAATGCTTTCGCCCGTGGCGTCGCCTGCTTCTCGCTGGGGTTGGGTAAAAAAGTCCTCCTCGCCAATCCGTGCGGAAAGGTTGCTGATACACTTTTCGGAGCTAGTGATGCCGGCATGCTGGATTCGTGGCTGGGTCTTTTTGCTTACTCGTTCCAGATTTACTTCGACTTCAGCGGCTACTCCGACATGGCCATCGGTCTGGGCTTGATGCTCGGCTTCCGGTTTCCAATCAACTTCAACGCTCCCTATCAAGCCACCAGCATCACGGATTTTTGGCAGCGTTGGCACATAACTCTCTCCACTTGGCTGCGGGATAATCTCTACATACCCCTCGGCGGGAACCGCCTCGGCCTCTCGCGGACCTACGGAAATCTGTTCTTCGTGATGCTTCTTGGGGGTCTGTGGCACGGTGCCTCGTGGAACTTCGTCATCTGGGGTAGCGCGCACGGCATCCTACTCGCGGTGGAACGCGCGTTACCCGGACGCAGTATGTGGTCGGGACTGCCGCGCTTCGTGCAGATCACCCTCACTTTTATCAGCGTATCTCTCCTTTGGGTCTTCTTCCGTGCAGCGGACCTACCGGCGGCGATGGAGTTTTATTCGCGATTGTTCGGGTGGGCGGAGGTCGGCCCGCTTTCCCTACTGGTATCGGGCTTGGTTTGGAAGCCGTTATTCCTCGTCGCGATGCTGTTGGCTTCGTTGGTGGTGTGGTGCAGTCCGACAACAATGGGGTGGACGCACCGACTCACGGCATCCAAGGCAGTTTTGTCTCTCGCTGTCTTCTGGCTCAGTGTCCTGATGCTTGGCGTCCAGAAATTCAATCCATTTATCTATTTCATTTTCTGATGGACGATGCCTTCGCCAGACTTCCGGGTACGCCCGAGTATGCTCCCGGGTGGAACCGGACCGTGGTAACCACTCCGGTCGCGGTTGGTCTCAGTCTCGCTTTTGCCCTTGGCTTGCTGGCAGTCCCACTCGCGGAGTTGTTCATGGGCGCGTGGCAGGATCCATGGCGCGCGATGATCGGAGGATGGCGGCAAGTGAGATCGGCCTTGGTGGAAGATAAGCCTTGGTTCAACCGAGTCGTGAACGCGAACCGTGCCACCTTGGCGGCAATCAAGCATTTTGAAACGACGCTGGAAGACTCTTCGCAAGTCATCGGCAAGATCCGTCCTGCGACGCTCGACGGATTGCTGCGCCTTGGTGCGGCTGGAAGCGAAGAAGCTTACATCGGCAAAAACGGATGGCTTTTTTACCGACCGGATATCGATGCATTGCTGAAGCCGGCGGATGCGGTGGATCATGCGGCTGACGGCGTGGCAATCTTCGCAGCCGATCTCGCCGAGCGCGGCCTGCGTCTTATATTTGTACCCGTTCCCGGCAAAGCTGCGATCCAGCCTGAGCAGATCGCACCTGGAAAGTTTACCGAACCGCTGCGACCCGACGGCTGGTCGCGCTTTGCTGTGCAGGTCGACAGCGCCTGGAGAAAGTTGGCCGTCGCGCGAGGTTTGGAGGCGACCAACGCTCCGCTGGTGTTTGACCCGGCTGCCTTACTTTGGCAACAAAAGACCGACTCCGGACAAGCACAGTTTCTGCGTGCCGACAGTCACTGGACCCCCTCGGCGATGGAGGCTGTGGCAAAACAACTAGCCGCTGCAACCCTCGGCATCCTAGGCGGAGGACCTCCCGCAGCACCCGAATCCGCGCAATTGCTTCACATCGACGGAATCGGTGACACAGCCCGTATGTTGGACCTTCCCGCCGGATCCTTCTTTCTTCGACCACAGGGAGTGGAAGTCGCAAGGAGCTCCGGGAAGCCTTGGTCGCCGGACTCGAAATCACCAGTCATCCTTCTGGGCGACAGCTATACCAATATTTACTCGGCAGATGACCTCGGCTGGGGAAGCGCGGCTGGCTTAGCTGAACAGTTGTCGCGCCGGTTAGGCTTCTCCGTCGATCGCCTCTCTCGCAACGACTCTGGGGCGTTGGCCGCCAGACAAATGATGGTTGCTGCTGCAGCCAAGGATGGCGACTGGCTCAAAAGCAAAAAAATTGTGGTCTGGGAACTGGCTGTGCGTGAGGTGATAGGTGGAGATTGGCAACCGGTAAGCTGGGAGGCTCCTGTCCCTGCTACGTCATCCTTCCTTGCCGTGCCTGCGGGCCAGCCAATCGAAATCACCGCGACCATACAGTCCATTGCATCGATACCAAGCCCTGGAGACACTCCCTATGCGGACTACCTCACAGCCGTGCATCTCAAGGATCTTCGAACTGTATCCGACGGCAAGGAACTGGACGGGCAGGCACTGGCCTATGTATTCACTATGCGTGATCACCACCTGTTGCCCGCAGCGAATCTCGTCGCCGGCCAGCGCGTGCGCGCCAAGCTCCTCAGCTACGCGGAAAACACAGCCCGTCTCGATCAGCTCAATCGGAGCGAACTCGATGATCCTGATTTGATGTTGGAAGAACCGAATTTTGCCGAATGGATTTCACCCGCCGCTCCCTGATTTTTCTCTTGTTGGCTGCTGTGGCTTACCCGGCGGCTGCGGCGGACGACCTGGCTTCTCAAGCCGAGGCCGCCGTTGCGCGTCATGAATCCTTCGTTGCGGCTGGCAACGGCGCACGTTTTCTCCCAGCCGAACTTCGCTTCGGCGCGAAACTTTCCTCCCCCGACATCGTTGCAACCGTGGAACCCGCGGTGAACGCCATCGCCGATTTCGCGGAACAAATGAAGACGGCGGGTGTCAAATTGTTGGTCGTTCCTGTACCCCCGCGCATCATGCAGGAAGCCGAGGCACTGGGCGTCTCCGCGCAAGAGCAGCAACAGATGCGCGAGGGCTGGCAGAAAATCCTGGCTGCCATTGCGTCCCGCAGTGTGGATGTCATCGATCTGGCTCCGGATTTCGCGGCCTCGCAAGAAAATCCATTTTGTGTACGTGACACCCATTGGTCAGGGCCAGGGATCGATATCACAACTGCAAAACTGGTACCGTTGCTGGTCGAGGCAGGTCTTGCCGCTCAATGGCCAGCGGGAACCGATGCCCTCACCGAACAATTGATCACCGGCGACCTTGGCGGCGAACCCGAAAAAGTGAAACTGCGCCACCAGTCAGTTTCGAACAAACCCGACCAAGACATGACGAATCCTGTTCTGCTGCTCGGAGACAGCCATCTGCTGGTCTTTCACACCGGCGGAGATCTGTATGCCACGGGCTCAGGTCTTCCTGATCAACTTGCTGTAGCTCTGGGTAGCATGCCCGACGTGCTCGGAGTCCGCGGATCCGGAGCCACAACTTCCCGTATATCTCTGGCCCGCCGTGTGCGTGGCGACCAAGCTTACCTCGCAACGAAAAAGATTGTTGTCTGGTGCTTCGCGGGGCGTGAGTTCACCGAGGCGGATTCTTGGAAAAAAGTGCCACTGAAAAAAGCGAATGGCTCATGACCTTAACCGAGGCACTTGACCCAATTGGGAAGGTGTTCCTTCGGCATGATTTAGCGACACTCTCGACCGAAAGTTGCTGATGCAAACCAACGCGAAATTCAAAGAGACAACCATTGCGTGGCATCACTGGGAATTGGCGGGACTTCGTTGGGTGGCGGCCCTGCGGGACGATCTGTCCATGCATTTTCCGTGCAAAGCGCGCGTGGCGGGCAACTCGAACAACAATCAGCCCATGGAAGTCAAACCGGCTGTCTTCGTTTCCTATGCTACCGACGAAGACCTGCGGGGAAGCCACGCGTTCTGCGGTGGGGAAAAACTTCTCAACAATCTCGTTCTTCTTTTACGTCGTCACGGTTACGACGCTTGGATGGTCGCGCGCACCATGTTTTGTTGCATCCGAAGTATCTCGATCCTTGCCCGACCGTGGTGGCGGAGGCTTTGTCTTGCGGCCTGCCGGTTGTCGCCTCGCGATCGGGGGGTATTCCTGAGATGACCGATGGCGATTGTGCGGAGCTGATTGACGTACCGATTGTTTGGGATCGCCTCATCACTCCGGGCGGACCGCAGATGGCTGACGCGTTGGAACGCATCCTTGCCCGCTATGCCTGTGCTACCCGCGCGGCGCGCGCGAGAGCCGAAACCCTCTTCGACTCCGCCCGCTGGGTGGAAAAGCATCGGGAAATTTTCTCTACAGTACTCCATTGAGCACACCTTCCATCAGCGTCCTGATGGCCGTTCGCAACGGGGGCCCAGATCTCGAACTCTCGCTCCGCAGCATGGCTGCTCAGAGTTTCCGGGATTGGGAGATGATCGTGGTGGATGATGCGTCGCAGGACGAAACGAACCCGATGGTGAATGAGTGGAGTCGGCGCGATCGACGCATCCGGCTGCTCTCCAATCCGCAAGCAACAGGACAGACAGCTTGTCTGAACCAAGGTCTGAAAGAGTGCCGCGCTGCGTGGATCGCCCGTCAGGATGCCGATGATCTGAGTCATCCCAGCCGCCTTGAGGCACAGATTCGATTCCTGAGCGATCATCCCGAGACCGTTCTCCTTGGAACCGCTGGCTATCTCATTGACGCCGACGGGCAGAAAGTCGGTTTGCTCGACGTTCCTACCGAGCGGGCCGCCATCGCTTGGACCTTTCCTTTTTTGAATCCGTTCTTGCACACCTCGGTAATATTTCACCGCGACACAGCCTTGGAGCTTGGAGGATACGATGAAAATTTCCGCATCGCGCAGGACTACGACCTTTGGCTGAGGATGACCCAAGCGCATCCGGTGGCGAATATTCCCTCGCGGCTGGTCAGCTACCGCTGCGGCCAGGGATCGTTGTCCCGATCAAGCCGAGAGGAAGCCTTTCGGGAGGCTGACACAGTTGCGGGACGAGCAGCGCGTGCTGCGTTCGCTCAGGAGATGACATCCGAAGAGCAAGCGCTGGTGGCTGAGTTCAGGCGTGGACTGATCTCGCGTCGGGTCGGTGATTTCAACCGGGTTAGCAGACGCCTGGCTGAAGAGTTCATCCGCTGTCACCCACAGTTTTCGCATGGCCCCTCTTCCACTCGGGCGATGTGGGCTCTGCGGATCGCCGGATCATGTGGTGGGATTGCCGCCGTGGCAGGACTCACTCGCGCGGCAGCGATCGATCCTGTCTATACGTTCCGCTGGCTGCGCGAGAGATTCTTCAACGCGTAAACAATCGGTCTGCTGCGCAGGAAGCGCGGTTGAGAATATTTTCGAATCCTCGAGTGATGCGACCGGCCGAATCTCGCCTGCGCGCCGCAGCAGGAATTTCCACCTGTAGCAAATCCAGCCATCTGGCCGTCATTCTTTCGTTGGTTAACTCCCGTGCCTCTTGCCAGCCATTCCCTACGAGCGCTTTGCGTATTTCCACGTTGCTGGAAAGCTCTTCTAATCTACCGAGTATCTCGGTAGGGCTTCCGGCCGAGAGATAGGTACGGCCGGAATGTCCACCGCTGCCTAGGGATGATTCGTTGCTGCCTACGAAGGGAACTCCGGCCAGCCATGCATTGTGCAGCTTGGTCGCCGGTTTCCGAAGTTGCGGGCGTCCGCTGAAATCCCGTGCCGCAACCACTGCATCAACGTCGCTGTAGTCGTGCCATCTTTCGGCGCTGCGGAGTTCAAAAACAGCTCCAGTTCTCGCCTGCAGCGATTCGGCCCAGGCCTTGGTGCGCAAGGCGGAATCCAGATTGGCCGGATCTCCGAAAAAACACACACGTTCGAAAGTGTCACCCCTTTGCGCGTCCCGGGGCACCAGGCCCGGCTGCGGCCAATGGGGGACATAAACCGAGCATCTGAGTCTTTTGCTGTGTGCAGCGTTCTGCACCAAATGGAGGTGAGTTCCCGGGTGGGGCAGGGCATCGGCCACGATATCCACCACGAACAACCCCTGCGGTGCGCAAAAATCAGGAGGCAGTGACGATGCCATGGTGATGACAATTCCCTTTGATGGAATATCCGTCACGACTTCCGTCACACACCCGGCACGTCGAAGTGCGCCCCAAGTTTGCCAAACCCATGCTTCGACCGATGCTTTTTTGCCCCCTGCCTCAAGGATGCGAGGTGCTCCATCCGCCCAGGCGCGCTGTCTTTCCGCACTCGGCACGTGTTGCGGGGGCAGGTAAAAGAACGTCTGCATGAATCAGGATCACGTTAAATGAGCAGCGGCATCCTGCAAGATTGGTCGGCCAACGCCGGCAATATACGCATCCAGCTCATGCTGGCCTCCTTCCGTTTCGCCGGGAAAATTCACCGCTGGCCGCGGGCCACCCGCTGGCTTGCTACGCCCTATCTGGCTATCTACCAACTGCTCATGTACTGGGAGTTGGGCATCGAGCTTAATTACAAGGCCGAAGTCGGCCCGCGGTTGAAGCTCTTTCACGGCTACGCTCTCGTTATCCACGACCACGCCGTGATCGGAGCGGATTGCACGCTGCGTCATTGTACGACAATCGGCGCGCGTCGGGGAATGGATGATTGTCCGGTAATTGGCGATCGCGTTGATATCGGAAGCAACAGCGTGATCATCGGAGATATCAAGTTGGGCGACGGTTCGGTGATCGGGGCGGGGAGCGTGGTTTTGCACGACGTGGCTGCGGGCCAGACGGTTGCCGGCAATCCCGCCAAGCCCATCGGTTCGCAAGTGTGAAATTTCTTTTTCTCTCCCGCGGAGCTCACTTGGTATGGGATCCGGCGGCGCCCTGTGCAGCGGGTGGAGCTGAGCTGCAAGCTGCTCTCATGGCGCGCGCGCTGTCGCGGCTCGGCCATCGGTCGATCTTGCTCGGCGCCGACACCGGACAGCAAGATGGTGTCGAGTGGCAGGGGATAAGGGTGAGAAATGGCGGTCATTATGAGACAGGAAAACTTGTCGATACTGTGCGGGCCTGGTTCAAGATCCACCGGATTTTGAAGGAGGAAAGACCGGACGTTGTCGTGGTCTATGGTTGGACCGCCCTGCTCTACGTTCTCGCCTGGTGGCGCAAGATTGTGCCTTTCAAACTGGCTTTCGTTTGCGCCCTCGACGCCGAGATCGACGGCGAATTCCTTGGGAGCAATCCTCTCCGAGGTTTATTATTTCACCGCGGCATGCGCTTGGCTGATGCACGTCTCTCCATCACCGAGGACCAAGCTGTAGCCTTTCGGAGCCAATCCATGTCTTGCCAAGTCACCCGCCTACTAGTGGCTGATCGAAGCCCGACCGCAACAGCTTCAAAAACATTGGACCTTCTCTGGGTGGCGCGCTGTGAAGAGGTCAAGCGTCCCGCTTTGTTTTTGGATCTGGCGCAAAAATTGCCATGGGCCCGGTGCCGGATGATCTGTGCTCCCCACGACCGCTTGCTTTGGCAGGAAATGCAGGCGAGGGCTGCCTGCCTCCCGAATGTGGAGTTCCTCGAGGGTGTTCCTTACGCGGAGATCCAGAACCACTTCAATGCAGCCAAAATATTCGTCAACACCTCATCCCATGAGGGCGTACCGAACACGTTCATCCATGCGGGATTGGGGCGGACGGGCATCGCCTCACTCGAGATCGATCCGGACAAGATGTTCGACAGTTTTGCCGCGGGCGTCATGGCGCGTGGCAACTTCGAGGATTTGACCTCAGGCGTGCAGCGGTTGCTGGGCGAACCGGCAGTGCTCCACGCCGCTGCCAGCGAGAGCACGCGCTTTGTCGGCGAGTGGCACGACAACGACCGCAACGTAGCCTCTTTTTTGCTGGGCGTTTCATGATCCGTGTCCTCCATGTAATCGACCATCTGGGTCTCGGCGGGGCGCAGAGCGCGCTGTTGGACATGGTCAGCAACCGAGACCCGGCCGTGGTCGGTGTCGAAGTTGCGGTGATGCACGGCCGCGGACTTTTTTGCGAAGCTCTTGAGTTGTCGGGCATCAAGGTGCACTCCTTGGCTCCGTCGAAGTGGCCGCCAGTTTACCTTTCCCGCTTCGCCCGCTTGGTCAAAGCCGGCCGCTACGACATTCTCCACTTCCACTTGCGGGGTGCAAACTGGCTGGCCAAGCCCCTGGCTGCCTTGTGCTCGCGCAGCCGGCGCGTGTCCCACGATCACAGCAGTGCGGACCTTACTTTTCGCGGTTGGTGGTCGGTCTTTCCGGATGGACTGGCTCATGTTTTTTCGCACCGCGTGGTGGCCGTTTCCGGGGGCGTGGCGGATTTTCTGGCCCGCAGCGAGGCCGTGCCGCTGCGAAAAATCAACATTTTGGCCAACGGGGTCGACACGAAGATGTTCTCCCCTGCGACACCCGAATCGAGGGCGCAGGCACGTTCTGGCCTGGGCTTGAAAAGCGACTCCTTCGTAGTGGGCGCCCTGGGGCGCCTAGCTCCTGAGAAAAATTTAGGTGCCATCGTGGATCTGGCCCGGCTTTGTCCAGAAATGGTTTTTGTCATCGGAGGGAGCGGCCCGGAGGAGGTGAAGTTGCGAAAGTCGATGACCAACGTTCCTAACTGCCGACTTCTTGGAACGGTGGCGGATCGCCCGCGATTTTACGCGGCTCTGGACGCCTTCGTTCTGCCCTCCCTGCACGAGGCGCTTCCCATGACAATTCTGGAGGCGATGGCTTGCGGGGTTCCTGTTGTCGCTTCACGTCTCGAGGGAGTGGAGTCCGCTCTTGGGGAGGCAGGGGCCTTGGTCGTTCCGGGCGACGCTGGTGCCATGGCCTCCGAGCTGGGCCAATTATCAGGCAACGCATCGCGGTGCACGGAAATGGGCGTTGCGGCCCGACAGCGGGTGTTACAGAAGTTCGATGCCGTTTTGACTGCGGGAAAAATTGCCGCTCTTTACCTTGAGCTGATGGAAAATTGAGTCGTATTGATTTCGTCTGGCACGCCGGGGACATACCCCGGTTTTTTTGTGCCCGATTTCCGGGGTCTGTGGCATGGTGCGGCCATGGTTGGCCTTGTGATCAGGATCATTAGTCTGGCCGTTTGCGGCGCGCTCTGGTGGTGGTTGTCGGCCAAGGGACAGCGCGAAGGCATTCCCGGTGGCATGATGATGATCGTGGCGGCGCACGCGGTGCTCGTCCTCTCCGCCATCCTGCTGGCCAAACCGGTCGTCGGCCTCTTCGGCGACTGGATGGCCAACCTTTTCATGCCCGGCGAGCGGTTCAGCCGCCCGCAGCCCATGTATAGCATCCCCGAGGGCCGCATGACCGCCGAGGACTATCCGGGTGCACTGGAGGCCTACGCTGCGTTGGCGGTAGAACACCCGATGGAGATCGCCCCGCACCTGCGCTCGATGGAAATCTGGCTGAAGGTCTACCGCGATCCGGAGGCGGCGCGGACTATCCGGGCCAACGCCCTACAATCGATCAAAGGCCGGGGTAACCGTCAAAAATTCGACACGGCCTCGAGGCTTATTCTGGCCGAAGCGGGTGTCGCTCTGGAACCCGGCATCCCAAGGTGAGCCATTTGGGTTGGCCCGGCGGGGCAGGGGATGTTTTACTTGGCCCCGTATGCATATTCATTTGAGTCCGCGACATCTGACGCTCACCGGCGCCATCAATTCCTATGTGGTCAACAAACTGGCCCGCCTCGACCATCAATCCGACCGCATCATTGCCGCCCACGCGGTGCTGATGCACGACGAGTCGAAAAATAAGAGCAACTACGTGGTCAAGGTGCACCTCGCAATGCCCGGGCCCGACATTCATGCCGAGGACCGCGAGGAAGACCTCTACGCGGCCATTGATCTTGTAGTCAGCAAGCTCTCGCGCCAGTTGAGCAAGCGCAAGACGCGCTTGGTCACCGGCAAGAAGCACAAGGCGCAGAAGGCGACAGAGCGCCGCAAAAGCGGCATTTGATCCCGTCCGTGACCGACGCGGCCTACAAGGTCAAACTCGATGTCTTCGAAGGTCCTCTCGACCTTCTGCTCTACCTCGTGCGCAAAGACGAGGTGGATATCTATGATATCTCGATCGAGCGCATCACGCGGCAATATCTCGAATACATCGAGGCCATGGAATCTGTGGACGTGGAGATCGGCGGTGAGTTCATCGTCATGGCGGCCAACCTTCTCTTCATCAAGAGCCGTACCCTGCTCCCCGCTGATCTGCAGGGACCAGTCGAAGAGGATGGCGAGGACGAGGATCCGCGCTGGGAGTTGATCCGCCAACTCATCGAATACAAAAAGTTCAAGGAAGCCGCGGGCGACCTGCGGGATCGCGACGAACTAGCGGTGAAGCTTTTCGGGCGCACGCCGGTCGCGCCGCACTCCGACGGTCCGGCCGTCCTGCTCGCCGGCGAGGTCGGTGCGCTCGATCTCATCTCGGCCTTCCAGCGAGTGCTCGACCGCATCGAGAAGCGCAAGGGCGCGGAGAGGGAGATCGAGTCCGACCGTTTCACGGTCTCTGAAAAAATCGAGTTCGTCCTCAAGATCCTGCCTGAGCACGAGCCCTTGCGTTTCGAGGAATTATTCGCCGGCCAGCACACCCGCGGTGAGGTGGTAGCCACTTTTCTGGCCCTGCTTGAACTGGTCCGACTTCGCCATGTGCTCGTGGAGCAATCTGGAGCGTTCGGTGAGATCATGCTCCGGCGCCGTGGAAACGTCCATCTGGTCGCCTGAGACCAAATTTCGCGGTTGATGCGCCGCGGCAAATGACAAATCCTGCCACCTCACCAGCATGAACCCTCTTCACCGCGTCATCGAAGCACTTCTTTTCTCGTCCGAGCGGCCCCTGTCCGCGGTCGAGTGCATGAAATATCTGAAAGGCGCCGTGGAGGGCGCACCGGAGGACGACGAGGTGCGCTCTTTGGCCAAGACCAAGCAGGACGAGATTGCACAAGCCATGCGGGAGTTGCACGATGAGTATGCTTCGCAGCAGCGGGGTTTTTGCCTGGTGGAAAGCGCGGCCGGCTGGAAGGTCGTGACCTCGGCTGAATCCGCGCCGTGGGTGCGCCAGCTTTTCCCCGAAAACCGCCCGGCCCGTCTCAGTCCGTCCGCACTCGAGACACTGGCGATCGTCGCTTATCGGCAGCCTATCGCGCGCGCCGACATCGAAGCTGTACGCGGGGTCAATGTTGACGGCGTCATGCAGACGTTGACGGAGAAGGGCGTCATCCGCATCACCGGCCGCGCCGAAGTTCCCGGTCGCCCGTTGCTTTATGGAACGACGGAGTATTTCCTTGAGCATTTCTCTTTGCGTTCGCTCGACGAGCTACCCAATTGCGCGGAACTGCGCCGCGTCGATTTGCCCAAGGCATCCGCCGACGCCGACCAGCAGACACTTCCACTGGAGTCCGCGGTCGCCCCAACCGGAGAGAATGGCGCGGATTTGCCGGCCGAGACCGAAGCCCAACTGGAGCCAGCGTCATGACGCTGGCCGAACTTCGTACCAAGATCGACGCGCTCGACGGGCGAGTGCTGGCCCTGTTGGGCGAGCGAGCGGACTTGGTCCACGAGGTCGGGCAACTCAAGCAGAAGACTGGTGAACCCTACTATGCACCGGAGCGCGAGGAAGCGCTCCTGAGGCGTTTGGTAGCCGCCAACAGCGGCCGTCTTCCCGAGTACTCTTTGCGCGCCATTTACCGTGAAATTCTTTCCGGCATGCGTGCCCTCGAGCAGGATCTCGTCGTGGCCTACCTCGGGCCGGAATCCACCTTCAGCCATCAGGCGGCCTCCATGCATTTCGGTCATGCGGTTTCTTTCGTGCCGGAGCGCACTATCGGTGACGTTTTCGAGGCTGTTGAGCGCGGACGCGCTCATTACGGCGTGGTGCCGATCGAGAATTCGGTCGAGGGTGCGGTCAATGCCACGCTCGATCGTCTGATGGAAACCGACGCGCGGATCTGCGCGCAGATCTTTCTGCCGATCGATTTGAGTTTGCTCGCACGCGGGGCTCTCTCTGGGGTGCGTAAAGTTTACTCGCATCCGCAGCCCTTCGGCCAATGCCGACGGTGGTTGTCCGAGCACTTGCCGCAGGCCGAGTGCGTCGAAGTGGCCAGCACCGCTCGGGCCGCGGAGTTGGCCGCGGCCGAGGAGGGGGCTGCCGCCATTGCCAGTGCCATGGCGGGGCAAGCGCATGGGCTTCCGGTGCTCTCGCCATCCATCCAGGACTCGTCGGGCAATGTGACCCGTTTTTTTGTGATTGGCCGTCAGGCCGCGCGCCCCTCCGGGTCTGACAAGACTTCCATCATGTTTGCGGTCAAGGACCAGCCCGGTGCGCTGGCCCAGGCTCTGGAGCCCTTTGAGAAGGCGGGCATCAGTCTTACGCGCATCGAGAGCCGACCCTCCAAGCGGCGCCCTTGGGAATACTATTTCTTCGCGGACCTGGCCGGCCATGCGGACGAGCCGGCGGTCAAGGAGGCCTTGGACCGCCTGCAGGAGGGGTGCGCCTTCACCCGTATTCTGGGCAGTTACCCGATGGGCCCTGTGACCTGATCCGGATACGTTGCATCCAGCCCTCCCGGCTGCTAGCGTTTTTGGTTCCCTGTGAAGACCGAGAAAGACCTCCCTACCGCCAAGCGATCCTCTTACCTCAAGGCCCTCAGTGCCCTGGAGACAGGCAACCATTCGCTGGTTGTTTCAGTGCTGCAGCCGATCGTCATCGAAGAGCCTGAATTTTTCGCCGGCCGCAGGC
>Ga0114972_10001164_pt1 | contig 19781 bp, 14 predicted proteins | sample M_140807_EF_Meta_FD_87354 | JGI IMG/M metagenome (GOLD analysis project Ga0114972, IMG submission 87354) | Freshwater microbial communities from Lake Montjoie, Canada to study carbon cycling - M_140807_EF_MetaG | ecosystem: Environmental > Aquatic > Freshwater > Lake | place: Lake Montjoie... | reverse complement strand
GGCGGGTGGCTTCGTGGTGATCCGCACCGGACGCCAGCAGGGGCTGGAGCCTTGAGCCTGTTGCCGCCGCTGCGCATCCCCCGGATGCTGCTGGATGGCCGGGATGGGCGACTGCCCCAAGGGGATGCCGATGGCTTGGTGTCGGTGGTGCTGGAGATCGAATCGGGGCGCATCCGGGCCCTGCATCCGGCGCCCCAGTCAAAGCCCGAGTCGAAGCCCGAGCCCGAGTTCGAGGCCGACGCGGTGGCGGGGCCTCCCCTGGCCCTGACGCCCTTGGTGGAGCCCCACGCCCACCTGGACAAGGCCTTCAGTGCGGCCCGTTTCCCCAATCGCGACGGCACGATTGAGGCGGCCCTGGCGGCCAACCAGGCCGAAACCAGCTGCCGCACCGCCGAGGACCTGGAGCAGCGGGCCGAGCGCGCCCTGACGCGGGCCTGGCGCCAGGGTCTGCGGGCGATCCGCAGCCACGTGGACTGCGGCGGCGCCAGGGGCGACCTCAGCCTGGAGGTGCTCGACGGGCTGCGGCGCCGTTGGGCCGATCGGCTGGAGCTGCAGCTGGTGGGATTGGTGCCTATCCACCACTGGGGCACGCAGCAGGGCCGCCTCCAGGCAAGCTGGCTGGCGGACCGGGGCGGCCGGCTCGGGGGGGTGATCGGCGCCCCCTTCGGCATCGGCCCCGGCGATGGCCAGGCGGTGCTGGAGACGTTGCGGTTGGCGGACCAGCTGGGCTGCGGCGTTGACCTGCACCTCGATGAGGGCGTCAGCCACCGGGGCCGGGGCGTGCGGCTGGTGTGTGAGGCGCTGGAGCGGCAGCGGTTGCAGGTGCCGGTGGTCTGCAGCCACGCCTGCAGCATGGCCCTGTTGCCCCCGCGGGCCTGCCAGCGGTTGGTGGATCGCATGGCCCGGTTGGCTTTAGGGGTGGTGGCCCTGCCGAGCACCAATCTCTGGCTGCTGGATCGCCGCGCCGAGGCCACGCCATCGCGGCGGGCCCAGGCCCCCATCCGCCAGCTGCAGAACAGCGGCGTGGTGGTGGCGGTGGGGGGAGACAACGTGCAGGACGCCTGGTTTCCGGGGGGTGATTTTGACCCCCTGGAGGTGCTGCGCTTGGCCGTGGTGGCCAGCCACCTGCATCCCTGGAGCCGCCAGGGGTTGGGCCCCTTCACCAGCGCCGCCTCCCAGCTCATGCAGCTGGAATGGGATGGCATCCTGCGGCCCGGATCCCCCGCCGACCTGGTGGTGCTCGACGCCCAAAGCTGGACCGACCTGCTGGCCCGAACCCCCCAACGCCGGGTGCTGCGCGGCGGCGTCTGGCTGCCGAAGCCCGAGCGGGAGGAGCCGGCGCCGCTGTTGAGGGGGTGGGGGGAGGCGGGCGAAGGCCCGTCTCAAGGTTGAACAAGGATACCGAAGTAAAAATGAATTCCAAAAAAATTGGCATTGTTTGAGGGGGAGGACAAAAAATTCGACAGAATTTGATTGTTAATATCCCTTAGACGAATACATGACTTTTCAATTGTTTTCCGCCAGCTTTCTTAAGGCGTCAAGCTTGGCCGGTTTCGCTGTGGCTTCATCTTCCGTCTTATCGATCGGGATGGTGTTTGCTCCACTTCCCAGTCGGGCTATGTTTGCGTTAATTTCTGATTCCGTTCCACCTGTCTTCATTCAGCCTGCACCTGGTAGCACCCCGGAGAATCCATTGCTGCCGCAAGTAGTTAACGATGCTTTTCTCTTTAGTAGTATTCCAGTTCAACCGAATACGCGAATTTGGTTTGATCCCATCATCGCGATTGGTTACGATTATGCCGTTACCGGTGGCCCCCTATTCTCTTCGGTTGTTGCCCCCACAGGTATTAATGCATCCAATACATTTGACCTCATTTATGGATCAACAAACGTTTCAATAACAGGAGGAGTTCCCTATAACTTTACATCATCACAAAGCAATTTCAGTATTCAAGGTATCGATGTGGCCGCCAACTTAGATCCAGCTAACGCAACTGCTTTTGTTACCGGCCTAACTTTTGATTCCGCTGGAACAGTCAATGTGACTCAGACACCGATTACCTTTAATACATCAGCTGTGCCCGGCCCGCTTCCTCTCCTAGGTATTGGAACCGCTTTTGCCTGGAGTAGAAAACTGCGGCTGCGGATCAAGTCCTTGAAGTCTGAAGTGATTTCTATGACCACCATCTAACGCAGCAAGGGGAGAGAGGTTGGGGTGATTGACGGGTGGCCAGGGTGAGATCGGCGCAGCGGGCGGTGACGAGGATGATCTTGTCGGTCAGCTTCGGACCGTGTTGTTGACAGCTTCTGATCCTGGGCCCGACATCGGTTCGAATCTACCGAAATGGAGCTGTTTTGGATTTATCAGAAAGTCTCAATGATCACGATTGGGAGATTGGTAAATTCATGAAATATTCATGCCGATCAATACCATGCTTTTTCCCTTCTGATCCCATGAAGGGTGCTGATTTCTGAAAGCCAAACGATTCATATAACCGAATCGCCGTCTTCATGAATGCCAGGGTTTCCAGTTGAATTTTTTGATAGCCAAGATCTTCGGCATCTTTAATGAGTCGTGAAAGTATTGTTTTGCCATTGCCACGGCCCCGATAGCTCTCAACGAGATAAAGACGCTTCAATTCCGCAACCGCATTCGAAATGGGCTTGATTCCGCCAATGCCGGCTTCCATGCCCTCAACACATAACAGATAAAAGCGGCCTCGATCCCCACTGAACAACTCCCAGTCGGAGATGAAATCATCGTGAAATTCATCGATTTCGGCAGGTTTTAAGAAAATATTGCATTGCGATTGCAACATTGAGGCTACCCAGTCGATATATTGATCCTGAAGTTTGCTTAGCAAGGGGAGATCGGCTTTGGAAGTCATCCTGACCAAGGTCGTTTTAATCATAGGAATGCCGGGTTTTGATAGGAGTGTACATAACGATTAAATCTTCGATGGCGGCTCGCTTGCTCCATCGTTTTCAATGATAGTTGGGATGCAAGGCTAAGAGGAATGGGTTTGGTCTCACTCCTAGGTTCCATTTAATCTGCGCCTTTCCATCATCTGGAATTGGAGGAAAGCCGCTGATATTTAGAAGATAACGTGTAGAGATGTAACACATGGTCTAAACCAAGGTTTCTATAGTTCAGTGTTGTTTGGTTGGCTTGTTCCATTCTAAACAGGATAAAAATTCGCTTTTAATGCAAGCCACTTCGATTTGATTCCCACTCCCGCTGCACACAATGGCTGAGGAACTGGCCCAGGGACTGGGCCCTGATCTGTCGCATCCGACTAACAGGAGCCCAATCCCTGATACAGGCGTCAAGCAGATCCGCAGGATTTGGACGGAGCCTTATGGCGGCTGGTCTTGTCTAAGCAGTCGCACCGGATCGCCCACGGCCACCGGGCCGGGGGCCACCACACTCAGGCGGATGCCGGCCACCACGCCGTTGTGGCGGGCGGTGGCCCTCAGGATCTCCAGGTCTTCGCCCAGGGTGCCCTGGGCCAGGGTGGTGACCACGCAGCGGGGGCAGCCGCCGTCGACCCGGAGCACCAGCTGCTCGCCGATCCGCAGGCAGGAACCGCTCCAGGACTCCTCCACGAAGCCTTCGGCCCCCTCCGGCGTGCGGATCAGCAGGTTGGGGCGGAAGCGTTCGACGGCGAAATCGCACTGGGGTTCCAGCTGCCGCAACCGCTCCAGGGTGGCGGTGGTGATCGCGTGGATGGGGCAGGCATCGAAGAAGGTGCCCGCGGGCAATTCCAGGGCGTTGGTTTCGTCCTGGAAGGCGCGCCCTTCCACCGGCGGCCAGTACTGGTCGAGGCTGGCGCCGTCCGGGGGGATGTCCAGCAGGCTCACCCTGCGCCCGAACAGGTCGCTGAAGAAGGCACCGACATCGGTGTCGCCGCTGCAGATCTCGGCGGCCCCGTCCCCCTGCTGCGGGCCGATCAGCACCGGCGGCAGGGGCGCGGCTGGCACGGGTTCCTCCAGGAAGCGGGCGCGGTAGCGGAGGAGGCCCTGCCAGAGGCGTGGGTTTTTGGCGCTGGCAACCCGGCCGCTGGCGTGGTCCCACAGGGCATAGGCCCGATCGCCCCGGATGCCGCGGGCCTCCACATCCAGCCGCTGCGGAGAGTCTCCGAGCATCGATTTGACCGGGTAGCGCCAGAGCGTCTGCACCGTCCCCACCAGCTCCTGCACGCCTGTGATCCGTTGTGGTCCACCCATTCTGAGGGCGGAGGCGGGACAGCTCCGGTAGCAGGACTTACCTTCTGCCAGGGCGCTGCTGGCGCTGAACAGCAAGCCGTCCTATCGGCGGAGCAGGAGTTCAGCCGTCGTGTCGCCAAGGATTGCTGCGTCCAGGTGGAAGGCACGATCAACTTTGAGGGCATCCCAAAAGGCTGTATAAATCCAGGCCCAGGATGCCCCCACTACCAGCAAAGTTGTTCGCCCTGTCCGACCGATCCACCAGGGGCTTCTTGCCTGACAGAGCCATAGCGTTTCTCCATGCCGCGAATGGTCAATACAACCCCGGCTTCTCCACCTTCAACGCCGCCGAGTTCTCCAACACGATCCGCGCCGTCGCCTCGTCGATGCCACCAGGGGCCCGAACCTGAACCTCCAGGGTCATCTCAATCTCCACCCCCGGAAGCGCCTGTAGGTGGGACATCACTTCGTCGAGGAACTTACCGACCTGGGGCCCGGCCGTGACCGAGTTCAACTTGACTGAGGCGGTGTAGGTGGTGGGGAGTTTCGGTAGTGGTGGTGGCGGCGGCGGTGGTGGGTTGCCAATGGATCCTGGCCCAGAGGTAACGGCGGGTTTGGGCAACCCAGGCCCCGTTTCACCGCCGCCAACCCCTTCAGGCTTCAACTCCTGCCTTATTCGCCCATCCTCAGCCAGGCGATCCGCCTCGTTCTGCGCCAAGGCCACCTCGTCCTTCACCACCAGAGTTGCCAGTGAGGCCGGGCCGGTGTTGGGATCCTGCTGGGGCCTCAGGCCGCTGTAGCGCCCAGTGCCCTCATCGAAGTCAACGGCCAGGTGGAAGGTGGCTTCACCGGTGAGGGCAGCCTGGGGGTTCACCAGGGCGTTGAGGATCACTTGATCGGTAGCCACGCGGGGCAGGTAGAGGTACTTGCGGGTCCAATCGACCAGGTCGCGGACGGCCACATGGGGTTTGTCGGCCCAGAGGAAGCGGTTGAGGTCGTCGCGGAGGCGGCGGGCACCGAGCTGCAGGAAGAGCACGTCCTCCTGCACGCAGCGCTCACTGGCCCGTTCGGCCAGGCTGCCCTTGCCGCTGGTCAGCTTCTTCTCATCCCAGAGCGCCCCGCTGGGACCGGGCTGGCTCTGGTAGGGGATCAGCAGATGGCACCAGGTTTCGGGGATGCGGCTGGCCACGGCCTGGGTGGCTTCGGCGATCTTGCCGATTGCCTGGTTCTTTTGGGCGACCGTGAGGTTCAGCTCCAGCTCGTTGTCGATGATGTGCTGCCAGGCGCGGCGATCGGCGAGGGCGTGGAAGAGATTTTCGATGCTGGCCTCATCGGCTGCCAGGAAGATGAGGGTATTGGCGAACTGGCGGGGGCTATTGCCTCGGCTCTGCAGGCAGGCAGAGGCCCACTGCCTCGCCGCGCTGATCTCGACGCTGCGGCGGTGGGTCTGTTGCGCCGCCAAAAGCACCAGCCGGGTGGCTGGCTCATCGGGCACGGCACTGTGCTCGATTGGTGCCGCATGGAGGCCAGCAAAGTCGCCCCGCTTGGTGGCCTCCTGGGCCAGGCGGGTGTTGAGTTCGGCCAGGAGTTCATCGCGCTGGCGAAGGTAGCTCTCGCGGTGCTCCTCGGCGGTGCGGTTGAGGTTGGGGCGGGTGTCGAGCCAGTAGCGATCGCCGTCCTGCTGGATGAAGCGGCCGCGATCGCCGAGGCGGCGCAGGGCATCGCCGAACACACCGATCGGCTCACCTGGCATGACGCAGGCCAGCTTCACCCGCTGATCGCCGATCCCCTTCCGTAGGGCATCGGCGTCCGGGGCGGTGCCGATGTAGAGGGAGCGGGCCACCCGCTTGCAGGCGCTGACGCGGCCGAAGTTGGGGTTCTCGGTATCGAGGCGGGTGGGGGTGGATTGGGGCCCATCCACATCCTGGGAAATGATCGGTTCCCACTGGTTATCGAGGAAACGCACCAGTTCATTCTTGACGTCGTTGTCGTCCAGCGGGATCGAGCTGGGCATGATCAGCAGGTCCTTGCTGTTGCCGTTCCAGAGCCCTTCGATCGTGAGTGCCAGCAGGCGCAACACGCCTCGAGTGCGTTGGAAGCGATCGAGGGTGCTCCAGTCGTCGTAGAGACGTTTAAATAATTCCGGATGGATCGGGTAGGCGCTGATCAGCAGATCGCGATAGCCCGCCTCGCGGGTTTCGGCCGGGAACTCGGAGGGGTTCTGGGAATAGAGGTCCGTGAAGCTGCGCACCACCGCATCGCGGGCGGCGCCGGCCTCCTTGGTGGTGATCGGCTCGAACAGCCGCCGCCGCACAATCTCGAAGCCCTCGTTGCCGGTGGCGGGCCGCCACTGATACGCAATGCGGGTGACCACATTTTTGAGGGAATCGACCGCCTTCTCGCCATCGCTGCCGCCGATTTCGTTGACGCTTTGGGGCACGGAGATCAGCAGCAGGGCATTGGGCACCTGCTTGACGGCCTCGGTGAGAGCCTGGGCGAAGGACACCTGGGAATCGAAGGTGCCAGCCGGCAGGGTGGCGTTGCTCACCAGGTTGCGGGCGTAGGCCACCCACTCGTCCACGAGGATCAAGCAGGGGGCATGGGCGGTGAACAGGGCGGCCAGATCCTGGGCACCAGGGGCCACCCGCTGTTGGTCGCTGCTGGCGATCAGGGCATACCCCTGGGGTCCACCGAGCTGGTAGGCGAGTTCACCCCAGAGGGTGTTCACCACGGTGCCATCGGGATAGGTGGTGGCCTTGGAGGGGCTGAAGGCGGTGCCGACGAGCACGGCGCGGGAGGCCCTGGGAATGGAGGAAATGCCCACCTCGCTGCACACTTCATCGAGGCCGGGCAGGCTGGCCAAGGACTGGCCGGAGCAGAGGTGGTAGAGGGCCAGCATCGAGTGGGTCTTGCCGCCACCGAAGTTGGTCTGCAGCTCGATCACCGGTTCGCCGCCCTGGCCGTTGAGCCGTTCGAGGGCGAGGCGCAACAGGGCGCGCATGCCTGAGGTAATGAAGGTGCGGCGGTAGAACTCGGTGGGATCGGTGTACTCCTTGCTGCCGATGCCACGGCGCACCTGGTCGAGGTCGGCGGCGAACTCGGCCTGCTGGTACTTGCCCGTGGTCACATCGGGGTGAGGCATGATCACATCCCGCCAGGGCAGCAGGCCGGCCTGCACCTGGTTCTCAATCGACACCTGGTAGCGGGTGCGGTTGCGGGCCCGATCGTTGTAGACCTGCTGCTGCAGCTCCTCGCGCAGGAGCCGGATCGCCTCGGCGGGCTCGGGGGCAGCGATGTTGCGGCAGAGACGGGCGGCGGTGTCGAGGGTGCGGTCGGTGTCGTCGGAGGAGAAGGCTTCCTGGTGCGCCCAGCGGTTGCGGGCGTCGAGGAGTTCACTCACATAGGAACGATCCGCCTGGCTGAGCAGCCGCTTGAACACCGTCTGCCAGTGCTCCATGAACAGCTTGAGCAGCACGGACACGTCTTGGAGGCTGGTGTTGGGGGCCAGGCCCTCCTGCCAGTTGCTGCCGATGCCCTGGTATAGCTCGCGGCTGATGTAGGGCAGCAGGCCATCGCGGAGCTGATCGAGAGCCTTGCCGACACGGTCGCGGTTGGAGATGGCCATGGGAAAGGATCAGATCAGCGGAAGGGAAGAGTCAGGACTGCTCGTAGGCAGCAAGGAAGTCATCACGGTTGATTTCGGCCTGCCGCAGGATCAGCCGCAGCGTGGAGCCCTTGATCAGCCGGTGATTGGGCAGGGTGAGCGGCGTGCGAGTGCCATCAGGATTGCTGCGAGCCATAGCGATGTGGTTCCCTTCTCGCACCACGGCAAACCCCTGCACCTCGAGAGCCTTGATTACCCGGTCGCGGGGTGCATCAGTGGGAAACTTGGGCATCAGGCCGGCACCACGGCTTCCGCTACAAACACCTCCTGCACCGGGTCTGCCTGGTCCAGCACCCCTGGGCCGAAGGTGTCGATGTGGAAGGCAATGGCGGAACGCAGATCGGCGATGGCTTCCTCATAGCTGTCTCCCTGGCCCACCACAATGCCCTCAATCCCGAGGGGATAGGCCACATAGCCGTCTTGATGACGTTCAACGATCAGCTTGAGACGTTGCATGGGAGGGGACATGGCTCTGGGTGGGAAGAGGGATGGGTGAACTGATCAAGCCAGCGTCAGCTGCTGGGGCGCCCCAGCAGCCGTGGAAGCTGCAGAGGCCTGCCGCTCCAGCTCCGGCCAGGCGATCACCAGACCGTTGTAGGCGCGGGCTTCCTCGGCCTGCTTGGTCTTCTCGCAGTGGTTGTAGAGGCGGTAGGCCAGGGCGCGGCAGTTGGCGGCGAGATCACCGTGGCCGGGGATGCTCTTGAGCTGCAGCAGCAGGGCCCCCGCTTTGGCCTCCCCATCGGCTTCAAGCCTTTTGATCAGTTGCTGCGTCGCCTCCCAGACGCAGAGGCGCTTGTCGCGGGCGGGATCCCAGTCGTCTTCCAGTTCGGAGCGTTGCAGGAGTTGCACTTTGCCGGCCACTGAGCGGAGGATGCCGGCTTCGGCCACTCCAGCCACCGATAAGTTGCGGGCCTTGGCCAAGCCTTCCGCATCGCCGAAGTCGCGCTCCCTGTAGCCGAAGCTCTCGAAGAAGGTGAGTGCAAAGCGGCTGTCGGCATCCAGTTCAGCTTCATCTTGGGAGAGGTACTCATCGAGGGCGGTGTTGATCTCGATTAGGGCCTCTCGCACGCTCATGGGGCTGTCATCAGTGTTGAGTACGGCTTTGGCACCGCTGTAGATGGCCATGCCAGGGCCAATAGCCGCCTGGGCCACATCTACAGGTGCGATGTTGGCTCGCTCCAGTTCTCTGAGGGCATGAGGAAGATCCTGGCGAAGTTGGCGGCGGAAGTCGTTGCGTGAGAGAGCCAGGGCTGATTGATCGCGCTTTTCACAAACCAACACAACACTCGACGCAAGCGCATTCCTGTTTGTTTTTAGATTCCCTGAATACTCCGTGCGAACAGGCCATGTCCCAATGATTCTAAGTCCTGCTTTGATCACTGCGTCCAGAAAGGTTTGCCAGCCGGTGCTTGAGGTCCCTACCCCGTCAACCGTTTCTGATTGCTTGAAGGCGTAATAAATTGTCAGCGGGAATGCTTTGTGTGATTGAGCGCCAATACGACGCACGGCTTCAGTCATTCCCTGCAAAAAATAATGTTCAGCCTGGCTCTTTCCACCGTGGCGAGCAGGCGTAGCTACAAGCTCTTCTGCTTTTGGAACAGTAATGGTAGAAAACAGATCTGGATAGATCCGCTTGACTCCCTCGCGTAACCAAACATAAAAGAAATCGGACAGGTCTGCGTATCCAATGTTGTCATAATACGGGGGGTCCGTGCTAACCACTCTTCCGCTAGAGATTGTCTGGGACTGTGCATCGCCCTGACTGGCAAAGCCAGGGGGTCCAGTGAAGGGGCAGGATGTCAAGTTTCCCGTAGAACCGCTGAATGGATTGCCTTCCACAAAATCCCATGTCATCTTCAGAATCTGCATCCCGAATACCTGCTGTACGTTTTCACCCTGTTGGTCCCAGATGCAGAGCGTGGAGCTTCTATTCGTCTGCCTGCTTACGCACATTGCCAAGCATGTTCCAATTGCGCTTGCGTAAGCACGAAGTACGTCATTGTCGACGTTCATCCACGAATCGCAACTTCTTTTTTCGTGCGAGAGAAAGTCACTTAGCACTTTTTCGCAAGTCGTGGCCAGCAGTTCTGTTAGCGTTGCTAGTACGACCAGTTGGCGTTGCGTAAATAGATCGCTCCATTTCGTCATGCCGTAATTGCCGACCCGAAAGCCAAGAGCTTGTTGGAAGAACTCAACATCTGGCTTCCAGGTCGGCTGGGCCTGATTGGTAATAGCTTCCTGCTCGCCTGAGGGATCCAGGTACACGCGGCCTCTAACCCCCTCCGCCACGATGGCCATCAACCGGGCTCCCATGCGGCCGGCCTGCGCTTCGGCTTTGATGTATGCCGGCTCAATGGGGTTTCCCGACATCAAGCAACGGAAGTTCCCACGGCTAAACTTTGTGCCTTCTTTGGCAGATTTTGCATCCTTCGGCTTGCCAACGTAGACCGTGAAGTGGTAACTACTGTTGCCGATCACCGGCTCCACATAGGCCTCCTTTCCTGCCTTGGTCGAGAGCATGAACGTAGAGGCCAGTGGCACATCTACTTGCGCAAAAGCCGGGTTCGGGCTCTTCACCGTGCGGGCCCAGAGCCAGGCGATCACCGTGAGCTTCTTGCCCACATAGGGGTTGAGGTCGGGCCGGTCCTTCGCCATCTCAGCAGTCACCTCCACCTTCGGGTAAAGGTGGCCGATGCGCTTCTCGGCCTCGTCGCGCATCCACTGGCCGTAATAGCGCACGTCCTCCGCCAGCCCCTGGGCGCCCTTCCAAGAGCTGATGTCTTGTTTCCGCCGGCTCTCCGGATTCACCGGCGGCAGCCCGGCGAACTTGGGCGGGATCTCGATCATTGCCTTGTTGATCAGCACCGCCACCGGGTTCAGATCACTGGCGTAGGACTCCAGCCCCAGCCGCTGTGCTTCCAGCGGCAAGGCCCCACCACCGGCGAAGGGATCGTGAAAGCCCGGCAACTTCTCAGGGTTGAACAGCTCGGCCGCCTCGGGGTGATCGGCGTTGTCGGCGCAGGCCCTCCGCCAACTGCGGCGGATCTCTGCCCGCGCGCGATTCAGCACCTGCTCGTTGGTGGTGTTCTCCCAGGTGACGAGTTCGCTGATCAGGGCGAACAGCCGCAGCCGTTCTTTCTCCTGATCTTCCTCGGTAGGGAACTCCTCCGGTACTGCTGAAGGGTCATCCACCATCTGGCAGAAGATCACCGACCTTGCTGCTGCCAACGGCCGCCGCGCCCACCACAGGTGCAGGGTGCTGGGGTGGCCATGGCGGATACTCTTTTCCCGCGCCGAGGCCGCATTGATGGCTTCGAGGGGGATGGCGACCTCGATCAACTTATTGCGGCGGTGGACGGGGTGGGGGGTCATGGCGAAATTCCCTGGTCGTGACGCATGTCGGACACCTGGTTCCTCGCATACAAGATTCCGCTCATGAACTGCTCTGGAGCAGAACGATACTCAGGAATTATTGCAAGAAAGTCTATGATTCGCGGTTCAACCAAATCCAGATAGAGCTGCAAGTTTTCATCGGTTTCAAATGTATCATTATAATTTTCTAATCCAAGATCAAATAATAATTCTTCGTAATGGTCCTTGAGCGATTTAAAAAAGTTTTTACGCTGCACTACGTGGCGTGTATGGTTAAGATTGAAAACATTAATCGTCAACCTGGCACGTTGATAATCGCTGTCAGAAAGTTCCTCTCTTGGCTCTGCAAAGCCACTATCAGCAAAAACAAGGAAATTCCATGGATCATCCTCGTCGGGCTTGATCAGTTGGGTGGGATCGTAGCTGGAATAAGGATTATCGGCGTCGTCCTTGTAATGAGCACAACAATCTTTGTGTCCGCAGCTGCCAAACAGATTTGACCACTCAAATGTCAGTTTTTGGCCATTTACTAAAGCGCCACCGAAAAAATCTCGTGCGACAAAGTGATCGATGTGGTGATCAGATTTAAGTTTTGCTTCGCAGTAAGCACAATAGCTTTTTTGCATGGCTTCTAACTCGGCCCATATCATCATCCTGTCGTCATAATTAGGCTTGATTGGACTACCTCCCCATTGTTGGCACCTCCAATCGTATGCCCGAAGACAAACCGGTCCAGGATTAGGGCGTTGCAAAAATCTCATGATTCTTCTCTCTGCTTGGCAGCCAGTACACGACTACGGAAGGCCTGAAGCCTGATTAGACGGTCACACTCCAGTAACTGAATAGATTCATGCCCAAAATGCCCAGTCAGTTTCTCCCGAAGCCCAATCCCTTCCGACCCGTCCTGCAAACCCTGGCTGACCAGGGCCTGGTAGCGCTGCAGCCATTGGGCAGCTTGATGATTGGGCCAGATTGGATGAACATCCATCACCTCAGCCAAAATCTGATCACTTGAAATAGCTGCTGTCTGCTTAGAAGGGGTCAAGACCTCTCCATTTTTGACTATACGAATGTGTTTATTGGTTACGGTGCTAATTACCTCAGAGCTGTGAGTTGAAACGATAAATTGTAATTTAGGGAATACTTCCATGAGTCTGGTGAGAACAGTTTGCTGCCATTCTGGATGAAGATGCATATCGATCTCATCGATCAATACAATTCCTGGAGTTTCTTGGGCTACAGTTTCACCAAACCCAGGATTGAGTTGTGAGCAACGAAAAGCCATATCGGCGGCCATTGCTAACATGTTACGTACACCATCAGAAAGTAGCCGCACTGGAAACAATCTCCCATCCGAGTGAAAAGCTAAAGGCTCCCGATTGACAAAGTCCCAACGAATACCCTTCCAGCCTGTAGGTTCCATAACTTTCTGGATCACGCCATTCACCGCTTTGACTCGCTCTTGTGCACGATGGCCAGCACTAAGGCCACTTTGAAGTTCAGCTTGGGCCTCGCTGCTCATAGGGCCATACCAGGCGAGAAAAGCCTTATAGCTTGAATTCGGGTTAAGACAATCTTCGTATCCATCCAAGCGTGAACGGCCTAACTGCTTGCTATTGGATGCCTTAATTTGTGAGAAAAGTCGTCCAGTTCCATAGTAGCTAACTAATGGCAGAGGATAAGCTCCCCTATCATCCTCTAAATATGCCAGTTGTAGTACCCCAAGAAAATTAAGCGCATATTGGATTAGTTCTTTAGCGTCTTTGGTGGTTGTTTTCGCCCCTGGGGTAGCGGATCTTAGCTCTCTTGTCCACGACAATTTGTCATCCCAAAACCAAGCTTCAGCATGGAACTTCGTCGGCTCATTGGGCAAGTAGTTTTCCATTGTGCCGTCCGGTCTGGCCACCAACTGAATATCGTCTTTGGCAAAACCCAAAGAACCTCGCTTCTTCAGAAGAATGTCAACAAAAAGTCTCAGTGAAATAGCAACCGCGTCAAGGATCGCAGTTTTACCTTCTCCGTTGGGCGCGGAGATGAGGGTGAGGTAAGGATCAAAGCGGATATGGAGCTTGTCAAAGCAGCGGTACCGCTCTAGCGTGAGCGAACTGATTCCATATCGGTCACTGGGATGATTGCACCAGCCGGTTTCGATATCTTCCTGGCTCGGTAGCGATAACATGTCTGAACTTTCCCTATTCATGCGAATACCTCCAGATTGGCATCCTTTGCTAATCCGATGGAGTCCTCGATCAGCTTCTTGCGTCGGTGGACGGGTTGGGAGGTCATGGGGCGAGCTCCTGTTCCAGCTGGCGCTCGCGCTCCTGGTCGGCCTCGTAGGACTCCAGCTCCACTCCCCACTCGCCACTGAGGAAGCGCTGGGCGATCTGGGCGCGTCGGCGCTGCTGCAGAGCCTCCTCCATCAGTCGGCGGATGGCGGGGCCCTTTTTGCGCTCGCCGGTGAGGTCCAGGATTTCGGCCATCTCAATGTCCGAAAGCTCGACGGTCACTTTCATTGTCCTGGCCTCCCGAAGTCGGACTCTGGAGTCAGCATGGCAGGCCTGGGGGTCGCTTGCCACAGGGGCTGGCCAGACCCATCCCAATGGTCTGGCCTTCACGATTGGGGACTTAGGCTGCGAACCTACACCGACTTTCATATCGGCCTTTTCCAAAGTTGAGCGGTCAAGCGATGACAACCATCAAACGCAAACCTGAAGAGCCTGTCATTGCTGAGCCAAATTCCACCGAATGCGGACCAGGCTGTTTTCTGTGGAGCTGATTGCACATCAACGCCATGTCGTCCGAATGTTTCGTATAGATCGTCAAGTTGCCTTAGGCGACCAGCCCAGATCTGTCTGGATTCTGGCCATGCACCTAGAGGAGTTAAGAATCCGTCAGGCTCGGGGATTTCAGCTATATCAAGAATCGTAAAAAGCTGCGGGTCCAGAATGGTGACAAAGCCACCTCGTTGATTCCTTAATTCCGTAGTGACCACCAGAACCGTATCTATCCAATCATTTTCCAGCAGAATGCAAGGCCTTTCAATCCCAAGTGGTTTGCCATCTACCGCACGTAGCTTCAAACCAGGCATCAGCCCATCTTGGTTATGCACCCAGAGCATCCTGATCACACAGGCTCCCGGAAGTCTGCGTTTGTCCAACATCTCCTTACCATCCGCAGTCCAGAGCTGAACCTCGGCGATCGCCTGGGAGACAGGATCGAGCACTTTTCGACCACTCCCAATGGCCAGCCAGTCTGTATTCGGATGGACAGCGACTGTCTGAACGCCATAATCGACTTCAATCGTGCAGCCTTTATCACTGCCAAGCTCCCAACAGGCGGCATAAGCTGCTTTGGTGGCCACGGCAGCGATGGTTCTTGTTCCGTTCCTGGCTACTGATAGGTCTCTGATGCCCTTCTCAGGGCCTCTGTGCCATACCTTCCACTGCTGATTAACCCAATCTGGCTGGAACCACTTCTCTGGATGGTAAGAACGACTTTCTATATCAAAGACAAAGCAGCCATCCTCACGTCGGTTGGGCAGTTCCAAGGCAACCAAGACTTTGCCCTCATTCGCCTCGACCATCATTCCTTCAAAGGTGCCAGGAAGATCAACGGGCCATTCATCGATCAATTCCAGTCCTTGTTTCTCGGAATCACCTGGTGGTTTTGTCATGCTCAATGGGGCGCCCTCCCTGCCGCCAGCAGTTGCTGCAGGTTCTTGGTGATCTGGGTGTCACCAAAACCCGGCAAGCCCCAGTCGATGCCGCTTACATACACCGGCGCTGCAGCCTGATTCCCCGTCACGGTGACAAGCGCCAACCGGAAACGGTGGGGCGAATTGCGGCCAGTGTTCACCTCGTTGATCGTGAGTGTCACCGAGTCGGCCCCATCGACGCGGCCCTTCACCTCGATGAAATACAGATCGCCATGGTCGTCCAGCGATTCAATGTCATAGCCGAGGCCCCGCTGGGCACTCACATCTTTTGGCATCCGCCCCATCGCCTTTTCGGCTTCGAACACGGCGTTCATCGCCAGCAGCTCCACCCGCTTACGGGCGGCCGCGTCGACCCCAGTGGGATCGGCCTGGCCCTGCTGGGCGAGCAAAAGCCCCACCGGAATCACCAAGGTTCCGCCCTTGAGGATCGGCACCTTGGCGCTGATCTGCGCCTCCAGGGCCAGTTGGGCCTTGCGCTTCTCCAGTCGGGCCACCAGCAGCTCGTAGCGCTCCTTGGCCACCTGGGCCGGCAGGCGCACCTGCTTGCCGGCCGATTCCTGCAGCTTCAGCTCCTCGTAGCGGCGGTACCAGAGGTTGATTTCCCGCTGCATGCGTGACTGGATCTCCTGGCTGGCCCTGGCGATCCGCTCCAGCCGTTCGCCCTTCACCTCTTCCAGGTGCTCGGGCACCAGGGTCGTGAGGGCCTGGGTGATCACCAACTGGTCCCAGTCCTGGGCCAGCCAGCTCTCGCTGAGCACCCCTTCGAGCGGCTGCCGCTCCTCCTGCTTCAAGGGCCGGTAGTCGAGGTAGGGCGCCGAGCCGGCAATCGCCACTTCGCCCTGGCGATTGATCTCCAGGAACTGCAGGCGGTTGGAGATGAGTTGTTGCTGGCCGTGGCGGTTACGGCGGCCGTCCTGCAGCCCATGCTCCAGGCAGAACAGCATCCTCGGCTCGCTGCCCAGATCCCGTTCATCCACCAACACCGCCCCTTGGGCGAGCACCGCCCCATCCCGCTCCAGCACCAGGGAGAGGCAGGCCTCCAGCAACGGATGGCCCGGACTCACCAGTTCCGCCCGGGGGGTGGCGGCTACATGCTCCTTTTCGAAACAGATCCGTTCGTAGCGGGATTGCACCGGCACCCCGAAACCAAGCTGCTGGTTGCGATCGAGCAGTAAAGGCGGCACATAGGTGATCTCGTAGCGTCCCTTCTCCCGCTCAAACACCTTGCCGCCGAGCCGGCGGAACGCCTCGATGAAGAAGTCGTGGACGTAGTGGGGGTGGATGCGGCGGGCCATCGCCCGTTCCATCTGTTGCCGCAGCAGTTCCACCTTGTGGATATCCATGCCCTGCTGCACCAAGGCCCGCTCGTTGAGCAACTGCCGCAGGTGCTCCTGGTTCACGGCCCCTTCAATCTCCAGCTCCATCTGGATCTGGCGTTCGGGTTGCTGGTTGTAGCGCACGGCGTCCATCAACAGGTCCCGCAACGAGCGACCTGAGAACAGCTGCCCCAGCACGTCGAACACCTTGTCGCCGAGGGCCTCTCGGGCGATCTCCAACTTGTGCAGAAGCTGGATGTAGACATCCCCCTCGCGGGTGTCCTTGGCCAGCAGGTTCCAGAGATGGCACACTTCTTTTTGACCGATCCGGTGGATGCGGCCAAAGCGCTGCTCCAGTCGGTTGGGGTTCCAGGGCAGGTCGTAATTCACCATCAGGTGGGCCCGTTGCAGGTTCACGCCCTCCCCGGCGGCGTCATTGGCGAGCAGCACCACCACCTGGGGGTCATTCATGAAGGCATGGACGATCTGGCGGCGTTTATCCCGCGGCACGCCGCCGTGGATCTCCACCACCGCCTCCGGCCGGCCCAGCCGATCGCGGATTTTGATCGCCAGATCGGTGAGGGTGTCCTTGAACTCGGTGAAGAGCACCAGCTTGCGGCGGCCGCCATTGGGCTCGCGCATCTGCTCGTCATCCAGGATGCGATCGAGCTCGCTCCACTTGGCGTCGCAGCGTTGATCCACCACCTTCTTGCTCAGCGTCTCCAGGCCCTTGAGGGTGTCGATCTCATACGCCAGCTCTTCAAGGGTCTGGGCGGTGGTGGCGTTATCGGTGAAGGCCTGTTCGGTGGCTTCCACGACTTCGGCGGTGTCCTCCTCGTAGAGCTCGGCGATGTCGTCGTCGCTGATGGCGTTCGGCTCGTACTTGGCATCGAGAAGCAGCCTGCTGCCCGCCTCACGGCCCTCCAGCAGCAGTCGTTCTTCCTTCAGGCGGCTTTCCAGCCGCTCCCGCCGCCGTTCCAGCGAGCGATGGATGGCAAATGGACTGCTCGCCAGCCGTCGTTGCAGGGTCATCAGCGCAAAGCCCACATTCACCCGCTTCTTGCCGCCGCCCTCGGCTTGGGCGTTGCGGTCGGCGCGGTTCATCTCCTCGCGCACGTATTCAGTCACCTTTTCGTAGAGCTGCTTTTCGGGCTCTGAGAGTTCGTATTCGGCGGTGTAGCTGCGGCGCTCGGGGAACAGCTTGGTGCCGGCAAAGGTGTAGAGGTCTTCCTTGACCAGCCGGCGCATCAGGTCGGTGGGGTCGCTGCGGTGCACGGCGTCCTTCTGCTGCCCCGCAAAGCGGTCTTCATCGAGCAGGGCCATGAACAGCTGGAAGTCCTCGTCCTTGCCGTTGTGGGGTGTCGCCGTCATCAACAGCAGGTTGCGGGCATGGTTGCCCACCCGCTTGCCCATGTCGTAGCGCTTGGTGCGCTTGACCTCATTGCCGAAGTAGTGGGCGCTCATGCGGTGGGATTCATCGAACACCACCAGGTCCCATTCGGGGGCCTGCTCCAGCCGGGTCTGCAACTCCCCATCGCGGGAGAGCTGGTCCATGCGGGCGATCAACAGCGGCCGTTCCGCGAACGGGTTGCCCAGGCCGGTGGCATTGATCAGGTCGCGGGTGAGTAGCTCGAACTGCAGCTCAAACTTTTCCTTGAGCTCGTCTTGCCATTGCTCGGTGAGGGAGCCCGGCGCCACGATCAGGCAGCGTTCCAGCTCCCCCCGGATCAGCAATTCCTTGATCAGCAGGCCAGCCATGATCGTCTTGCCGGCGCCGGGGTCATCCGCCAGCAGGAAGCGCATCGGCTGGCGGGGGAGCATGTGCTCATACACCGCGCTGATCTGGTGGGGCAGCGGGTCGATCGTGCTGCTGCTTACTGCCACGTAAGGGTCGAACAAGTAGGCCAGCCGAATCCGTTCGGCCTCCGACACCAGCCGGAACAGTTCGCCGTCCCCCTCAAAGCTCCACTTACGGCCACCAGAGACCAGCTCCAGATCGGCTTCGCTGCTGCGGAACACGATCGTGTCGCCAGTGCTGCCGTCCTGGCCCCGGTAAAACACCTGGCAGGCCATGTCGCCCATCCGCTGGACGCTGATCAGCCGCACGGCCCCAGTGCCCACCAGGCCCTTGACCAGGGCGTCGGGTTTGAGGTCTTCCAGCCGAGTCATCGAGTCATCAGATCAGCAAATCCAGCAAGCTCGCAAGTGGTATCAGAGCGCAGAAGACGCAGATGTCCCCAGAGTCTGCACCTTTTCGCTGCAAAGGAGACGCCATTGATGCCAAAGGGAATGGCAGCCCCAGAACTATGCAGATGCTGCATAAAAATGGTTTGAATCCGGTAGTGGGGGCATCAAGAGCTGCACATCCACATAGAGGATGCTGGCAGCCTGCAGGGCCGAGACGGTGGAGCCGCCGCTCCCAGAACAGGTCCGTAGCTGAGCCCATCGCGGCGGATCCAGAAGCGCAGGCCTTCCTCGATGACTGGGCCACGCCAGAGCCCTTGAGTCATTGACCACGGACGTGGGCGGCTGGGCTGGCGCGCCCCAAACCCGCGATCATGATCAGGATCCCCCCCCCTCCACCCCCCATGCCCTGCACCGCCCTGCCGCCCCTGCCCGAGCCGGTGGCGGCCGAGCGCATTGAAGCCCTGGCCCTGGAGCTGGCGGGGCAGGATCCGAGCCTGACGATGCTGCGGGAGACGGCGGATCGGGTGCGCTATTCGCGCGATTGCCACGACTATTCGCCGGTGTTGACGCCCCTGCTGGCGGGCCGCATCGCCCAGTTGGTGGTGCGGGTGCAGAGCGTGGAGCAGGTGATGGCGGTGGCCGGGGCCTGCGCCCGCCATGGGGTGCCCCTCACCGCCCGGGGCGCCGGCACCGGCAACTACGGCCAGTGCGTGCCCCTCTGCGGCGGCGTGGTGATCGACCTGATGGGCCTTAATCGCCTGCGGCAGCTGGATCCCGCCAGCGGCGTCATGGTGGCGGAGGCGGGCTGCATCCTCGCCAATCTCGACCAGGAGTTGCGCCTGCAGGGGCGCTCATTGCGGCTGGCCCCCAGCACCTGGCGTACCGCCAGCCTGGGGGGCTTCATCGGCGGCGGCTCCAGCGGCATTGGTTCGCTGCGTTGGGGCATGTTGCGGGATCCGGGCCAGCTGCTGGCTCTGGAGGTGATCACGGTGGAGCCGGAACCGCGCCGTCTCTGGATCGAAGGGGAGGCCTGTGAACCCCTCAACCACGCCTACGGCTGCAACGGCCTGATCACCGCCCTGCAGATGGCCACCACTGAGGCGGTTTCCTGGTGGCAATGGGTGGTGGATTTTGAGGATTGGGACACAGCCGTGGCCGTAGCCGAAGAACTACCGGCCACGGCCCTGCTGCTCAACAGCCTCTGCCTGCTGGAGGCCCCGGTGGCCGCCTCCCTGCCCTCCCCCGGCGGCGCCCCGGCCGCCTCGGGCCATCGCCTGTTGCTGCTGGCTGCCGCCGATGCTTCGTCCCTGCTGGAACCCTG
>Ga0114972_10001159_pt1 | contig 19876 bp, 15 predicted proteins | sample M_140807_EF_Meta_FD_87354 | JGI IMG/M metagenome (GOLD analysis project Ga0114972, IMG submission 87354) | Freshwater microbial communities from Lake Montjoie, Canada to study carbon cycling - M_140807_EF_MetaG | ecosystem: Environmental > Aquatic > Freshwater > Lake | place: Lake Montjoie... | reverse complement strand
CGATCGCACGATGCCGGCAGATGGTGGTTGTGGGAGACAGCCGCCAATTGCCGCCGACCCGTTTTTTTGCGCGAATGACGACGGATTCAACAGAGTCGGACGACTGGGATGACTCGGAGCAACCGAGCGTGGTGGAGGCTGCAGACGTGGAAAGCGTGCTGGGGCTCTGCTGTGCGCGCGGCTTGCCGCAAACCATGCTGCAATGGCATTACCGGAGTCGGCACCATTCGTTGATTGCGGTGTCGAACGAGGCGTTCTATGAGCAGCGGCTGTTCATCGTGCCCAGCCCCATGGAGAGCAACCCGGCGCTCGGTCTGCGTTTTCATTTTGTGCCTGAGGGAGTGTTCGACCGGGGCGGCACGAGTACGAACAAAGAGGAAGCGAAGGCTGTTGCCCGCGCGGTAGTGGAACACGCGCGCCAGTCGCCGCATTTGAGCCTTGGTGTTGGCGCGTTCTCCGTCAAACAGCAGATCGCTTTGATTAATGAACTCGAACTCTTGAGGCGGGCGAATCCCGACACCGAACCGTTTTTTGCCGCGCACGAAAACGAGCCGTTTTTCGTCAAGAACCTCGAAAACATTCAGGGGGACGAGCGCGATGTGATTTTCATTTCCGTAGGGTATGGAAAAAACGTGCAGGGCTACATGGCTATGAGTTTTGGGCCGCTCAGTGGCGAGGGAGGCGAGCGTCGTCTGAACGTATTAATCACGAGGGCAAAACGGCGTTGTGAGGTTTTCGCTTCCATTACGGACGAAGACATCGACTTGGAGCGCGCAAAAGGTGCCGGAGTGAAAGCGTTTAAAAGTTTCCTCAAATACGCCCGCACCGGAATCCTTACAAAAACAGAACTGACCGGCCGCTCCGAGGATTCGCCGTTTGAAACGGCCGTCCGCATGGCGCTTGAAGCGCAGGGGCACAAAGTCGACACGCAGGTGGGTGTGGCCGGATTTTTCATTGATCTGGGAGTGCGTCATCCCGAAAAGCCGGGGCACCACATTTTGGGAATCGAATGCGATGGAGCGGCGTATCATTCTTCACGTTCGGCACGAGATCGGGATCGGTTGAGGCAGGCGGTTTTGGAGGATCACGGCTGGTGCATCCACAGGATTTGGAGCACCGACTGGTTTCAACGACCGGCAGAACAGCTGAAGTTGGTGGAGGCTGCGATTCGGGCAGCCTTAAAAAAGGCGGAGCAACTGGAGCCCGCAATTTTAGGAGATGCGGTGGTGGCGGAGCCCCAGCCGCCGCCCTTTGGTTTGGTTTTCCGGGAAAATCCCAATGCGGCGGATACGGCATCACCGCTGCTTGCGGAAGTGGCTCGTTACAAGGTGGCGGAGTTGGAGGTGCCCCGGCACCGTGAAATACACGAGATTTCAACGGGAGAATTGGTGAGAATTGTGACGGAGATTGTCCGTCAGGAGGGGCCGGTGCACGAGGCGGAGGTCGTTGTGCGCGTGCGGGAATTGTGGGGACTGGCCCGGGCGGGAAGCCGGATTCAAGAAGCGGTGAGTGCGGGGATTCGCAAGGCGATTTCCCTTGGGCAATGCGAGAGCGATGCTGGCTTCCTTTGCATCCCGGGAGCGGCGGTTTGCGTTCGCAACCGTGAGACCGTGGATTCTCCGAATCTTCGCAAGGCCGATTACCTGCCGCCGCTGGAAATTCGCGAGGCCATTTTGGCGGTTTTGAATGCAAGTCTTGCAGCGAACGAGGAGGAGATCGTTACGGCTACCCTGCGGATGTTCGGGTTCAAGAGTTCTGGCAGTGGCCTCAAATCTGCGGTGGAGACGCAACTTGCAACTCTGGAACGTCGCGGCGTTTTGGAGAATGCGAGCGGCGTCTGGAGGCGGCGGAAAAGTAATTTAGACGAGGCTGAGTGGGAGACCTCAGGATAATGGGAAAGATTCAACCACCGCCGAACTGTGGAATTTTGAAAGCGGGAAGACCACTCCGACGCTTGCGCATGCTTTATGGTTGCACGTCAATTCTTGCTAACCCATTAATACCGCGAATCTCCGACTCATGAAACCACTGCACCTCGTTATAACATTACTTTTCGCGGCCGCTTTTTTGGGGTCGCCCCCCGCTAAAGCGCAGACGAATTCCACAGTACAAAAGGCGGCATCGTCTTCTGGGGAGAGCACCAAAAGTCAGGTTCAAAAACTTGAAATCAGCGCAAGTAAGTCTATGGACTCCTCTGTGGAGGTTCTCACAGAGTTGTCGAAAAGCATCGGGGCTGGACTTCCCGCTTTAAAGACAGCCGCCAGCAAGATTGACGCGGCGATTGCGCGGTTGAAGACAGACTCCGCATTTCAGCAGGATGCCGCGCGTTGCCGAGAACAGTTGCAGAACCAAAAGAAAGAGGTCGACGGAATGAAGGGCAGTGACCTCGGAGAGGCTAAACAGGATTTAACTAAAAATATCCAAGAATTAGAAAAGAAGATCGAAGACGCGACCAACAAAGTTTCAACTTCGATGAGGGTGATGGAATCGACCAAAAATAAAATTGAAGGATGGCAAAAAATTTATACACAGTTTGAAGGTGTTGTCGGAAAAGATGATGCAGTTCGAAAAGTTAAAGACAAAGTCGATGTTGAGCTCCGCGATCTACAGTCCAAGCCCAAATAATTATGTCTTGCGGCAGGCGACTCGCTTTGTTGTTGGGATGCTTGCTTTTTTGCGCGCAGAGCGCAGCCATCCCAGCGACTGCGCCGCCTTCCTCCTCTTCCGCCGAAGCGAAATTCAATGCTGCTGGCGACAAAAGCGATTCCACGTCAAAGCTTTCACGCCTCGAGGAGTTAACGCGTAAACTCTCCGGAGAGCCGGAAATTTTGCTCAAGGAAATCGTGCCTTCGGACAGACCCAGCGGTCTTGGTAGCATCCGGTTGCTGTATGTTTGCGTAGCCAATACCGCTCCCGAGCAGGCGCGGGCTATCACATTTTGGGCGGGTGCGGAAGGGAGTGTACCGGATTCCGTTTAAAAAATGCGAGAGACACTATGTGACCCGGCCGCGTTTCGAATACGAGCCGAGCGTGTTCATACGGCTAGGCGGATACTCAAGATCGACTGTAGACGTTTTTTTAGTAGGAACCGTGATCCCCCAAAAGGTTCCTTTGAAAATTTACTCTAAGCTCACCCTCAGAGGACACTTTTGAGCCTTGCCGATCGTGATTACATCCCCTTCCTTCAGGGCGATTCGGGCGTCGGCGGGCACCTCCACGCCGTTCACGTTGTTGATATTCGTCGCCTTCAACGAAACAAAAAACCAACCTGTCGAAGTTCTGGAGAACAAAAATTGCTGATCCGCGAAGTAGTTTTTTCCCTCAAAATTGTTTTTTAGCAAAGGTCTCCCGAAGGTTTGGTCGAGTCGCGTCTCGAAAACCTTCATGCCATTTTTCGCAGTCAGCCTTAAAATGGTTGTGCCGGTTCTGGACTCTCTAATTGAGGAGGAAACCGGGGCTGGCTTTCCTGACTCTGGGGATTTTATTTTCTCAAGTTTCTCGTCCGGAGCACGGTTTGAGCGCCCGATCCTCAGTAAAAAAACAAGTCCACTCCCTCCAATCAAGGCAAGCCCTGCAGCAATCCAAATGATGATGCCTCGGGGCGGGTTACTGACTGCATCCACCGAGGGTTCAACCGTTTTAACAATCGCCTCCCCAATTGGCTCCGTCTTTGGAGTTACCTGAGGCGGAGGATTATCCTTACGGGAGGAAGTATCCAAAGGACCGATCAACTCAGTCAGTCTTTTTTCGAGAGCGGCTCGTGTTTCTGAATCGGCACTCTGTTTTCCAAAAATATCAGCCAGAGCCGTCCGGAAAACATCGGCCTCTTCAAAGGTTTTTTTTACATCCTCTAGCTTCGGAGGGATTGTACGGCACTTCGCGAGAAGCTCTTCACACTTCGCGATTTTTTTACCGAGATCCTCAGCCTGCTTCTTTCTGCCTTCCACAAGATACCCTCCTCCAGAAACATCCAGATTTTTTAAAGTATTTGTCAGATTATCACGCAGTTCCTGACACGAGGCGTCTATTGCTGCCACCTTCCGCGCGACTCCGTTCAATTTCACGAGCAACTTTTGACCAGATTCAGCCGACCCAACTGAATCCAAGGCCGAGGTGCACAATCCCGAAAGATCGTGGCGTGCTTCTTCAACCTTCGCCTCCAAACCGCCCATTTGGGAATTGACGTCGGGCGCGGGCGCCTTGGAGAAGAGTCGATCTAAAGGTGAGACTTCCGCATAACAATGTCCAACCGGCGAAAGAAAAAAGAAGACCACGCCGAACCCCAAGTAGCGTGCGCGGTCACCAAGGTCTTCTAAAGCCCTGCCCCATTGTTGCGTCGAAATTCTGAGAAAGCTGCCTCCCATGCTCAATTAGCCTGATTGTTTTGGTTTCTTTTCGCCGCTCGCTCTACGAATTCACGGATCATCACGACAGTCTGTGCTTTTCCCATCGTGGGTACAGACTCTGTGTAAAGCTTTTGCCAGTCTGAAACGTCGCGCATCATGGCCTCCACGCGACGGGCAGACGTTGACAAGCCTGCCTTTGCCACTTCGATTTGCTTTTCAATGTCGCTAATTTTCAAAATATGCGCATTGGCTGCTTCGCCAAAGCATCTTGAACTAAGCAGTTGCTGCATGTCTGCCTTGCGCCGCTTTAAGAGAACGCTGCACGCCTCCAGGTCGCCCGTCAATGACTCCCCCGATTTAAGGCGCTTCAGCTCTGCTTGGCCCTTTTTCAAAGTTGCATCGAAGACACTGGGGGCAGAATCCAACCCTTGAATCAGTTCATTCAACAGGTCCTTTGGAAAGTTTAACTTCTGCTCCGCAACCCTGTTGACCTCGGATACAGTCGCAGAGACACTCTGTTTAGGATGAGGTACAGAGTCACTGGGATTGGGCAATCCTTCTGCAAACACGACACTCCGAGAGATCGCAAACGTCATCCAAATCGGTAAAAGCCAAGCAAATCTTCGCACGAAGGCAACGTATGGCGATATCTTCACTATAAAGCAATTGCAGAATTAACATGCGAGATAAACGAGGGCTAACCCTGATAAAAAAGCGATGCACTTAAGGCAGCCAATCCCACCATCAGAGGCACAACCAGCCTGGCCTTGCTCTCCGGCAGGCCGCAAATGCTGACGAGTCCATTCTGCAGCATCAACGCGCTTAAAGAAATCCCAGCAAGCAGAAAGAGTGTAAACAGTTGCGGACTCGCGACACCCAGAAACGCCCCTAGAAGTAATCCGCATCCGACGGGAAGCAATGCCGCCCCAGACAAAAAAAACTCACGCCCAAAAGGGCCGTCCAGCTTGTAAAAATGCCGGACCATTCGCCCGCTTCCAATGAGCACGCCATACGCTGCGGCAGCGCCTAAAAAGCCGCTCCCAGAATGCATTTTATTGCCTAAAACATTCGATGCGCAGGCGATCGCCACGCTCAAAGCGAACAAAGCACCGAACAGAATCCCGACCCAGCAAGATCGAAACTCTCCCAGAGAAGAAAAAACGGCTCCAAGATTTCCCGCAGGATCACGCATCAGCAACTTAAACGTTTCGAGCGCATCTTTGGACGCAGTCATTACCGTATCTTTTGCCACCTCCGCCGAATCGGCGATTACTTCCGTTGAGCCGCAGGCGATGCAAACATCGTGAAGCGAAGAAACTGGAGTTCCACAAGTTTTGCAGATCATGGTTGTCTTTATGCACTAATGCGTATTTCACTGCAATCCTAACCTTGAGTCCTCATGAGAGGTACAGTTCTAAGTCTCGTGCTTGAAGCGCGAGATTCATGCAACTCAGATGCTTTGTTTTTCTTTGGCATTGTCAAACTTCGAGCTTCCATAATGTTTTTATCGCCAGTCATTGGAAATGCTGATGAAACGTTCAATCCGATTATCATCTGATTATTGATCCACAACCTCGCAAAAATCACCCTAATATGTATAACGCACCAAAAGTCAAAGGCGTCGTCGACGTGGTCATTCTCCTCGACGTGACAGACAGCATGCAAGACTGCATCGATGCAGTGAAAGCAAACATCTCAAGTTTTATCTCGGATCTTTGCAAGGCAGACGTTAACGGAACTGCGCTGGTCAAAGACTGGCGCATGAAAGTTTGCGGTTACCGCGACCAAACAGCCGACGGGGACTCTTGGTTTATCGACAACCCTTTTGTTCGCGACGTCGCGTCTGTTGAGCGTCAACTTGACAGCCCCAGCATGACAGCCCGCGGCGGAGGTGAAGAACCTAGTTCATTGCTGGATGCGCTCTTCCGTCTGGGCCAATCCGAAACTGTGGAGCTTCAGGATGGTGAAGACCCCGGCCAGTGGCGTCCTTTGGGCGACGCGAAGAGAGTGATTATTTTTTTCACTGACGCAACATTCAAGTCGCCAATGACTTTACCAGAAGGTTCAGGGGGAACGGTGATCGATGTGATCACCCTTTTACAAAACAAGAAAATCAAACTCTGCGGCTTTGTGCCGGAGTGGCTGGGATACGAGGACCTTATTTGTATGGATGGCGCGGAATGTCATAGGGTGGCAACGCTTGCTGAAGCACCCGCGCTTGCCGGACTAGGACAACCCAGAGAAGTCGGCTTAGCGGCGATGAAGGCCTCTGTTGCCGCAATGAGCGCGTTTTCGAGAAATTCTGACGCCTTCAAATCGCTCATGAGCAAATTAGCGAGAGACCTAGGATGGTCTGCAACGCCGCGCAATTCGTATTCCTTGCCCGAAGAAATCTGACGTCGATCCGGTTGAGGCAATTTCGCCGGCCCGACGGTGCTACAATCGCCTCTTAGAGGCCTTCGCGAATCTGAAAGCACTAACTGCTGCCCAAATCTAGATTGAGCAAATGGGTAAAGTCGACGTACGTCGTTGAAAGAACTTTTTACGAAAACAAGTTGCGCCGCGCCAAACTATCGGGTTAAGCATGATGCCTTCGTCTCAAAACCATTTTACAACCTAGCAAAATCCCACCCCTTTTTATGTCTAACGCTCCGAAAGTTAAAGGCGTCGTCGACGTCGTCATCCTCCTCGACGTATCCGGCAGCATGCAAGACTGCATCAACGCTGTGAAAGCAAACATCTCAAGTTTCATCACGGACCTGGGCAAGGCGGATGCAAACGGCACCGCGCTCATCAAGGACTGGCGCATGAAGGTTTGCGGCTACCGGGATCAAGCCTGTGATGGAGACTCTTGGTTTGTCGAAAATCCTTTCGTGCGAGACGCCGCCTCCGTCCAAGCCCAACTGGACAACCCTAGTATGGCGGCCCAAGGTGGAGGTGACGAGCCAGAGTCTTTGCTGGATGCGCTCTTTCATCTGGGCCAGACCGATACCGCTGGTCCTCAGGATGGGGAAGACCCTCAGAAGTGGCGTCCTTTGGGCGCGGCGAAGCGGGTCATCGTGTTTTTCACGGACGCAACTTTCAAAACGCCAATGACTTTACCAGAAGCTTCAGGGGGTACGGTCCTGGATGTGATCACCCTGTTACAAAACAAGAAAATTAAAATCTGTGCCTTCGTGCCGGAATGGCAAGGCTACGAAGATCTCTTTGCCATGGAAGGTTCGGAAGGTAATAGGGTGGCAACGCTTGCTGAAGCACCCGCGCTTGCCGGACTAGGACAACCCGGAGAAGCAGGATTAGCGGCGATGAAGGCCTCTGTGGCAGCACTAAGCGCGCTTTCAAAAAATTCTGAAGGTTTTGAAAAATTGATGAGGCAATTAGCAAAGACATTGACTATCGAAGCCCAAGCTGAAGCTGTTTAATTATGGGTGCCGAGCACGTCCCTGGATTAGCGTTTAAGCCTGGGGAAAAGATCAAAGGCTACGAAATTCTGAAAGCCTTCGACCCCGGAGGCTTCGCGTTTGCCGGAAAGGCGAAGGCCCCTTCGGGCAGAATGGTCTTTTTCAAGAAGTACAAAAAGCCGGGCGGTATGTCGCCGTGGTTGGATGGTTTCATCGCGTACCAAACCGAGCTCAAAAAACGTATCCAAAGCGCACCGAACGCTCGGAACCTTTGCTACGAATTTGTCGAGTTCTTCGAGATGCGTCTAGATGGAGGTGCTGTTCCGAAGCGTGCCTACTATCAAGTTTTTGAGTGGGTTGAGGGAGGCAAAGACCTTCGGGGCGTCGTAGATGAACTAAAAGCATCCCCCACCGCCTACGACTGGCGGCAGCGGGAGATTTTTTCGCGTGTGATGCTTGCAGGCATCAATGCCATCCACCAAGAAGCAGGAGTCATTCACACGGACCTCAAACCCGAGAATTTCTATCTCCTCCCTGCGCCTGAGACGACGGCGAAGTGGAAGGTGAGGGTGATCGACATGGACTTCTCGATCCTTGAGGGAAAAACTGCCCCATGGGATGGACACGAGGGTTATGTGGGAACTCCAGGGTACATGTCGCCAGAACACATCGCAACGAAAGTCCCTCAGAAGGCGTCCGACGTGTTCACCTGCGCTCTGATGCTCGGGGAACTCATTGGAGGAGGCCACCCTGCGGGAGAATCCCTTGATATTGATGTTTATAAAGAGGCGGTCACGAATGGGAGGCTTGCGCCGGTGGAGATCCAGCAACCACTGGAAAAGGCTCCGGACCTCAAGTTCGTGAATCACGTCATCAACGGATGCCTGCGGTTGGAACTGGACAAGCGCCCGACTGTCATGCAGGTTTTGCAGGCCCTGAATGGCGTATTGCCGGAATGGGATGGTCACAGACCTAGTTCTGGGAAGAAAACGTCCTCGCCGGAGCCTGCAAGAAAAGAGACTGCTCCCGTCATTGCTAAACAGCCAGCAGACGCCTCTGTGAAGGTCGGGCAATCCGTTTCTCTTTCGGTAGAGGCCACCGGTACAAACCTCCGGTTCCAATGGCGAAAGAACGGCTCTGCTGTTCCAGGCGGCGCAGCAGCACGTTTGGACATTCGCTCTGCCCAGATGGCGGATTCTGGCAACTACGATGTTTCCATCACAAACGCCGGTGGAACAGTGGTCAGCCACCGGGCAGAACTCAGAGTCGCCTCCGCGCCGGTTCCTACCCCAGTTGTGCCCCCGACTCCGCCACCGACTCTATCGAATAAAGGCATCAAGCTCACCGGCCCAAACGGGCAAGTGCTGGAATCGAGAATTTCTTCTAAATTTGGAAGCGCTGCACTCAAGTCCTTCGGTGCAGAGTTCGGGAAGTACCTGAGCAATGAACAGTTTCATCTCTACAAGACCGAAGAACGCTGGTTTGTGGAACATTGCCAAGGCGCTGTCAACCCCACCAAAGTCAATGGAAACGTGCTCACCGCGGCCATCGCTGTGACGAATGGCATGGTGATCACCGTAGGCAAAACAGGTGTGTGTCCGGTCACCCTGAACCTCGGTTGAGCGGCGTCCCTGTTAACTCGCCCCCAACCTACCACCCCCAGAAAAGTAATCTTATGCCATGGTCCTGTCCTGAGTGCGGTGTGCAAGGTTTGGATGATTCAACCAATTCGCATCCCGTGGAAGCGGGCGGGTGCGGTTACGCCAAGGTGCCTGCGGGAGTCGCCTTTCAGAGCGTGGTTTCGGGAAAAGAGATTCAGTCGCGATTGACCACGACGTTTGGAAAATCCTCCCTTGCAGGCCTTGCAGATCCGGATGTCCGGTATGTTTCCACGGAGCAGTTCAAGCTAGAGAAACGCTCGGATGGCTGGGCGGTGACAAGCATCCCTTGGGCAACCAACCCGCTGTATGTCAATGGATCCCAAATTCCCCCAGAGGGTGTCTTGCTCAAGCAGGGCGACCAACTATCGATCAAAGGGAAGTTTCTTCTCCTGAACGTAATGCTGCTTAATTAGGCGGGCCGGAGCCGCATCGAACACGTTTATGAACTCTCATTTTAACTGTGCGTATGAGCTCCAACATTAAACCAAGACGGCTAACCGTTGGGGCCTTCATTGCTTTCCTGTTTCTCTCGGGCGGCTGCTTTCCGCTTTGGGCGCAGACCCCCGCCCCGCCAAGTGCCAACGAATCGTCACCAGCCCAAACGACATCTAAAGAAACCCGTAGTACTGCGACTGAGCCCAAATCCGATCAACCTTCAGTCACAAAAGCGGCGCCTACGTCCCCTCCCCCAGAGAAGACGGCGCCGAAACTAGTCAAACCGCCTGACTCAGCATCTAGCGTCCCTCCGGCTTCGGAAGAAAAGGCCGTCCCCCCTGAGATTCCACTCGACGCATCGCAGAAAATACCGCCTCCGTCGCCGGGAAGCCCTATTCAGAATAAACTGCCTCCCAGCTCTTTCCTGCAATTGAAGTTATTAAACTTTTTGCTCGTTACGCTCATTGCTTTATTCGCAGTTCTTCTTTTCATGCTCTACCGGAGCAATAAAAATCTTGAGAATAAACTAAGCCAACTAGGAGAGGCGCAGAAAACGTTAGGAAATATGAATCATGAAGTTATGCCCTCGGAAGGGCTCGCTCAAGAGGCCCCAGCCCCAGCTTTGACAGCTCCTGTGACAGAGTCTTTGCCACCAAAAGAGGATGCACAGGAGGCACCCGCAGCAACTCAGTCGAAGCTGGAAGATTCGACGCCCCCGCCGTCACAGTCGCACGAGGCTACTATATCGATTGTTCCAACGATTAGGGAGAGACCATCCAGCGATTCCATAGCCAAGAAAGAGCTCGAGCGCATTCGTTCTGAGATGGCGTCCATTTTCACAAAGGCAGTTGAACAAGTGGCCTCTGGCGAGCTACCTTTAATCGGGTGGGGCTCTTCCCTCCCCCGTGTGCAGAAACTCGCGCCAGAGCATGAGAACAAAAGATGGTTCTTCATCGGGGACATCCACGGCGATTTTCTAGCGCTTCACACCCTTTTAAATAATATCCGAGAGGTCCCTGACTTCCGCTTGGCCTTTCTCGGAGATCTCGTCGACCGCGGAACGATGGGTATCGAATGTTTCGCGTTGCTTCTTGAAACGGCGGAGAAGTATCCGAACCAAATCTTGTGGATTCTTGGAAACCACGACATTGCGTTAAAGTACTTGCCAAAAGGTAGTTACCGTGTAAGCGGTGAGTTAGATTCAAGGAAATTCATCTCGAAAGTTGAGCCTGCCGAGTTTGTCGACTGGCTCAACCAGAAGATTGCATCCGATCCTAAAAGCGAGGCGCTCACGTGGGGCAGGCTGTTTTCTCAGATATGTGAGCGACTGCCAGTAGCCGTTCTGTTCCAAACAGGACTTCTTGCCACTCATGGTGGTGTACCGCTAAGGGATCGATGGCCCACACTCAAAAACATAGAGGCGTTCCATCATCTGCGCTCCTTGGAAGATTTTACATGGACGAGGGCGACGGAATATCCAAAAAAAGTCGGCTTCATGTCGGAACACCGCGCAGAGTCATCCAATTTTGAGTTTGGATACAGGGACTTCGAGGGGTTTTGTCAGGCTGTTTCCCAATTTTTCACTGTAAAACAATTGGTTCGAGGCCATGACCATGTCCCTGGGGGATTCCACAAACACCCTGAGTACAAAATTAATCCAGTGCTCACTTTAAACGGATTCGGCTTCAACTACCTCTCTAATTCGGTCCTGGAATACCGCCCAAAATTGTGTGTAGGCGTATTGAATCCTGGGGCACTTCTAGAGGTTGAAGAAATTGCGTACGCGCCGGAAGACTACGAGGCTCTCTATAAAAACAACCTCGAATGAAATCCAGCACCGTCGACTTGGTGCTCGTTGTGGATGCGAGTTCCAGCATGGGACCCTGCTTTGCCCAGTTAAGGGAGCATCTCAAAGAACTGATTTACCCCCTCCAACAGGCCCAGTTTAAGGTCAGGTTTGGACTGCTCGCTTATGCGGCGGCGAAGCGAAACGGTAAAGTGATGTACCACCATAGCTTTCTGTGCGGCAATGGTCATGAAACGCTGCAAAAACTCTACGCTCCCGAGGCTGCAGAGTCGGGATTTTTCTCCACAGATCCCTCCTCCATTGCGCAAGTGCTCGACGGCGTGGTTGCTCAGGGGAATGAGGATACCTATGTCGCCTTGGATATCGCTGCAGACTTTCCTTTTGGGCCGGCAGATTCGACGAGGCGGGTCGTCGCACTTTTCACGGACGAACCTTTGGAAGCGGGCGTGCAGGAAGCTGCTCCAAAAGCCAAACTTCCAGAGCTCATCAAGAAGTTTCAAGATCGCAAAATCCAGTTTTTTGCGTCTGCACCGTTCAGCGAATCCCTTGAAGATTTGGCAGCTATGGACAGCGCTCAAATTGAGGCGATCACTGGGGGAGACGGCCTCCAGTCTGTCGATTTTAGAAAACTTTTGGCTCAAATGGGTAAATCCATCAGCGTTTCGACGCTGCAAGCGGGAGTAGAGCCGCGCTTTGTGAAGGCGCTTTTTGGGCAGAACCTTTGGAGTCCGGAGCAGTCGGTGTCAGAGTCTAACCGTCAAGTGGTGCTCTCGGTGGGAGAATCAACGGTGTTGGATCCCTCAAAACCTCTTAAAAAAATCAACGTCAGGTTGAGTTGGAGTGCGTCCGTTGATCTGGATTTACACGCCTTCTACCGCACAAGAAACGGAGTAGAATCCGAGATTTACTACGGAGATAAGACAGGCCCCGGAATTAAGCTAGATTTCGATGCGGGCGTTGGTGACACGGGGGGGCAGAACGAAGAAAACATCGTCGTATCCGCTCCGGAGAAGTTCGAAGAAATCTTGTTTGCCACCAAGATCTTTATCAAGGGCGGTTGCTATGCGGATTATGGTGCGATGATTCATCTCACCACAAACAACGGGGATAATGTCTGTGTCCCTCTCACTTCAGAGGAGAGAGCGGACTGGTGCGTCATTGCCAAACTAACCAGCGATGCAAATGGAACGTCCATCACGAACCTAAATGCAGTGACGATTGAAACCCCGTCCGTTACCGACTTTTAAGGTAAGTCCATCCGCCATAAGCTATTCAGCAAAGAGCCTTTTTCCGGCCTAGACCATCCACTCCCAAACCTATGCCTGCCCCCAACGTTGATCTTGTGTTTGTTATTGACTCGAGCTCCAGCATGAAACCCTGCTTTGAAGGGCTCGTTTCCCACTTAAATGATGTGATCAATCCCCTTCAGGGGTTGAACCTTAATGTGCGCCTCGGGCTAGTGGCAATGGGGGTAGGAAACACCGACAGTGGGAGCCCCCTGTTTCACATCACGACGCTGAGCGGAGGTTACAGGTCTATCTACCAATCCGATCCCAAACTTTTCACAACCGACCGCGAGCAGTTTTCTAAAGCGCTTAAGAACGTCATATTGCAAGGGGACGAGAACCATCTCATAGCTCTTGACTTGGCTCTAGATTTCCCTTTCGGACCCATTTCAAATACGCGGCGGGTGGTCGCCCTTTTCTCGGATGAGAGAATTGAGGACGGCAAAATTTCCCCTGGTGACATTTCCCTCAGCGCAGCGCTCGCCCAGAAAATACAGGCTCGTAAAGTGATGTTATTCGCAACCCTTCCCATGAGTCCGCTTTTAGAGGACCTTGCCGCCGTCGATGGCGCTCAAATAGAGACGATTAATGGGGGGGATGGTTTGTCCTCTATCGATTTTTCGAAATTACTCCGGCAAATGGCAAAAAGTATCAGCGTCTGTGACATTCAGGGCGCCGAGGGAGTTTATGAAAAAGGGCTGTTCGGCCAGCAATCATGGGTCGATGGAAAGGGCACTTTCGAGGGTGCGTAGGTGGTTTAATCTGCGCCACGATATAGAACACGGCGTTCTATGACGAAACACTCAGTTCAAGCGCTGCTAGAAAAAGGTTACCTCAAAAGGGTTTGCGAGGAACCCTTGAGGTATTCCTGCCCATCAGACGGCACAGTTCTTGAGGGGTTCACTGGATCAGGAACAACGTGCCCGTCCTGCATGGATTTCGTGAAAGCTCCCGTCGTCAGTTGCAACCGCTGCAATCGGGCAATCAGTCGGGAACAGGAAGACGCCCTCTGCGAAAGTTGCGGTGAACAGATGACTGCGGCCTGTCCCGAGGATGGTTCCGTCCTTGCGGATCCTTCTACAAAATCCCAGCGTTGCCCTGTTTGCATGCAGGACGTTGTGCCGCTCCTAAAGTGTTCAAGCTGTCAAGAATCTGCGCCAACCCTGAGTGCAGGTCGAAATTGTTACTCCATAGAGCAATACAAAAGCACGAATTGTCTGCCCGCATTCGCTCCAGATCAGGAAATTTGGTCTTTCAAAACCGGGCGGAATTCAAAGGCGCAGGTGGCAACAGCTGCCGACATTATTGAAAGAATTCAATCGGGTGCGCTGAATAGGCTGGTGCTCGTGCGAAATTCCGAGATGCAAAGCTATGAGCAGGCCGACCGCTTGCCCCCTTTCATCTCCGCACCCGCACCCGCACCCGCACCCGCACCCGCACCCGCACCGGCTCCCGTTCCTGCTCCCTCTCCTGTTCCTCCCAAGTCTAATTCAGATCACGAAGTGGGAACATTCCGGCGCACGATCAACTTGCTTCTGGATTTGGGCGCACTCTTCTTAATCCTCAAGTATGTGTCCGCGCAAAACCATTTCACCTGGTTTAGCGGCCTCTTTGTCGCGGAATGGCTTTTTGGACTCTCACCCGGAAAATTTGTCTCTTTTTCCAGAACCCGAACCGCAGACGGTGAACGCGTTGGATTAATCAAAACTGCGTGGCGCAACTTAATCAAATATGCTATTCTCGCTGGTATCCTATGGTTTGTACGTGACAATCATTTTGCAGATTATGTAGCCTCCGGAACTTTAACGGAGCAATGGTTCTCTGCCCTCATAGTCGGCCTCATAGTCGGGTTAGCCGTGTCGTGGAAGGAATGTAAAGAGCTGTTCGATTCTATAACCGGGTGCCGAGTCGTGAGTTGGTAATTCTTTCCAGAATTTTCAAGGGTAGCACTACACGGTTTTCATATTCGCTCCCCTCGCTGGATTGTTGCCTTTCACATGAGCTGGCGCACCGACTCAACCGACGTTTCCATCGACCCATGGTAACTTGGACTTCGATCAATCCTTGACTTGATATTCCTGAATAATCTGTATCCTAAAAATTCCAACATCTCTACCCCATGAGTCGCATCAAAAAAGCCGTCGAAAAACTCGAAAAAACCCTCGAAATGCTCCGCCCCTACACAGACGCGGAACTGTGCACTCCCGCCGAGGGACACTTCTACAAAACAGTCAATGGGAGCATCGTTCATGTTTTTGGGATCGATGATGATGGCGACGCTCACTGCGTGGTGCTCCGGGGTGGCCACGGGATTAGCGAGAAGAGAGGGGAGGAACCGGGAGAGCGTTTCATGTTAAACGCCGATGGCTGCTATGCAGGATCAGACACTGGCCCTGAAATGGGTTTAAGCATTGTCGAGGTGTTGGCCCTTCAACTCCCGGCTCAAGACGACGAGACCATCGGACTCGAGGAATAATCACGGCGATGGCTACCAGTCGATATCAACGCTATCAACCTGACGCCCTAGCTCTGCTGAAAAAAGCGAGGGAACACGCACTCGGCCTCGGGGCGAAGGAATGTAACTGCCGTGACGTGCTGCTGGCGATTATGTCTGTCGCACCGCCGGTTCTTGGCTTGGTTCTTGTCACAAACGGGCTGTCGGTGAGCGAACCTTCGCAGGCGACGTTGGAATCACCACGAGCTAGTGAGGGAGTCAAGGAGGGAAGGCTCGCAATTTCCGACGATCTTCGCAGTGCTCTGGACTCGGCTGAAGCGGATAGCGGCCCCTTTCGGGTTTCTGCCTGGCATTTGTTCAGCGCCATCTGGCCGAACATCCTCTCGGAGTTTGCTCTGCTAGTGAGTAGGAACGGTGAAGCGGTCTCCCCAGAGACTCTCAAGTTTCCGGATGGAAAGCCCAAAAGCGCGGAGCCCAAAGCCGAGAAACTGGCGCGTCCGTTTGTTGATTTTGGTCGGGTGATGGGAACGGGTACGGCCAGTGAAGTTGTGGGCAGAGACCGTGAGCTCGCATCGCTTATCTCTGTGCTTGTGAAGTTTTTGAAACCCAACCCCATTCTTTTGGGGGAACCCGGCGTGGGAAAGACCGCCTTGGTGGAACATCTAGCTCTTATGATGCGCGACGGGCGCGTACCAAAGCAGCTGGCGGGCAAAAGGATCATCGAAATCTCCGCGACCGCCTTGCAGGCCGGAGCCTCTTATCACGGTGAGTTGGAGGCGAGGGTTCAAGCGGTGCTGAAGGCTGCAGAGGAGGATGAGGGCGTTATTTTGTTCATCGATGAAATTCATTCGCTCGTGGGAGCTGGAGTTAACAGCGGCAAGGCCGGTGGGATTTCCGACCAGTTGAAACCGGCTCTCGCACGCGGTCGGTTGCGGCTGATTGGCGCGACGACCAATGCGGAATATCAGCGCTACTTCGCCCAAGACGAGGCCTTTGCGCGTCGGTTTCAGCTCGTCCAAGTGGGAGAACCGGACAAACAGGCTGTGATTGCCATCTTACGATCCGCTTATCCGGCGATTGGAAAACATCACGGAATCTCAGCGGAAGAGGCGTTATTCGAAAAAATTTACGACCTTTGCGCAGAGTCGCTTCCCTCAAGGCGCTTCCCTGACAAGGCGCTAGATGTCTTAGACAGGGCCTGCTCGGTCGCCACTTTGGCTGGAGAGTCGGTATTGTCAGAGGGCAATGTGGAGAGTGCGGTAGCTGAGCTTGCAGGACTTCCCTTTACCTCGTCTTCCGCGGAGTTTTTGACTCGGTTGAAAAAGCTTGAGTCCTTTTTAGCTAGCCGTGTGATGGGCCAGGTTGGGGCGGTACGCGCCGTTGCGAACGTCGTACGTCTTTGCAAACACAAGCTTGACCCACGGCCTCAGCGGCCCGACGGCGTCCTGCTTTTTGTGGGTCCAACGGGCGTGGGTAAAACATCGATGGCCTTGGCTCTCGCAGAGGCGGTTTGCGGCCGACCGGATGCTGTGATCCGACTCGACATGAATGAATTCAGCGCCCCGGGCTCAGTCACTCGCCTGCTTGGGGCAGACCCCGGCTATGTGGGGCACGATGGTGAAACCGCCCTCGTTCGTGGCCTGCAAACATGGCAGACGGGCGTGCTGCTTCTGGATGAATTTGAAAAGGCGCATCCCGAGGTGCAGAAGCTCTTCCTCTCAGCCTTCGACGAGGGAACAATTCGCGATGCAAAAGGGAACCGTCATTCCCTTTCAAACCTGACTGTCATTGCGACCTCCAACGCGCAACCCGAGACTTCACGATCGATGGGTTTCATGTCCTCAAATAGCCGCGTCCCAGTGGAAAATGCATCTTTGCGGCCGGCAGATTTAACCCATGCTTTTCCAGCCGAACTCTTGAATCGGTTTGACGAAATTGTGGTGTTTCGTCCCCTTGGGCGTCCCGAGGTTTTGGAGATTCTGAACGCGCAATTGCTCACGGACTTTAATCGTAAAACGGCCAAGGAAAAGGGCCTTGCTGTGACTTTGGACGAGGAGCTTTCTGACCGGATCATCAATTCCGCTGATTTTGACAGGTTTGGAGCCCGGGAACTTCAGCGGGTTTTCCAGCGTTTGGTCATTCACCCGCTGATGAGCCTGCTGGAGCAAAATGAAATTGGAGTGGAACCCGTCTGCCGTGAGGGACTAAAGGTTCGCCGGGTGCGTTGAATTGCGAGGAAATGCTCGGCGCTTTCCACTGGGGATTCCATTGAGGGAACGCATGTCCGCCTAGCTCCCGTCCAAACCAGTTTATGAACTGCCCCCAATGCGCATCCCCAGAAACAGTCTTTAAAACCAAGCTGAACAAATGGCTTTGCACGGATTGCGGTGAGACGTTTGAGGCGCCAACCGTTGAGAAAGCAACTGCGCCCGCTCTCGCGGCCAATCCAAAGGTCATCTTTTTCAGCTACGGTCATGATGGCAACGAAAAGTTGGTGGATCGGTTCAAGAAGGACCTTGAGGCGCGCGGGCACCACGTTTGGAAAGACTGCGAAAGGATCGGTCCTTGGGAAAATTGGAGGGGAGAGATCACCAAGGGGATCCATGAATCACAAATGGCAATCGCCTTTTTGTCCATTCACTCGACCCGTGACCCAGGCGTTTGTAGAAACGAAATCGCCATAGCGCTTCAGCATTTTGGGATGGTCTATCCAGTGCTTTTAGAGAAGGTTCCTTTGGAGAGCATTCCTGCGACGATCCAGCTTTTGCAGTGGCAGGACTTGAGCGACTGGCAGGAAAAACATCAGGCAGACGCCTCCGAGTTTGAGCGCTTTTACGAAGAGCGTTTGTTGGAAATCGTCAACAAAGTGGAAGGGGAAGCGACGAGGTTTGCGTCGGAGGCGGAGGTGTTGCGCAGGGTGTTGAATCCTGCCAGTTCCGATGGAAAGTTTTCGCAGCATCTCGACGGATTTATCGGTAGGGAATGGCTGTTTGAAGAGTTTGATCAATGGGTAAACCACAATCCTGAATCCCGTGTTTTCTGGCTCAAAGCCGGACCCGGGTTTGGGAAGACAGCTTTTGCGGTGAACCTTGCAAACCGCTACAGGGCGACGGTGATAGGGACGTGGTTTTGTGAACAAAGGAGCGTTGAACTGACAAACCCAGTGCGCGCCGTGCAGACTATCGCGTTCCAACTGGCCTTGCGTTGGGACGATTACCGCACGCGACTACTGCCGAGGCTTGGTTTGTTTGCAGGATCCGGAGAAGCGCAGATTAAGGATGCCATCGAAAATCTGGCGAAGAAGAACTTGGCCGACACCTTTTCTTACCTGATTTCGGAACCTCTGGCCGGACTCATTTGGCGCGAACACAAGCTGGTGATCCTGATGGACGCACTCGACGAGGCGACGGACGAGACTGGGCGTAACGAACTAAGTGCGCTGATCAGTGGGCGTTTTTTGGAACTGCCAAAATGGATTAGTTTTGTGGCCACTAGTCGTCCGGACGCCTCTGTTGTAGGACATTTGCAGCGGTTCAAGCCGTTTGAGATCGCGGAGGAGGACAACCGCAATACGGCGGATCTTTCGCTGTACTGCGCGCGAGCCTTGAAAACGCTGCCTGTGGTGGCAGCAATGAATCATGGGGAGCGTGAGGTTCTATGCGGTGAGTTGGTGAAAAAGAGCGCGGGCATGGTGCTCTACTTGCGGATGGTGGTGGACGGTTTGAAGGAAGGCAGCCTGAAGTTGGAGGAGTTGGGACAAATGGAGGTGGGGTTGGGCGGCTTGTACAGTCGCTATTACTCCGCGTTCGAACACCGCTTCGGCGCTCAATATCAAGAGAAGGTGCAACCACTTCTACGACTCTTGATGGCTGCGCCCGGGCCGTTGCCTTTGGCGCTTGCCGCGGAAGTGCTGGGTTGCGGAAAGGAGGAAGCACGAAAGATGCGTTTGCAACTGGGAGCGTATCTCGTGGAGGGATCTGCCGGATTGAGTCTCTTTCACAAGACGCTGGGCGAATGGCTCGGGAGCGAGGCGAGCGGAGTGTTTTTCACAGACAGCGAATCTGCTCAGAGGAAGCTGGGGGAGTTTCTATGGGGATGCTTCGAGCGGCGGGAGAAAGACGACAATGATGTGACTAAAACTATGGAGTGGGAGGAATTTGTATCGGAATGGCTGATGAAGCTGTTGCCCATAATGCCTCAATGGGAGGATTGGGATGCACTGGCTGGCCTTGGCGAATTTCACCACGAACGCCTTCGCTACGAAAGAGCTGAAACGCTGTATCGCCGTGCGATGGAGGGGCGAGAGAAAGCGCTGGGAGCGGGGCATCCAGACACTCTCAGTAGTGTAAATAATCTCGGGATTTTACTGAGTGACAAGGGAGACTACGCCGGAGCGGAAGCGCTGTATCGCCGAGCGCTGGATGGGTATGAGAAAGCACTGGGGGCTGAGCATCCAGACACTCTCAGTAGTGTAAATAATCTCGG
>Ga0114972_10001156_pt1 | contig 19917 bp, 20 predicted proteins | sample M_140807_EF_Meta_FD_87354 | JGI IMG/M metagenome (GOLD analysis project Ga0114972, IMG submission 87354) | Freshwater microbial communities from Lake Montjoie, Canada to study carbon cycling - M_140807_EF_MetaG | ecosystem: Environmental > Aquatic > Freshwater > Lake | place: Lake Montjoie... | reverse complement strand
GCACCTCGACCACCACCGAGCCGGCTGCACGGCCGACCGCTTCCATCGCCATCGCGCCGAACAGGTAGGGCACCAAGCCGCCGATGAACAGGCCGACGATGACCATGTGATTCGACAGATCGAAGCTGACCGCTTTGCCGGCCGACTCGAGCGCATGGGTGTAGTCGGCAAACAGGACGAGCGCGGCCAGGCCGGCCGAACCGATCGCATAGCCCTTGGTCACTGCCTTGGTGGTGTTGCCGACCGCATCGAGCGGGTCGGTGATTGCACGCACCGACTCGGGCATTCCGGCCATCTCGGCGATGCCGCCGGCGTTATCGGTGATCGGGCCGTAGGCGTCGAGGGCAACGATGATGCCGGCCATCGAGAGCATCGAGGTGGCGGCGATCGCGATGCCGTACAGGCCTGCGAGCGAGTAGGCGGCGATGATCGCGCCGCAGACCATCAGCACCGGCCAGGCGGTCGATTTCATCGACACCGCCAGACCCGCAATGATATTGGTGCCGTGACCGGTTTCGGAGGCGGCCGCCACATAGCGCACCGGCTTGTATTCGGTGCCGGTGTAGTACTCGGTGATGACCACCAGCAGGGCGGTCAGGACCAGGCCGACCACCGCCGACAGATAGACCTTCATCGCGGCGCCGGTGCCGCCAAGCGCATTGTCGGGAATCATCCAGGTGGTGATCGGATAGAAGGCGATCAGGGCCAGCACGCCTGCAACGATCAGACCGCGATAGAGCGCGCTCATGATCTTCTTGCCCGGCTCGGCTTTCACGAAGGCGCAGCCGATGATCGACGCGATGATCGCGAATCCGCCCAGTACCAGCGGATAGGTCGCTGCGGCCATCGGTGCGTTGGTGAGCAGCAGTGCGCCCAGCAGCATCGTGGCGATCAGGGTCACCGCATAGGTCTCGAAGAGGTCGGCCGCCATACCGGCGCAGTCGCCGACGTTGTCACCGACGTTGTCGGCGATCACCGCCGGGTTGCGCGGATCATCCTCGGGAATCCCGGCTTCGACCTTGCCCACCAGGTCGGCGCCGACGTCTGCGCCCTTGGTGAAGATGCCGCCGCCAAGTCGCGCGAAGATCGAGATCAGCGAGGAGCCGAAGGCCAGTCCGATCAGCGGCTTGATGATGTCGTGGAGCTTTTCTGGCGCCGCGTCAGCGCCGCCGAGAAAGAGGAAAAAGCCCGCCACGCCGAGCAGGCCGAGACCGACAACCAGCATGCCGGTGATCGCGCCGCCGCGAAAGGCAACCGTCAGGGCGTCGTTCAGTCCGCGAGTGGCGGCTTGAGCGGTTCGCACATTGGCCTTTACCGAGACGTTCATGCCGATGTAGCCGGCCAGACCCGACAGAATCGCGCCGACGGCAAATCCGAGGGCGGTGGTGCCGCCAAGTCCCGGGACAAAAAAGATCAGCAGAAACAGGACGGCGCCGACGATGGCAATCGCGGTGTACTGGCGATTGAGGTAAGCCTTCGCACCCTGCTGGATGGCGGCCGCGATCGACTGCATTTTCGCGTTGCCCGCATCAAGGCCGAGAATCCATCGGCTGGATACGATGCCGTAAATCACGGCGAGGGCCCCGCAGATCAGGGCGAACCAGATCGCGGTGTAAGAGGTAACCGTCATCGTCAGAGTCTCCGTGTCGTATTGCTGATCATGGTCGGTTCGACGAATTGCCCGATATGGCGTCGGGACAAGCTCATCGCAGACCGTCTATTGCACATGGCCGCCCTTTGGGCGCACTGAAACGTCAAGCAAATGGCGCCTCAGCGGGCGCCATTATGGGGGATTGTTCAGACGAGTGCTGCGAAGGCCCGTCCGCGAATCTCGTCGACCGTGCCCAGTCCCGAGATTTTCCGATAGCGAGGGGCCCCGGTCGCGCCAGCGACAGCCCATTTCGAGTAGTAATCGACCAGCGGGCGAGTCTGGGCATGATAGACCTCGAGTCGGGTCCGCACGGTGGCTTCGAGATCATCATCGCGCTGGATGAGATCTTCACCGGTTTCGTCGTCCTTGCCTGCAACGCGGGGCGGGTTGTAGGTGACGTGATAAACCCGACCGCTATTGGCGTGAACGCGTCGACCGCTCATTCTTTCGATGATGTCGCTGTCGGGCACATCGATTTCGAGCACGTAGTCGATGCCGACCTTGGCGTCCTTGAGCGCATCAGCTTGCGGGATGGTTCGGGGAAAACCGTCGAAAAGATAGCCATTTGCGCAATCGGGCAGCGCGAGGCGATCCTTGACCAGGCCGATGATCAGGTCGTCGGACACGAGTCCGCCCGAGTCCATGATTTTTTTGGCAGCAAGTCCCAGCGGCGTTCCGGCCTTGACCGCCGCGCGAAGCATGTCGCCGGTGGAAATTTGCGGAATGCCGAACTTTTCCTTGATGTATCCGGCTTGGGTTCCCTTGCCCGCACCGGGCGGGCCGAGAAGAATCAGGCGCATGGAGGTCCCTGAGTTGGTCAAAAATCTGTAATCGACGATCGTAGCATTTTGACCATAACCGCAAAATGCGGCGGGGGTCAAACCGGACGCTGCGCGGGCGGCTTGTCGGCGTAGTGGCGGCGAACGCGGTCGAGATCGGCCTGTGTGTCGACGCCCGCGGGGGGCGCCTCCTCGACCTGCATCACTGCGATATGAAATCCGTGCCACAGGGCTCGCAATTGCTCGAGTGACTCGATCGACTCAATCGGTGAAGGCGCCAGGTTTCGGTACGCCCGCAAAAACCCGACCCGATAGGCATAAAGACCGATATGTCGGGCAAAGGCTGCGTGCATACCCGGCCCCAGTGCTGCATCAAGCGAGATCGATCCGATGTCGCCCTGAACCGGTGTCATCAGGCTCGCCGGGGCGAGCCGCGCCATCGCATCGCGGGCATACGGAATCGACGCGCGTGAAAAGTAGAGCGCCTGTCCGCGTGCGTCAGTGACCACTTTCACGACATTTGGCGAGCGGTAGTCGGCCAGGGATTCGATCGCATGCGCCGCTGTGGCAATGGCGCAGTCGGGGTTCGCGCGCAGGTGCTCGGCGACCCGGGCGATCAGGGGTGGCGGAATCTCGGGCTCGTCGCCCTGCACGTTGACCACGATGTCGTCGTCGCGCAGTCCGAGCAGGTCGGCCGCCTCGGCGAGCCGGTCGGTGCCTGACGGATGATCGGCGCGGGTGAGCAATGCCTGAATGCCGTGCGCCTCGACCGCATCGATCACCTCGGTCGAATCGGTGGCGACCGCCACCAGCCGCGCGCCGGAGTCGACGGCTCGTCGCGCCACCCTGACGACCATCGGCTCGCCGGCAATATCGGCCAGTGGCTTGCCGGGCAGTCGGGTCGAGCTCATGCGCGCCGGAATCAGCGCGACGAAGTCGGGTCCGTGCCTCATGCCTTGCTCACGACTCGGGCAGGACCCGGGCTTGCTCTTCGACCATGATCGGAATGCCGTCCCGGATCGGGAAGGCCACGCGATCGGTCTGGCAGATCAGTTCCTGCGCCGTGCGGTCGTGCTTGAGCAGACCTTTGCAGATCGGGCAGACCAGGATTTCGAGCAGACGGCTATCCACGAAGACGATCCTCCAACCAGTCGATGAGCGCCGCCTCGGGGACGGCTTCGATGTGCAACACCACGCACCGCGAGCGCAGGGCGTCGTCAAACCCGACGCATCTTACGGCGTCCTTCGCCGTCATGATCAGCCAGCGGCCCGGCAGCGCCGCAAGCCAGGCTTCGTCGATCGGTGCATGGTCGGCCAACGGCCAGCACCTCGCCTCGATGCCCAGACCGGCGAGTTGCCCGAAGAAGCGCTCGGGCGCGCCGATTCCGGCCACCGCGTCGAGTGACAGGCCCTGCATTTGCGCGGCGAATTCGTCAATCTCCCAACGCTGACTGTCGTCCAGGGTGGCGAATCGGGTCATGAGCGTCTGAAAGCGAAACATCCGCGAGTGGGCGATTGGCGTTGGGGTGGCGCTGCCACTCAGCACGATCGCATCCAGCAGCAGCGCATCCGACAGGGGCTCGCGCAAGGGCCCGGCTGGCAGGCACCGCCCATTGCCGGCGCCACGCGAGTCGAAGACCGCAAGTTCGATATCGCGGCGCAGCCCGACATGCTGCAGGCCGTCGTCCGACAGGACCACATCGAGTGCTTCCAGAGCGCTCAGTCGACGCAAGGCAGCGCCCCGGTCGCGTCCGACCACCACCGGCAGCCCGGTCTCTTGCGCGATCAGGATCGGTTCGTCGCCGAAGTCGATGGTGGCGCCGTCGCGTCGCACCAGCCGCGGGGCGTTGCGGGCGACCTGGTCAGTGCTGCCGTGCCCGCGGGCGATCACGCCGACACGCCAGCCGCGCGCAGTCAGGCTTTTGGCCAGGGCAATGATGAGCGGCGTTTTGCCGGTACCGCCGACCAGCAGATTGCCGACGATCACGACCGCAGGCTCACCGAAGGAGCGCGGCGTCAGCTTGTCGTGGGCGATCTGCTCGCGTCGTTGCGCTGCGATCGCGCCGAGCAGACTGCCGAGCGGGCGCAGCGCCAGTCCGATCAGGGTGTCCGCAAGCCCGCGCGGCGCGAACCAGAGTTGCCGGATCCGCTGCTCGAGGGCGGCACGCCAGCCCGTCGGTCCCGGCCGCGGCGCGAAGGCGTGCGGTGTCGTCAAGGTTTGCGGGCGTTGCCGGTCTGAGTGGCGAAACTGACCTTGCCCATGCCGGCAAGCCTTGCCGCTTCCAGCACATTGATGACGGCCTGATGGCTCGCACCGGCATCGGCATAGATCACGATGGTCGGGTCGCTGCGAGCAGAACCTGCCTTCGAGAGCAGTTGCGCGAAACTTCCGGCATCCCGCCAGGCAGCGATTTCGCCGTCGATGGCGTAACGCGACTCGGACGACACGGTTACCGAAATCTCTGCGGGGCGTTCGGCCGGCTTGTCAACCGCTGCCGATGGCAGATTGACCTGCAATTCGCTGAACCGCGAATAGGTGGTGGTGACCAGCAAAAAGATCAGGATGACCAGCAGCAGGTCGATCAGCGGAACGAAATTGATTTCAGGTTCTTCGCGGCGAAATCCGCGCCGGAAATTCATGGCGTCTTGGGCGACAGACGAGGGTTCGACTGGCGCGGCGCGATGCCGTCGAGCAGGCGCAGCGACTGCTGCTCCATGTCGATCAGAAAACCGTCGACCCGGTTTCGAAAAGCGCGATAGGCGATCAGGGCAGGGATGGCCACGATCAGACCCAGTGCGGTGTTGTAGAGCGCAACCGAAATCCCGTGCGCCAGAGACTGAGGATTGGAGCCGGCCGGCGTCGCGGCACCGAAGATCTCGATCATGCCGACCACCGTTCCGAAGAGCCCGAGCAGTGGCGTGATGCTGGCGATCGTGCCGAGCGTGGCCAGATAACGCTCGAGATCGTGACCGACCGCGCGGCCGGTTTCTTCCATGGCCTCCTTCATCGACTCGCGCCCGCTCAGTGAATGTCGCAGGCCGGCCGCGAAGACCTTGCCCAGCGGCGAAGAGGTTTCGAGTTTCTGTACCATCTCAGGGGTGGCCGCGTTCTGGCGATGCAGGTCGAGGACCCGCTCGATCAGGCCGGCGGGCATGACCCGGGTGGACCGCAGCGATATACCGCGCTCGATGATCAGCGCGACAGCGGTAAATGAAGCGATGATCAGGAACCAGACGGGCCAGCCTGCAGCCTGGATGAGCGACAACACATCAACCTCCGAAATCGCGGCTCCCTGGGCCGATTGCCGCAAGTCGCGCGAGTCGGCGATTGTCCGGGTTTTCTGCCTGCCGGGGCAAGTCACCGCCGAACGGCTGGAAAACGGCCATCCTGACTCGGCGCTGAAACCCGTCGTTCATATCCCTGTCATGACCGTCTATCCCCAAACGCTGTGGACAAGTCTGTGCATCAATCCTGTCGGCGGCGGTCAAAATGGCTTGAAAGCTGGCGTTGCAAGCTTTGCCAAAAAAATACGCATGATAAATATATTTAAAATTCAATGAGTTACATCGAAACTTCGTGCTGTTCGAGGCATTAGGCCGAATGATGACGAAAATACGTCGTTTGTGGATAGTTTTCGGCTGGAAAGTGGCTTGGGCGTGAGCTCTGACGTGCAGGGGCGTGGCACTCAGGTCGGTGTCGTGACGGTCGCCGAACTCAATCGCGCCGTGGCTGCACTGCTTGACCGCAGCTTCTCGCCCGTTTGGGTGAGCGGTGAGATTTCCAATCTGACGCGGGCAGCCAGCGGTCACTGGTACTTCACCCTTAAGGATGCTCAGGCATCGGTGCGCGCCGTGATGTTTCGCGGCCGAAACCAGCTGGTCGCTTTCAATCCGGCCAACGGCGATCGGGTCGAAGCCCGGGCGCAGGCGGGTCTGTATGAGGCTCGCGGTGAATTCCAGCTCAATGTCGAGGCTTTGCGCCAGGCCGGCTCGGGGGACCTGTTTCAGCGCTTCCTGCAAATCAAGGCGCGACTAGAATCCGAGGGGCTCTTTGATGCCGCCCGCAAGCGTGCGCTCCCCGGGCAGGTCCGTACGGTCGGTATCGTGACCTCTTTGCAGGCGGCCGCACTTCGGGATGTGCTGACCACCCTCGCGCGCCGTGCGCCGCAAGTGCGGGTCATCATCTATCCCGCGTCGGTTCAGGGCGCGCAGGCGCCCGCCGAACTGATCGGCGCCATGCTCGCTGCGGCGGCGCGGGCCGAGTGTGAGGTCCTGTTGCTGGTGCGCGGCGGCGGATCGATCGAAGATCTCTGGGCGTTCAACGATGAACGGCTGGCGCGGCTGATCGCTGCCAGCCCGATGCCGGTCATCAGTGGCGTTGGCCACGAAACCGACTTTACGATTGCCGATTTCGTTGCCGACCTGCGTGCGCCGACGCCTACCGCCGCGGCAGTGAGCGCGGTGCCTGATCGGATGGAGCAACTCGTCGTGCTGGTCCGCGACCGGCATCGCCTGATGCAGGCCTGGCGTCGCCAGAGTGACCAGCGCGAGCAGCGGCTCGATACCGCAACCCGCTTGCTGCGCCCGCCTTCCCTGCAGTGGGCGCAGCGCCAGACCCGTCTCGAACAGCTTGCCCAGCGGCTTGCCACCGCCGGGGTGCGAAGTACCGACTTGCGTCGAGCCCGGCTCATGAAGCTGGCCTCGGCGCTGCGAACGCCTGAGCTTGCCGCCCCGCGCTCGCGCCTGGAGGGCGCGGTGCGCGCCCTGACAGCCGCTGCCAGAGTGACCGCAGAGACGTCTGCTCAGCGTCTTCTGCACGCCGGCGCCGCGCTCGAGCTGGTCAGTCCGCGCGGTGTTCTGGAGCGCGGCTATGCCATCGTGACCCTCGCCGATGGCCGGATCGTGCGCAGTGCCGGGAGTCTTTCGAGCGGGGATCAGGTGAGCGTTGCGCTGGGCGAGGGGGCATTTGATGCAACCGTCGACAGACCGCAGATCGACGCTTATCTCGATATGACCCTCCATACCGGTACCAAACTCGACGATGCCCGCGCTCTGCCTAAACGCCGCCGTGGACGCTGACCCTTTTTCGCGCCGCGGCACAATTTAAGCGTCCCGATTGAGCGCCGTCATGCCTCTGGCCTACAATCGCGGCAGCCTGCAGTCGCCGGCCGGCGACTGATTCAAGCGTCGCGCCATCGGCGTCGACATCTTCCCAACATTTCTCATTCTGGATGCGACCATGGAACACACCCTACCGCCGTTGCCCTATGCCATCGATGCTCTGGCGCCGCACATCTCGAAGGAAACCCTCGAGTTTCATTACGGCAAGCATCACCAGACCTATGTCACCAACCTCAACAATCTGGTCAAGGGCACCGAATTCGACGCGATGAGCCTCGAAGACATCGTTCGCAAGTCGACCGGCGGCATGTTCAACAATGCGGCCCAGATCTGGAATCACACCTTTTACTGGAACTCGCTGTCGCCCAAGGGCGGCGGTCAGCCGACCGGCGCACTGGCGGCTGCCATTACCGCGAAGTGGGGGACCTTCGACGCTTTCAAGGACGCCTTCACCAAATCGGCAGTCGGCAATTTCGGCTCGAGCTGGACCTGGCTCGTCAAGAAGGCCGACGGTTCGCTGGATATCGTCAACACCAGCAACGCCGCCACGCCGGTGACCGGCACCGACAAGCCGCTTCTGACCTGCGACCTCTGGGAGCACGCCTACTACATCGATTACCGGAACCGTCGCCCCGATTACATGGCCGCGTTCTGGAGCCTGGTCAACTGGGACTTCGCCGCCAGCAATTTCGCCTGATCGGCGGCCAAGCTCAGTTGCGAGCCGCGGCCCCGAAAAGCTGCGGCTGAACCAGCCGGGCGCCGGCTTTGATGCCGCGCCTGGCAAACCATCCCTGCTCCATCTCGAGCGCATAGCGCACCGCCCGCACCGGGCAGTGGCTGTCCTCGGTCTGCGGCTTCATGTCCTCGATGTTGGTGATCGTGCCGGTGTCATCCAGAAAGGCAATCGACAGCGGAACCAGGGTATTGCGCATCCAGAAGCAGTGACCGGCCTTGTCCGGAAAGACGAAGATCATGCCTTCGTTTGCACCCAGCCTTTCGCGCATCATCAGGCCGCGGGTTCGGGTCTGAAAGTCAGCCGCGACTTCGGCCTTGATCAGGTGCATGCCAGCCTTGATCTCGATTTGCTCCAGCCTGGCATTCGGCGCAACGCGGTCGCTTGTCCCCTGTGCATTCGCAGGGCGCACCGTACCGCCGCAGGCAATCAGAAGGGTCGCAAGCACAGCCCAGAGCGCGACGGTCGATTTGCGCTCGAGCGTCAGGCACTGAAGGTTCACCAGGGGCATTTTCATGGGATATCCGGTCGGTCGTTTGTCCGATACAGGGCGAACGATAGCCGCAAAGCCATCACGCAGTCGATTGTCAGAGTCTGACCCAGCCAGCCAGCCTCGAGACTTAGCCGGCTGAATTGGGTTTGATGTTTAGCCCTTATACTTCGCAAGGGTATGGCCGCGATTAAGCTGGCCAGGTTTCGAGCGTCTTAAGACCAGTCGCAGGAGATTGCGCTTCATGTACCAGCACATCAAGGTTCCGACCGTCGGCGAAAAGATCCGCGTCAATGCCGATTTCACGCTTTCCGTGCCCGATCAGCCGATCATTCCCTACATCGAGGGTGATGGCACCGGTTTCGACATCACTCCGGTCATGATCAAGGTTGTCGACGCCGCTGTGTCCAAAGCCTACGGTGGCAAGCGGCAGATCCAATGGATGGAAATCTACGCCGGCGAAAAGTCCACCAAGGTCTACGGCCCCGATGTCTGGCTGCCCGAAGAGACGCTGCAGGTTCTCAAGGATTATGTCGTCTCGATCAAGGGGCCGCTGACAACGCCTGTCGGCGGTGGTATCCGGTCACTGAACGTTGCGCTGCGCCAGGAGCTCGACCTCTATGTCTGCCTGCGTCCGATCCAGTATTTCAAGGGCGTGCCCTCGCCACTGCGCGAACCGGAAAAGACCAATATGGTCATCTTCCGTGAGAATTCCGAAGACATTTACGCCGGTATCGAATTTGCTGCCGAGTCCGAACAGGTCAAGAAGCTGATCGCTTTCCTGCAGACCGAACTCGGCGTCAAGAAGATCCGCTTCCCCGCAACCTCCGGCATCGGTATCAAGCCGGTGTCGCGCGAAGGGACCGAACGCCTGGTTCGCAAAGCGATCCAGTACGCCATCGACAACGACAAGCCCTCGGTGACGCTGGTTCACAAGGGCAACATCATGAAGTTCACCGAAGGCGGCTTTCGCGACTGGGGTTATGCGCTCGCACAGAAAGAGTTCGGCGCTGTGCTGATCGACGGCGGACCGTGGTGCAGTTTCAAAAACCCGAAAACCGGTCGCGAGATCGTCGTCAAAGATTCGATTGCCGATGCCTTCCTGCAGCAGATTCTGCTTCGTCCCGCCGAATACAGTGTGATCGCAACGCTCAACCTCAACGGCGACTATATTTCCGACGCGCTAGCCGCGCAGGTTGGCGGTATCGGCATTGCACCGGGCGCCAATCTGTCCGATTCGGTCGCGATGTTTGAGGCGACCCACGGCACCGCTCCCAAATATGCCGGCAAGGATTATGTGAACCCCGGTTCGCAGATTCTCTCGGCCGAAATGATGCTGCGTCACATGGGATGGATCGAAGCGGCCGATCTGGTTGTTTCTTCGATGGAAAAAGCCATTCTGAGCAAAAAGGTCACTTACGATTTCGCCCGTCTGTTACCTGACGCAACGCAGGTCTCGTGTTCGGGATTCGGTCAGGTCATGATCGATTTCATGTGAGCTCTTCAGGTGCTCGGGCCGAGTGGTTTCCGCCCGGCCCGAGCACCAAAAGAAAACGCCGGCTAATGCCGGCGTTTTCTTTTGTCCTAAGGCGCGGGACGAGGTTATTGTGGCTGCTGAATATTCGATGCCTGCTTGCCCTTGGGGCCCTGCACAACATCGAATTGCACCTTCTGGCCTTCTTTCAAGGATTTGAAGCCATTCATCTGGATAGCGCTGAAGTGCGCGAACAGATCTTCGCCGCCATCATCCGGGGTGATGAATCCAAATCCCTTGGCATCATTGAACCATTTGACTGTACCGCTTGCCATAACTTTATCCCCTCGAAAACATTTTATGAGTTGTTGCGCTCGCCAGGAAACCCCCGATGTCGCAGGGGCAGTCTTTGTCAAAGTGAGAGATTCGTCAAGCCATCGCCAAAATTCGGTCGATTTGCTTGTGGCGACACGGCCGGACCGGCGATGATTGCTTTGCGATCGATGCCCAGCTTGTGAAACGCTGCACAGTCCCCATCAAAGAATTGTCATGCGTCGTTGCGTCAAGGTCGTGAGCCGCTAGAATGACATTGATATGGCAACTTCGAACGACCCGACCAACATCCTCGAGAAGCAGGATGCCCGCACCAAACCGCCACCGATGTTTGAGGTGGCCTTGTTGAATGACGACTACACACCAATGGAGTTTGTGGTCGAAGTGCTTCAGCGATTTTTTGGCATGAGTCGCGAAAAGGCGACTCAGGTCATGTTGAAGGTCCATCGAGAGGGCCGCGGCGTGTGTGGTATCTATCCGCGCGACGTAGCCTCCACGAAGGTTGAACAGGTCAGTGAATATGCGCGCCAGGAACAGCACCCCTTGCAGTGCGTGATGGAGGAAGCATGATTGCTCAAGAATTGGAAGTCAGTTTGCACATGGCGTTTGTCGAAGCCAGGCAGCAGCGCCACGAGTTCATCACGGTCGAGCATCTGTTGCTTGCCCTGCTCGACAACCCCACTGCGGCTGAAGTCCTGAGGGCTTGCGCGGCCAATATCGATGACCTGCGCAAAAATCTCGGTAACTTCATTCGGGAGAACACGCCGGTTGTTCCCGGCAATGAGGAAATCGACACTCAACCGACGCTCGGCTTTCAGCGGGTTATCCAGCGCGCGATCATGCATGTGCAGTCCACCTCCAATGGCAAGAAGGAGGTGACCGGCGCCAATGTGCTGGTCGCAATCTTCGGCGAAAAGGATTCGCACGCGGTTTATTACCTCCATCAGCAGGGCATTACCCGGCTTGACGTGGTTAATTTCATCTCGCATGGCATCACCAAAACGCCTCAACCCAAGGAGCAGTCGAAAGACGAAGCGCCCGAGCAGGGTGAAGAGCCGGCGGCCGCTCAGCAGGGCGCGCTCGAGCAGTTCACCACCAATCTCAATGTCTCTGCGCGCGAAGGCCGCATCGATCCGCTGATCGGACGCGAGTCGGAGGTTGAGCGCGTCATCCAGGTGCTTTGCAGGCGACGCAAGAACAACCCCTTGCTGGTCGGTGAGGCCGGTGTCGGCAAGACCGCTATCGCTGAAGGTCTGGCCTGGCGGGTAACGCAGGGTGATGTCCCGGAAGTGCTCTCCGAAGCGGTTGTTTATTCGCTCGACATGGGAGCATTGCTGGCCGGGACCAAATATCGCGGCGATTTTGAGCAACGACTCAAGGCGGTCCTCAAGCAACTCAAGGCGAACCCGCACGCGGTGCTGTTCATCGATGAGATTCATACGCTCATCGGTGCCGGCTCGGCCTCGGGTGGCACGCTTGACGCGTCCAACCTGCTCAAGCCGGCCTTATCGTCGGGTCAGCTCAAATGTATTGGGGCGACGACCTTCAACGAATACCGCGGCATTTTCGAGAAAGATCATGCACTGTCGCGTCGATTCCAGAAAATTGATGTGGTCGAGCCAACGGTCGAGCAGACGGTTCAGATTCTGCGTGGCTTGAAGTCACGCTTTGAAGAGCATCACGGCATCAAGTACTCGGCGTCTGCGCTGACCGCCGCGGCTGAGCTGTCGGCCAAGTTCATCAACGACCGTCACTTGCCTGACAAAGCGATCGACGTGATCGACGAGGCGGGCGCTGCGCAGCGCATCCTGCCAAAGTCCAAACAGAAGAAAGTCGTCGGCAAAGGCGAGATCGAGGATATCGTTGCCAAGATCGCGCGAATTCCACCGACGTCGGTGTCGTCCGACGACCGCAGCAAACTGCAGCATCTCGAGCGTGATCTGCGCAATGTGGTGTTCGGTCAGGATCCGGCCATCGAGGCGCTCGCGGCCGCGATCAAGATGGCCCGCTCCGGGCTTGGCAAACCCGAAAAGCCGATCGGATCATTCCTGTTTTCCGGTCCGACCGGTGTCGGCAAGACTGAGGTCGCGAAACAGCTGGCGTTCCTGATGGGCATCGAACTGATTCGCTTCGACATGTCCGAGTACATGGAGCGTCATGCAGTCTCGCGCCTGATCGGCGCTCCTCCCGGCTATGTCGGTTTCGATCAGGGGGGCCTGCTCACCGAGGCGATCACCAAGAAGCCGCATGCGGTGCTGCTGCTCGACGAGATCGAAAAAGCGCATCCGGATATCTTCAATATTCTGCTGCAGGTCATGGACCACGGCACCTTGACCGACAACAACGGTCGCAAGGCCGACTTCCGCAACGTGATCATCATCATGACCACGAATGCCGGTGCTCATGACCTTCAGCGTCGTTCAATCGGCTTCTCCGACAACAAGCAGGCCGGTGATGAATTGCAGGAAATCAAGCGGATGTTCACGCCTGAATTCCGCAACCGTCTCGACTCGATCATTTCCTTCGGCAGCCTGACCGAAGACATCATCATGCGGGTGGTCGACAAGTTCCTGATCGGGCTTGAAGAGCAGTTGCACGAAAAGAAGGTCGATGCGGTGTTCACCGAGCGCCTGCGGGCTCATCTGGCGAGCAAGGGTTTCGACCCGCTGATGGGCGCGCGTCCAATGCAGCGCTTGATCCAGGACACGATTCGCAAGGCCCTCGCCGACGAACTGCTGTTCGGCAAGCTTGTCGGCGGCGGCAAGGTCACCGTCGATCTCGACGCCGAGGACAAGGTGACGCTGTCCTTCTTCGAATCGGCACCGCCTGCGGCGCCGAGCGAGGGTGAGGAGCAGATCGAGGTCGTACCTGCCTGACGGCTTGTCGGGCAGGTTTCGGCAGGGTTCGTTCATGACCGGGCGCCTCACGCTTGCACTGGGCGCCTTGGCATTGATGAGCGGGCTGCTGGTTCCACGGCTGGCGTCCGCGCAGAGTCGCGAGGCGCCTTCCCTCGAGGCCGCTTATCTCTCGGCCAACTGCACCAATTGCCACGGACCGCAGGGTCGGTCTGCGGGAGGTGTCCCGAGTCTTGCTGGCCTGCCGAGGGCTTACATCATTGAGCAGATGCAGGCGTTCAGGGCCGGCACCCGACCTGCGACGATCATGCATCAACTGGCCAAGGGTTATACCGACGCTCAGTTCGAGTCGATGGCCGTCTATTTCTCGAGCCTGCCCAAGCCTTGAAGCTGCATCAGGTGTCGCCATTTCCCCGCCCCATTAACGGCCCGAGGCGTCGCCTGGGGCAGGCGCTCGGGGCGGGAGCCGCGCTTGGCGTGCTGGCAGGATGTGCAACACGGCCGCTTGCCTCGGGCGGCCGCCCGACTGGCAGGGTGCTGGTCGTCGGTGGCGGCTTCGGCGGTGCGACAGCGGCCAGCTATCTGAAGCGCTGGGGTGGCGACACGGTTGATGTGACGCTGGTCGAGCGCAATGCCCGTTTCATCTCCTGTCCGCTGTCAAACCTGGTGCTCGGCGGTTCGCGCCGCATCGAGGATCTGACGTTCGGCTATCAGGGACTGCGCACCCGGGGGGTGACTGTTCTGTCGGATGAGGTGCTCGACCTCGACCCGGTCAATCGAACCGCGCGCCTGAGATCGGGAGCACGTCAGCAGTACGACCAGTTGATCCTGTCGCCGGGTGTCGATTTTCTCTTCGATGAGGTCGCCGGTTTCGATCGCAAGGCGCAGGACACGGTGATGCACGCCTGGAAGGCGGGTCCGCAGACCGTGGCGCTGCGTGCCCAACTCGAGGCCATGCCCGATGACGGCACCTTCGTCATGACGATTCCCAAGGCGCCTTATCGTTGCCCGCCCGGTCCCTATGAGCGCGTCTGTCAGGTTGCCAGCTATTTCAAGGCCCACAAGCCGCGGGCGCGCATTGTCGTCCTTGATGGCAACCCTGACATCGTCTCGAAGAAGGGCCTGTTCCTGGCGGCCTGGAATGGGCCCTACAAGGGGATGATCGACTACCGTGCCAATGCGCTGGTGACCGAGCTCGATGCGGCCGGACGCACCGTCACGACCGAGCTTGGCGATCGGGTCAAAGGCGATGTGCTCAATATCATTCCGCCGCAGCGGGCGGGCGACCTGGCCGCCAGGCTGGGGCTGCTCAATGCCAACGGACGCTGGGCTCAGGTCGACTGGATGACCATGCGCTCAACCGCGGTCAGCGATATCCATGTCATTGGCGATGCCACCTTCGCTGCGCCGGCCATGCCCAAGTCGGGGCATATGGCCAATCAGCACGGCAAGCTGGCGGCTGCGGCGATCATCGAGCAGCTTAACGGCCGGTCGCCGTTGACGCCGGTCATCGCCAATACCTGTTACTCCTTCGTCGACGATCGCAATGCGATGCATGTCGCCTCGGTGCATCAGTGGGTTGCCGACAAGAAGACGCTTGAGCCGGTTGCAGGCGCCGGCGGACTGTCGGGCGCAGCCAGCGAACTCGAAGGCCAATATGCCTTCGCCTGGGCGCGAAACATCTGGGACGACATGCTGTCCTGAGCAGTCGCGGCCGTCCGTCGGTCATCGCGCACCTGCGGTCCGGCTTGACTCAAGAGCACCCTTCCTTGGGCCGATAACCCGGGGAATCGTCCGACTTCGCCAAGGGGTGCGTCATGTCAGCATTAGATGCCGGTCAGCTCAATCGGCTGCTCCGTGATCTCGAGTTCACGGCATCGGTTGCCATGCGCAAGGCGGCTCCCAAGGCGGTCCAGCATCAGTGGCTCCAGGCTGCGGTGCATCGTGTGGACGTGCGCACTGACGAAGCATTTCAGCAGCGTCTGGCGAGCTATGTCGGACTGCGCGGCAAGCTGCGGGCCAACAAGCAGGCGCTCTTCCATCTGCTCGAAGACCTGAAATCTGTGGGCGGGCTCCGCTTCGAGGACATGCTTCGCCCGGTCAGCGATCTGACCGGGCAGCTCGAAAAGTCGGTGGCTTCCTCACTGCTGGGTTTGCTCGACCCCTCGCAGGCGGCGATCGATCGCGACCTTCGCGAGTTGCTGCCGCGATACGGCTTTCCCCTGCTGGCCGAGGCGCCAACGTTTGATGAATGCGTGCGCTGGCATGCCGGGCTCGGTGTTTTGTGCGAACAGGTGATTGCATCGCCGCGTTGGCAAGCCATCGTGTCCAGACTCGACAGCGTCTTGCCGGTGTCGGCGGGCACAGAGCTGAGCGATGTCTGCAAGCTCTCGCTTCATCTGAGCCAGGCGCGTCGTGTGGTGGCAATCACGCCTGCACCGACCCGATTTACGCCGATCGCCAAGCCGGTTCGTCCCGTTCTCAGCGATTTGTCTGCCGAGGGTGCTGTGCGTCCTGGGGCGGTGCGACTGCACCTGTGCCGTTGAGCGCACGAGCAGCCGGCTGAGCTGGCCAGGCAATCCACCCTGGCGAGCATCTCGCTTTCCTCACGAGATGTTCAAACCGGCCGCAGACCTCGCCGATTCGTGGCGGTGTTCAAACCCTGCCGAGCAGGATGAACTCCATCAGTGCTTTTTGGACGTGAAGGCGGTTTTCGGCTTCGTCCCAAACGACCGACTGCGGACCGTCGATCACATCAGCCGAGACCTCCTCGCCACGGTGGGCCGGCAGGCAATGCATGAACAGCGCATCGGCTTTAGCCTGTCGCATCATGTCCGCGTCGACCTGCCAGTCTGCGAAAGCGGTCAGACGGTCGCGATTCTCAGTCTCGAAACCCATGCTGGTCCAGACGTCGGTGCTCACCAGATCTGCACCGGCGCAGGCTTGCATCGGATCCTCGAGGATGTCGACATGAGCGGCATCGTGACTCGTCAAGCGTGAGGGGTCGATGCGGTAGCCGGGCGGCGTGGAGATCCGGATCCGGAAGTCGAGCAGCCCCGCTGCCTGGATCCAGGTATAGGCCATATTGTTCGCATCGCCCACCCATGCGACCGTGCGCCCGGTGATCGGACCCCGGTGCTCGATGTAGGTGAAGATGTCGGCCAGGACCTGGCAGGGATGGTATTCGTTGGTCAGGCCATTGATCACCGGCACGCGCGAATTGGCCGCGAATCGCTCAAGGATCGATTGCTCGAAGGTCCGGATCATGACCAGATCGCACATGCGCGAGATGACCTGCGCGGCGTCTTCAACCGGCTCGCCGCGACCGAGCTGGGAGTCGCGAGTATTCAGAAACACCGCCGCGCCGCCAAGATGCTGAATGCCTGCCTCGAAGGACAGTCGCGTTCGGGTCGACTGCTTCTCGAAGATCATGACCAGCGTGCGGTCGGCCAGCGGGTGATAAGGCTGATAGCGCTTGTAGAGATCCTTGATGATGCGACTGCGAGCAAAGACATGCTCGATCTCGTCGCGATCAAAGTCGATCAGCTGCAAAAAGTGTTTTAACGCCATTAATCCCGCCTCACGCTGCGCGGTCGATCGGACGCGCAACGGTTTCGCGCAGGATCGGAGCGAGCGTTGCGACCGTGAGTTCCGCTTGCTCGCGGTTGAAGATCAGCGGCGGCAGGAGGCGAACCACAGAATCGGCGGTCACATTGAGCACCAGCCCGGCTTTGAGTGCCTTGCCGACGATTTCGCTACAGGGGCGGTCGAGTTCGATGCCGATCATCAGGCCGTTGCCGCGGACCTCGACCAGCCCGGCAATGCCCGCCATCTCGCGGCGAATGCCGTCCATGATCAGATTGCCCATGGCGGTGGCGTTGTCGAGCAGACGGTCTTCTTCCATGACATCGATCGTGGTCAGTCCGGCCCGCATGGCCAGCGGATTGCCGCCGAAGGTCGTGCCATGGTTGCCTGCCTTGAAGGTGTGGGCGGCCTCACCGTGAGCGACCACCGCACCCACCGGAATGCCCGAGGCCAGCCCCTTGGCCAGCGGCATCACGTCGGGGACGATCCCGGCGTATTGATGCGCAAACCAGCGACCGGTACGGCCGGTGCCGCACTGGACTTCGTCGACCATCATCAACCAGCCTTTGCGGTCGCACAGCGCGCGGACCTGCTTGAGGTATTCGATGCGGGCCGGCTGTATACCCCCCTCGCCCTGGATCGCTTCGAGAAAGACCGCGCAGACATTCGGGCGGCTCGAGGCGATCTCCTCGAGGGCGCTCATGTCGTTGAGCGGCACGCGCACGAAGCCGGACACCAGCGGCTCAAACCCCTTTTGCACCTTGACATTGCCGGTGGCCGACAGCGTGGCGAGCGAACGGCCGTGAAAGGCCTTTTCATAGACGACGATTTCGGGCAACTCGATGCCGCGATTGTGGCCATAGAGGCGGGCGATCTTGATCGCCGCTTCGTTGGCTTCAAGGCCCGAATTGCAGAAGAACACATTGGTCATGCCCGACAGATCGACCAGGCGCTGGGCGAGTTGGCGGCGCAGCGGAATCTCGAAGAGATTCGAGGTGTGGATGATCTTGGAGGCCTGATCGGTGATCGCCGCCACCAGTCGCGGATGGTTATGTCCGAGGGTGTTGACCGCGATTCCTGACAGGCAGTCGAGGTAGCGTCGTCCGTCGGTGTCGTAGAGCCAGGCGCCCTCGCCGCGCTCGAAGGCAACAGGCTGCGGTGCATAGGTCGGCATGACAGGGTCGATGGCAGTCATCGTCAATCCTTCCGGAAATCGTTGCAAACTGAAACACGAAACAGTCGAGTCTATGGGATTTTCATGACACCGGCGAGCCCGGTACTTCGACGGCTATACTGCCGCATTGCACTTTGTACGGCTCATCGCCCAGACGATGGCGTCCGACCTCACTCCCACTCTCGTTCCTGCGCGATCGATCGCGAAGACTCCTGATTCGATCTTTCTGATCGTTGGAGTGACCTCGTCCGGCAAGGCCTTTCGTCCGAGCGATTGGAGCGAGCGCCTGGCTGGCGTCATGGCGTGTTTTCGACCGCCCGGCAGCGCCGCTGCCACGCCATTGCAGTTCTCTCCCTATGCGGTGCCAGGGCGCCATCTGGAACAGACCTGTGTGCGGGTTGATCCGTCGATTGCGACGGTCGAACCACTTGCCCTCACCTTCCTGCTTAATTTCGCCCGCGACAACGACCTGCAACTGGCACTCTCCTCCGATTTCACTTGAAGTCAGGCCATTAAGCGACTGCTGGATAAGGGTTTTTAGCAGAAAGTTCTTGCAGGCTTGACTGGTGTGCGGTGTAAGATCAGCCCGACTTTCTCTGACTGGCCTCGGGCCGCGGTCTGCCTGCCCTCATGTCTGCCTCGATCGATCTTCGCGCGCCATTCGTTGCCGATACCCGGCCATCGTTTCGGGTCACGGCTTTCGGACTGGGCCTGACCTTCCAGCGCATCGTCGAGATCGTCTTTCGACTTGCGCGGGACAATCCCTATCGTTTCGTTTTTGCGCCTGCCGACGCCCCCGCCGATTACGATCTGGCGCTCGTCGACATGACCGTGGCCGATGGTCAGGCGGTCGCCAGGGTGCTTGGCCGGCTGTCGCCGGCCGCAATCGGTGTCACCGTGGTGACGGTCGGGCGCCGTTGCGATCCGACCCGGGCTTGCGATGATCTGGTTCTGCAGCGCTTTTCGGTCAATCTGCTGGCCGTCCTGAATCAGGCAGTTGAGCGACAGCTGATGCGGCCGCTCAGACGGGGTGCCCGGGTCTTTCGAGGCGAGCTTGCGTCCGGTTCCCAGGCGAGCAGCGCGCGGCTCGCTCCAGCGTCGGCGGGTGCTTTGGGCCGGCCCCAGCGGGTTCTGGCGGTCGATGTCAGCCCGGTGGTCAGACGGCAGGTCGCGATGTCGATCGAGGCGATCGGCCTGGATGTCGAGGGGGTCGGCACGGCGCGCGAGGCGCAGGCACTGCTGTCATTGCGGCGCTACGAGCTCGCGATTATCGATGTCGACCTGCCGGACGTCGACGGCTTTCGGTTTGTGCGACAGATTCGCCGGGCTCACGTGCCGGTGATCGTACTCACCGCTCGCTCGTCGATTGTCGACATGGCACGCGCCCTGTTCTCAGGCTGTGACAGCTATCTGGTCAAGCCGGCATCGCAGCGCACGCTTCGCACGAGCGTCATGCGCTGCATCAGGCGCTGCCCGGATTCAAAAGAGGCCGAGAACGCGCTCGCGATCGGCCTCGACGGCACGATCTGACTCGCCTCACCCGGGCCTGCTCACTCAGCGCGACTTATTTGACGCGGCTGCGGTACTCGGCGGTGCGGGTATCGATCTCGATGCGATCACCGATCTCGACGAAGGCCGGCACCGGCAGTTCGAAACCGGTGGGCTTGATGCGCGCCGGCTTCATCACCTTGCCCGAGGTGTCGCCCTTGACGGCCGGCTCGG
>Ga0114972_10001154_pt1 | contig 19941 bp, 20 predicted proteins | sample M_140807_EF_Meta_FD_87354 | JGI IMG/M metagenome (GOLD analysis project Ga0114972, IMG submission 87354) | Freshwater microbial communities from Lake Montjoie, Canada to study carbon cycling - M_140807_EF_MetaG | ecosystem: Environmental > Aquatic > Freshwater > Lake | place: Lake Montjoie... | reverse complement strand
TTGCTTCGCTTAAGTCAGGTGGCACCGTTCTTGGTACCACATGGCAAGTCAATATCAACTTGGCCAAGAGCGAAGGCGTTAAAGTCGAAGGTATTAAACCTGCTGAAGGTTCAACAGGTTGGTCTGATACTTGGATGATTTCTTCGAAGGCGAAGAATCCAAACTGTGCTTACATGTGGATGAATCACATTGCTTCCCCTGCAGCTAATGCAGGCGTCGCTGAATGGTTTGGCGAAGCACCATCTAATGCCAAGTCATGTGACTTAACTGCAGATAAGAATCACTGTGCAACCTTCCATGCAGCAGATGATGCTTATTGGGAAGATGTTTACTACTGGAATACACCAACCGAGACCTGCCTTGATGGCCGTACCGACGTGAAGTGCCTTCCATACGCCGAATGGGTCAAAGCTTGGTCCAGCCTGCGTAACTCATAAGTAATGGGCCGGGCGCAGTTAATTCTGCGCCCGGCCTTTTCTTTATTTGCGAGTAATTAAACGAATTTTGAGAGTCGAAAAGAATTTAATGAAAGGAGTGCTCATGCAGAGTATTGCCAACACAATGCATAAGAAGCCGAAGCTTCGATTAGCAGCACTTCTTACCGCACCGATCCTTTGGTTAGTCGTTGCTTATTTAGGCGCTCTAGCAACTTTGTTAGTTACCGCGTTTTTCACGATTGATTCGTTCACTGGCAACGTGGTACAGAGTTTTAACTTTGGAAACTTTCAAGACATGTTAACTGATGCGGCATATAAAAACGTAGTTCTTAGAACCTTAGGCATCGCAATCTCAGTAACGGTAATCTGCACTATTCTGGCCATTCCGATGGCTTTTTATATGGCCAAGATTTCTAAACCAAAATCTCAAAAGATTTTAGTTGCCCTCATTCTCACGCCATTATGGGCTTCTTATCTAGTAAAGATTTATGCCTGGCGCACCATGCTTGAACCCGGCAATGGCGTTCTTGATTGGCTGCTTGGCCCAATTGGTTTTAACTCACCAGGATTTGGAGGCCCCGCAATAATCATTGGGCTTTCCTACCTTTGGTTGCCTTACATGATCTTGCCGATTTATGCGGGCCTGGAACGGCTACCAAATAACTTGCTTGATGCATCCGGTGACCTCGGTGCCCACAATTGGTATACCTTCCGCCGCGTTGTATTGCCCTTGATATTTCCTAGCTTGGTTGCTGGCTCAATGTTCACATTTTCCTTAAGCCTTGGCGACTATATAACTGCAACCATCATCGGCGGAAAATTACAGATGCTTGGAAATGTGGTTTATCAAAATTTCAGTATTAATCTGCCTTTCGCCGCAACTATCGCCACAATTCCAGTGACCATAATGGCGATCTATTTATGGATGGTGCGTCGTACAGGCGCATTAGCGAGTTTGTAATGACCATCTCTAGAAGCGCTCGCTTGCTTCTTGCTTCACTCCTGGGCGTGGGATTGGCCTTTATCTATATTCCACTAACAGTTGTTGTTATTAACTCATTTAACTCCAGTCGCACCTTTAGTTGGCCCCCACAAGAGCTAACCACTAAATGGTGGACGATGGCACTGGATAACACTGGTGTTCGTGAGGCTCTTAAGTGGTCGATCCTTGCTGGACTTTTGGCCACGGTTATTGCGCTGGTTCTCGGCACTTCACTTGCCTTTGCAGTCAGCCGTTATGACTTCTTCGGCAAAGAAGTTATTTCGCTCTTGGTTGTGCTTCCTATTTCACTACCTGGAGTGGTAACTGGAATCGCACTTAATAACGCATTTACTAAACAACTTGGCATGTCTACTGGCCTATTAACTGTGGTAATTGGTCACGCCACGTTTTGTATTGTCGTTGTCTATAACAACGCAGTAGCTAGATTACGACGCATAGGAACTTCACTACAAGAAGCCTCAATGGACCTTGGTGCAAATGGCTTTACAACATTTAGATTAATTACTCTTCCAAATATGGCCTCTGCTTTATTGGCTGGTGGCCTATTGGCTTTCGGACTCTCTTTCGATGAGATTGTTGTTACAACATTCACCGCTGGCCCCGGTATTCAAACGCTACCAATCTGGATCTATAACAACTTATTTCGGCCAAACCAGACTCCGATAGTTAACGTGGTAGCCGCCACCTTAGTATTCATCTCAATTGTCCCGATTTATCTATCGCAACGCCTAAGCACAGACAGCTCATCAGGCGGCCGGTTTTCTTAACGCCTGACGATAATTATCTAGAAAGTTGAGCAATCGATAACAAAGCGGTATTTAACATCACTTGCAACAGTTCTGTCGTAAGCCTTATTTATATAATCAGCGCTTATTACCTCAACTTCGCTGACTATATTATTGGTCCCGCAGAAATCAAGCATCTCTTGTGTTTCAGGGATGCCGCCAATTAAAGAGCCTGACACAGAGCGCCTGCCATCTAGTAGAGATCCTGCGCTAATGTTGAAGGGTTCGCTAGGAACGCCAATCACTATTAGAGAGCCATCTGTCGCAAGTGTTGATAAATAGGGTTCTAGGTCTAAATGGGCAGAAACAGTATTTAAAATGAGATCAAAACGTTTTTGGTATCCAAGATGCCAATCTGTTTTTCCAGTGTCAATAAAATCAGTTGCGCCAAAAGCCCTTGCGTCACTTTCTTTAGAATCAGAGTGAGATAAAACGGTTACATTGGCACCAAGGGCTACCGCAAATTTAACGGCCATGTGCCCCAAACCTCCGAGACCGGAAACTGCAACGTTGCTTCCTGGACCAACCTTCCATTTTTTTAGCGGGGAATAGGTAGTGATTCCAGCGCAAAGTAATGGAGCCATCGCTGCCATCTCAAGATTTGCGGGAAGTCTATAAGCGTAACTCTCTGGAATTACGAAGTAATTTGAATAACCACCAAAGGCAATCTGCTCGCTATTTCTCTCATAGCCGTTGTAAGTGTCGGTATATCCATTTAAACAATACTGCTGCAAACCAGCTAGACAGTTCGCACACTTTCTGCAGGAATCAATAAAAACTCCTACACCAATGCGATCACCAATTTTAAATCTTGATACGCCACTACCAACTGAGGTTACCGTACCAACAAACTCGTGCCCTGGAACCATCGGGAAATTTGCTTCTCCCCACTCTTCTCTTGCCTGATGAATATCAGTGTGGCAGATACCAGAGAAGTCAATTCGAAATCCAACGTCATCACTTCTTAGCTCTCGTCTTTCAAAAGCGTATGGTTCTAATTTTCCCTTGGCCGACATAGCCGCGAAAGCTTTTGTTAAAGTCATGATTTCTCCCTAATTAATTGGCAAGATGTTACATTAAATAATATGAAACTTCCCTAAATCTTGAGAGCAACCCGCCAAACTTTGCGAAAAGGGAGGAGGGAAAGGATTGTGAATAGAAGTGCGATAACCGGCACGATGAAAGATTTATCGGCACCATAATTATCGATCATGTATCCGGAAAGTGGGCCTGGGAGTGCGTTTCCGATTTGTAGGCCAGCAAGTACCCAGGCAAAAGATTCGGTGATCTTTGCGGCAGGAACTGATTTTTCAACTATTGCGTAACCCGAAACCAGTATTGGTGCCACACCGAGGCCACTTAAGAAAAGCACTATCTCAAGGACTAATATTGAATGCACGAAGAGCAGTGGAATTGTTAAGAAAAACATGGCAATAATCAAATAAACAAATTTCTGACCATTGGTTATTTTCGTTTCAATTGCGCCGTTTATGATTGCGGCAACGGCACTACCAGCTGACCAAGTCGCTAAAAGTATGCCAGTAGAACCTTTCGCATTGAGTTGATCTGCAAACGCAATAGTACTTAAAGTGGCAGACGCGAAGAATACTCCAAGGAAAATGTAGGGTACAAAAATCGCCCTAACGTATGGAATTTTAAGAACCGCTGACCTCTTCTCGCTTTTAACAATTGGATAAGGTGGCGGTTCAGTTCTTTTCTGCAAAAGATAGAGTCCAGTCCCGACGCTCATAAAGGAAAATGCAAAATACATTCCAGCTTGAGGTGCAATTGAGATAGCTGCTGCAGATGCTATGAGGGGTCCAACAATAAAAACTATCTCATCAACAAGTGCTTCAAATGAATACGCAGTGTTGATGAGTTGACGACCATCTTCTTCCTTCTCCAGAGTGTGTAGCCAGCGTCGCCGTACCAGTCCACTGATATTGGGCAAGAATGCCTCTGCCATAAAAATGCAAGTCATCCAAATTAAGGTAGGAAAGCTGTGAGTGATTGTGTATATAAAAAGTAGGCCAAAAATGATGTATGGCGGAATAGTTAAACGCAAAACCTTGGCTTGGCCAATCTGATCAGCTTTTCGCGACCAGAGCGGGGAGAAGGCCGCATTAAGTAACGCTGCCCCAGTGGAGATTGACCCCGCTAATGTATATGAGTCTGTTTCGTGGAGCACAATAAAAGTGACTGATAAATAAGTCATAGCGATTGGTAAACGTGCGATTAATCCGGGAATTGAGAAAGCGAGTCCACCCGACGTTGCAAAAAGTTTGCGATAGGGCGTCAGCATGTTCAAACTCTAACGGTATGGGGGTATAAAAGGTTAAACATTATAAGTAATTTAACTAAAATTGAATTACAATTAAAATGACATCAATTTTGTGCAGGCAATAATCCCGTTCAGGAAAGAGCATGATGCAAAACATGAATCAGGACAGCGAGTTGTATTTATTAGTCGACGGCGGAAAATCAAAGACTGAGGCAGTAATAATTGATTCAGCGGGAGTTGAAATTGCTCAGAGTCGTGGACCTGGTTTAGAAATAATAGGTAGCGTCAATGGCTACGAACGTGTTGTCGATAGCTTGCGCAAAACGCTTGACCAACTTCCACAAACAGCAAGATTCGCTGGGGTTGCATTTGGGTTGAATGGTGCTCAATCAGCGCCAAGTTTTAATCTGGCCGCTAAAGCAATCTCATCTTTAGTCAAAGCAGATCGATTTACGATTGCGAGTGATGTCGTAATGAATTATCTAGGCGCGCTTGGAAATCAACCCGGCGTTGTAGTGGCAGCAGGTACGGGCTCCGTTGTAATGGCAATTTCCAGGCAAGGCGCTCCATTTCGCATCGATGGCGATGGCCCTTTATTTGCAGACCGCGGAAGCGGGCATGACATTGGTCGGCAGGGACTAAAGATTGCTGCGATGGTCGATGATGGACTGCCCGGATCAGCCGCACTTCATAAAGCGATGATTAGTCGATTCGGTACGCTGGAAAAGGCCGCGGCTAGCATTTATGGATCAGTTAACCCAATTGAGCTAGTGGCCTCATTTAGTAAGAACGTGGCAGAGGCGGCACAAGCAGGCGATGAAATAGCTGTGGAAATTCTGTGCGGAGCTGCTCAAGACCTAGCGATGAATGTGCAAGCAGCCGCTAGACGCTCCAAGTTATCGGGCGCGCCATTTCCTTATTCCACCGCTGGTGGAATCTTTAACATTGGTCCACTAATAGAAAAACCATTCCACGAGTTTATCGGCCAATATCTTCCTGAGGCCGAGTACCAAAAACCGCTAGGTGGCGCTATTGCAGGTGCCCAAATCATGGCTTTGAATAAAGCACCAGGGTTAGAGCAGGTAACCACTTGGGTTGGCGCAAACTAGTCCAACTTATTAGGTATACCAATTTCGTAACTGGACTAGTTAATAGTTCAAACTTGTCAATCGTAAATCATTGACTTTGATCTGAGCATGGTGAAACATTTGGCTCAACAAAAGTTTTGACGCTTCCATCAAACTACTTCGATTGGATGTAAATGAAAATTAAACAAGCAAGTTTAGTCTTCGCAATGAGCCTGTCATTAATTGTTCCTACATCAATTGTAGCAACATCAGCTCAAGCGGCTCCAGTAACTCTTACCATTGATTCGTGGCGTACAGATGATTCAAAAATTTGGAAAGAAATCATTATTCCAATTTACGAAAAAGCTAACCCTGGTGTGAAAGTTGTATGGGCACCTAGTCCTTCAAACGAATATGACTCTGCCCTTAGTTTGCGAATGAAGAGCAAAACTGCCGCAGATGTAGTTATGTGTCGTCCATATGGATTAACTAAGGCCCTGATAAAGGATAAGCATTTAGTTCCATTAACTGGCTTACCTGGACTGACGAATTTCACAACACAATCAATGCAGTCTTGGTCAGATGCCAAAGGCATTCCATACTGCGTACCATCAGCTTCAGTAGGTGCAGGTTTCTACTACAATAAAAATATCTTTAAGGAATTAAATTTGACTGTTCCTAAGACTCAAGCGGAATTTATTGCAGTCCTTGAGAAGATAAAGAAAAGTGGAAAGTACATTCCGCTTGCAGCGACTGGTACCTCAGCAGATTCATGGATGCTAGATCAAATGGGTCTTCAATTAGTGGGACCTTATTACTGGAAGGGTGATGCCGGTGGAGTTGCCCTTGATAATGGCACAAGAAAAGTTACGGATCCAGAGTACGTTGCTGCATTCGAAGCTCTAGCTTCATGGAAGCCATATCTTCCTAAGGCGTTTTCATCTGTCTCCTACTCAGATGCTGAGCAGCTATTCATTCTTGGCCGCGCTGCAATTGCAGCTGAAGGTTCATGGAGTGTAAAAGAAATGGCACCTCCAGGATCAAATGTTGGTGTATTTGGAGCTCCAGTAGCTAAAGCCGGTGACAAGCCATATGTTCAAGTGCTTGCAGATCATGGCTTTGGAATCAACGCTGCCAGCCCTAACCAAGCTGCAGCTAAAAAACTTCTTACTTGGTTTACAACTAAGGAGTTTGCGCAGGTATATGCCAACAACTTGCCTGGATTCTTCCCATTAAGCAAGGAGAAGATCACAATTGAGAATAAAACGGCACAAGCTTGGCTTAACCTTCGCGACGGTGCGATCATCAATGCACCTATCGGAATGGATAAGATGAATACGGGTACACCTAACTGGTTCTCTGTCACTACTAATCTATTAAATGTGATGATGACTACGAAGATGACCGGAAAACAGGCAGCGGCTGAACTACAAAAGTCGTTGGAATCCTGGTATCCACCACAGAAAAAGAAGTAAGCGAGGAAGGTGCTCAGACCCAAGGTGGGTCTGAGCACCTTCACCTTTTAAATTTTTCCAAGTTAACTGGGGGAGTACTTGAATTCAAAAACTTTGGTGCGTAGACGCCGCCAACTTTTATTGTTCACCTCGCCGGCCCTGGCTTTTTTTCTGCTTTTTGCAGTTTTTCCATTAATTTCAACTATTTACATCAGTTTCTACAAAGAAGATAAATTTGTTGGTTTAGATAACTTTGTATTCCTATTCACCAATGATGAAGCAAGCGAGAGACTCCTCTACGCATTTTTGCATAACTGCCAATTTTTCCTAATTGCGGCATCGATCCAACTTCCAACAGCTCTATTTATGGCAGCCCTATTGACCTCGGGTCGAGTTAGACGAATGACCAGTTTTTATCGCACATTACTATTTATTCCAACCACCCTCTCGGTTGTAATTGTTGGTTTCATTTGGCGATTAATCATCAGCCCACTTTGGGGAATAGTTGACTATCCACTGCTTGGGGAACCAGCTACTGCGCTTCCAACAATTACCTTGATGTCAGTCTGGCAATATTTAGGAATTCCTATGGTTTTTCTTTACAGCGCACTGCTTTCAATTCCAAGTAATGTTATCGAAGCTGCTCAAGTGGATGGTGCATCAGATCTACGAATTTTCTTTCGAATTAAAATCCCGCTCATTGCGCCTCAAATTGGGATTATTACGATTTTAACTTTTATCTGGACTTTCAATGGCTTCGATATAATTTATGCCCTAAATGGTGGAATGCCTGGTCCGGACTATGCCACTGATGTTCTGGGCACACTGTTCTACCGGACTTTCTTTGGTTGGGGCGCTGATCTAGGAAACCAGAATCTCGGCGCTGCAACAGCGACCGTAATATTCTTCATTATTTTACTGGGCACAGCAGCATATTTTGCGACTGTGCAACGCCGTTTGAAGGTAAGCCAGTTATGACCCAGAAAAAAAGCAGCTTTCAAGTTAGATCTAAGAATCTCTCAGTCCACCTATCTTTGATATTTTTTGTGATACTGGCAATTGGGCCGATATTTATAATTCTAATAAATTCATTCAAAACTATGGAAGGCATTTTTACTGGACCACTAAAGCTTCCAAACTCTGAGACCTTCACCTTAGATGGATTTAAACGTGCAGTGGCACAAGGAAACTTTGTTAGAAATTATGCCAACAGCACAATTATTACTATAGGTTCAACGCTATTTACAGTGATTTGTTCCTGCTTAGCAGCTTATGGAATTACTGAATACACCACAAAACTTTCAAAAATGATTGCAGGTTTATTTACAATCGGCATCATGTTGCCAGTTACACTGGGCACTATTGTAATAATAAGAATGATGAATAAATTAAATATTTTGAACACTCATCTCTCCCTCATTCTTGTTTATGTAGGAATTTCTGTACCTCTTGGGGTAATTTTAATGGTGACTAATTTTCGAGCGATTTCTAATGATCTAAAGGAAGCAGCTCGTATTGACGGTGCAAATGAGTTTAAAACTTTCCTGATAGTTGTTCCGCTGGTTATGCCAGGTGTTGCTGCGGTGGCTGCGATCACGATGCTACCTGTCTGGAATGACTTATGGTTCCCACTAATTCTTACCGCAGGACCTAAAACTCAGACTTTAACACTGGGTATCCAGCAATTTGTTGGTACCTACAATAATGATTGGCAGGCTCTGCTTGCGGGCTTAGTGCTAAGCGCAATTCCGCTAATCCTCTTATTCACAATCTTCTCGAAGCAATTTATTAAGGGTCTTTCAGATGGGTACGGCAAGTAAGGATTTCAGGTTACCAATCTAATAAGGGAGTACACATGAAGGTCGATAGAGTTAAAGATATTGATTCAGTTTTGATAGCTGAATTAATTGCCGACCTTGGCTTAGATGCTGTAAAGCGACAGTTGCCAGAAATCAGGGCAACTGCAAAGTTGATATTTGATGTCGTTACCAGTGGAGGGAATGTATTTACTTTTGGCGCCGGCCATGCACAAGCTCTAGCAATGGAGTTTTCAAGTCGCGCTGGCGGTTTGGCAATATTTCAATCTATGCATCTACAAGATATCCGCCTAGAGCGCCGAGATGCCTTCTGGGATCTTCGTGATTCACAACCTGAGCGAATTCCGGAAAATGGTATTAAAGTTTTAGATCATCACAACGTAAAAGAAAATGATCTCGTAATAATTGCCTCACAATCTGGTCGCAATGGGGCCATCGTGGAGATGGCACTTGAATGCAAGAAGCGTGGCATCAAAGTTATTGGATTGAGTTCGAATAAACATAGTGACTCAGTTGACTCCAGGCACCCATCTACTTTGATGCTAGGTGAGGTAGTCGATATATCCCTTGACAATGGCTCAGTAATTGGCGATGCCGTTGCCGAGTTGCCTGATGGTAAGAGTATCTGTTCGGCTTCAACCGTTTGCTTTGTGCTTATCGCACAAGCAATAAATGCCGAAGTCACCAAACTATTTCTCCTGAATTCTTTACCTGCGCCATTACTTGTAAGCGCTAACTTAGACCATGGTGATAAGGCGAATTCGCCGCTGAAGTTTCCAGCAATCAAAATTTAGTTAGGTATTTAACGTGCAATCTGCTACTTGTGTGATTAAAAATGCTCGGATTGTTCTGCCTGAATCTCTCATTTCCAATGGGTTTTTGGAAATTGTAGATGGCAGAATTACCAAAGTCTCAGAAGGAGAGCCTTCTTCAAGTAGTGCCGATTTAATTTTTGACGCTCAAAAAGCAACTTTAACCCCTGGTTTTATAGATCTCCACGTGCATGGTGGAAATGGTGGCGCTTTCACATCGATTGATCCGGCCGAGCACAACTTAGCTCGAGAATTCCACCTAAAAAATGGAACCACATCAATGCTGGCATCTACCCACACCACAGAATTCTCAAGTTTATTAGCAATTTTAACTTCCTTAGCGATAAGTTCTAGATCAAATAAAAGTGGTTCCAAGGTTTTAGGTATTCATACCGAAGGACCGTTTATCTCAGAACATAAGCCTGGTGCGCATGTGGTTGCGCAATTAAAAGCGGCTGATTTGTTGGCAATTGATGAAGTTATTTCAGCTGCTGATAATTTCATATCAATGGTAACAGTGGCTCCAGAAATTCCTGGTGGACTAGATCTAATTAGATATTTAGCGAAGAAAAATATTATTTCATCAATTGGTCATACCAATGCCACCTATGCGCAAGCGGTTGCGGGAATAAAAGCAGGAGCAAGGTCTACTACTCACTTATTCAATGCCATGTCACCGCTTCAACACCGTAATCCTGGTGTGGTTGGCGCGATTTTAGATAATGATGAGATTTTTGCTGAATTAATATTAGATGGCGTTCATCTTGATGAGGCGATATTTAGAATAGCTTTAAAGTGTAAAGGTGTTGATCGAATTAATTTAATTACCGACGCCACATCTTTGGCAGGGCTGCCAGATGGTGATTATGGCGAAGTACCAGATAGAGCGGTAGCAAAAACAGGTGGAAAGATCGTTGTCGCGGGCACAGATACCTTGGCTGGAAGCGCGCTTTCTATGAATTCGGTCTATAAAAATGCCGCTAAATTTGCTCCGCTAACTCTGTCTGAATTGAGCAAAATATCCTCACTAAATGCGGCCAGGATTTTGGGTAAAGAATCAGATATTGGTTCTCTCGAAGTTGGAAAATTGGCTGACTTAGTACTACTTGACTCAGAATCTAACGTTTGTGCGACCATGATTGAAGGTCAATGGAAGTACGTCAATGATGCTTGGAAAGCAGCGCTAAGCGGTAAGTGACCAGCGGATTTCATCAGCCAACTCAGCCAGCGTCATATCTAGTCCATTGCCAAATATGCGAGTTGGATCTGAATTCAAAGCTGCTCGAATAGAACTGATTTTGGCTAGATCAGCCGCTGATCCCTTTAGATTTGAATTTGTAGAGACCCCAGAGTTACTTAAAATGCTGGAAATCTCTAGAAATGCTATTCCAACAGCTTCATACTTGATCAGCCACTTCAAGGATTCTTCGCGCCAATCTGGCTTTGAAAATGTTGCTGACTTTATTGTGACAACATCACTTATCATCTGATTGCAATGGGCTTCAATGAGTTTTCCCGCCTGGGCTGGCTGGCCAGTTTTCCACATAAATGAGGCTGCCTCTAACATGGCGCTAAAATCTGGCGCCGGATTTACGCGCAGACAAGATTCAAAGCACGCCCGCAATAGATTACGGAAGGCGGCGCGATCGCCAGGATTATCAATTAACAGAGTAAGTGAATACTCCCAAGCTGCTTGTGGCTGATAGTCCTGGGTGTCCCACAAATAGTCACCAATAGTGCTTAAGGAGATAAGTGAAAGTTCAAATCGATCCATTGGATTAGCAAAGTATCCGAGGCAATGCTTCTCTAAACCTTTTTCACGTCCCTCAATTGGGCCCACATGTAATTCGTGCACCATAGCTACATCATTTACCGGGTAATTATCCCAATATAAAGGAGCGTGGCTGGTATTAGCTTTAAATACCTTGGCATCAGAGATATCGAGATATTCAGAGCAAATCTCACGCCCAGTCCAAATCAGGGCTAGCTCAGGATCAAGAGCGTTACCAAATTGCGTAATGTATTCCTCAGTAGCTTTACCGTGATACTGCATTGGACAAATTGCTAAGGTATTTTCAGAATCTAGCTTTTTTAACTCTGCCCAGACTGCGTTGCAGTAATAACTATGCGCCTGCATGATGGATTTGAATTTTGCCACATCATTATCACTCTGCAGACGAGCTGGAATGTCATCAAGAAACAGGCCAAATTCACGCACACCGATGCTGTGAAGCTGCTTGAAACGAACCATTATCGCCGCTACATCTCTGGCATCGCAGTATTGAACTGTCAGTCCTGGTGAAATTGCAACGGAAACGGTGATCCCATTCTTTCTACCCTCTACCATCAAATCTGTTACTCGACTTAAAAAGTCTTCACTTAACTCTGAGCGCCAGTCGTATCGATGCCATGGGTCATCTTTAGGCGCAAGTAAGTAGCGATTAAAACCGAAATCAGAGAAGTGTGCTAGCCCGCGCAATCTTTGTTCGTGACTCCAGGGCGTGCCATAGAAGCCTTCGATGACACCTCTAACTTTAAAGTCTGGCGAATGCTTATGATCTGTAATAGCCACATTGGTCAATAGAGATTTAAGTAAGACATTAAGCGCGTAGCGAAATCCTGAATATGTTGATCGCTCAATGCTTGCTTTCTTATCCTTTGATAGGTGAGTGCTAACTAGTGATTCTTCTGGTCCGAGTTTAGGGTTCTCACTAACAGAAATTTCGCTAAATCCAGAGTTTGAAAACACCTGATGGCGCTCTGTAAAACTCTTAAATAGCGCATTTTCTGCAGAAGTTGCTCCAAGTAATTTACTCATGACACATCCTTTTCTCTGATATCTATCTCTAAATTATCTCGATTAGGAGATAAATTAAATTTATATTGATCTCCTACATAAACACATTCTGCGAGCATAATAATTCGACCGTTTTGGTCTAAATCAATCATTTTAAGTTCCAGGCAGGCTTTACTTTTCGGAATTCTTAATTGATCAGCTATCTCCGGGCTTGGAATAGCTGCAGCCAAGCTAGTATTGGTATTGATAACTTTGATTCCATATCTTTCATGTAAAAGTGTGTAAAGAGAGCCACTTAAATCTGCCTCCCTAATATCAGGAAAGTATGCTGTTGGCAGAAATACTCTCTCAACGCCTAAAGCAACTCCATCAGCAAGCCGCAGGCGAGAAAATTTAAGTAGCTCTGAACCGACGGGCACACCAAGAAGAGCCGATTTAATAGTATCTGCTTTTAAATACTTAAACTCGAGCACTTTTGAACTGGGTTTTAAGCCCAAATCAGTCATTTCTTCAGTAAATGACTTCAATCGGAATTCATGAGTAACTGGCGTATACGTAATAAAGGTGCCAGATCCTTGCCGTCTTTCGAGCTTCTGTTCCTGAATCAACTGATCAATTGCGCGACGAACGGTCATTCTTGCGACTTTACAATCCTGTGCTAACTCACGCTCACCTGGCAAGCGTGATCCTTGTGGTGATGAGACTATTAAGTTAAGTAGATGTAGTCGGGCTTTTTGAGAGGCTGTTACATTATTAACGAGCGGCATGAAGAGTCCCTGTGCTTAAGACTTTAATGGGTTCGGCATAGGTTACTTCTTTACTCAATTTATTAGCATTATGCCCAAGTCCAGCAAAGTGCTTAGATCGCTTTGGTAGCGCTTCTAACATCCAGGCCATGGAGTCATCGGTGAATTGACTGACGTACTGGGAGACAGCGGCTAATTTTGTCTCTAAAACCTGATCAATATCAACAAAAGTATTAGCTAGATTCGAGTTAAAGAGAGCAACAGCTTCAATTTCTCGCTTTTCATGACTGACAAACTCCGCCGGAATCAGCAAATCATTGCCTTGGACTCCTAGAACATCTGCCAAAATAACAGCTTCAACGGCTGCAAATCCTGACTTGTAGTGGTCGGCGTGTGCTTCATTATTTAGCCACGGATCTAAGGAGATAACCCCATCTGGTTGGAATTGGCGCACAACGGTAATTAAGTCACGTCGAGCTTGGTAGACAGTCCAGTCACCTGCATCTGGATAATTTAAATAGTAATTGCCCAGTACGCCAAGAATCTCTGCCGCCTTTTCAGCTTCACTGGCTAGCCGCGCAGCCGCAATCTCTTTTGAAAGTGATAAATCAACTACACCTGCTAAGTCATCAGTAACTGTTACATAAAGAACTTCAGCTCCGTTTTTTACCAGCTGAGCAACTAGCCCACCGACTGCAATATCTATATCGTCATAGTGAGCTTGAATTGCGAGAACCCGTTTGCAGGAAAATATATCTGGTGTAGGCAACAAGGATGGGATCTCGACGAACTCTGAATTCATACCAACCCCCGTTAAATTTGATTAAGGATTTCAGAAATTTGTACCGTATACAAGGGTTTTTTAGTATTCTTTCTCTCGTGAACCTCATTTCTTTTGACTCAGGTGAGAGTGTTCGTAAATTTAAAGAAGAAGATAGACCAGGCCTGTACCACGTCTGTTTAGCAACCGGTGATAGTGGAGCCAGCGCCCTTGATTTATACAATCATAAAGATATGCTCGGCGAAATATATGTTGGTCCATATTTAAGCTTTCAACCTGATTTATCTTTAACGTTGATTCAAGATGGCGTCTCCGGCTATGCCCTTGCCGCTCTCGATACCAGATCATTTGAGGATACCTTAAGCGCGAATTGGTGGCCATCAATTTTAGAGAAATACAGTAGTAGTTCGCCAGAGAATTTTAATGATCGTGAAAAGAATTTATTTGGCTATATCCAAAAGCCACCGCTTAGACCTGCAGAAATTGTTAAAAATTATCCGAGTCATCTACATATTGATTTACTTGAAAAAACTCAAGGTCGTGGAATTGGTAAAGCGATGATGCATCTTTTACTTGAAATGCTACGAGAGCAAGGATCTGAGGGAGTGCATCTGGGAATGGGAGCAACAAATGCCAGAGCCTTCACTTTCTATACCAAATTGGGTTTCACTCTTCTTGATAAGAATGATAATGAATGGACCATGGGTTTAAAGCTCTAATCTCTCCAGATCCCTATAAACTTTTCCTATGAGGCGCTTCCCATTCATTAGAACAGGTTTGATCTTTGCGATCTCACCAATCCTGCTTGCCTTCATCACTTCACTCTTTCAAGGCGGATCCATGTGGGATGAGGGCAGCGGCACCGGGGGATACATCTGGTTTATGTTCTTAACTCTGCCCGTTGGCTTTTTGCTAGTTCTTATTGGTTTAGTGCTTCTAGTTATTCGCAAATTACGAAAGTAGAAATTTCGCCAACAGAGCGGCACATTAAAGCCCGCTGAGCGTCTCTTTAACCGCCATCGCAGATGGATTAGTCAGTGAAGTTCCATCTGAGAAACCCAGAGTCTAGAGGCAAATTATTAAGACCAAGCGAATACCCTTGCTTCATGAATTTCCGAAAATTCAGCTTTGGGGCTGTTGCCATTTCACTGGCGCTTTTACTAACCGCTTGTGTTGAGGTTAAAGGCGATTTAAGCATCAATTCAGCTGCCCGATTAAATGGCGAACTAACTTACACACTGGATAAATCATTTGCGTCTGCAGCAGGCATAGGTAGTTTGGCGGATATTAATAGCGAAGCAAGTAGTTCAGAAGACCCAATTGATTTCTGTAAAGATGTACCGTTTATTGAAGACTCAACAAAATATATTCTTAAGTGCGCGCTTAAGGATGCTACTTCTGAATCAGGTGACATCACTGCCAGTGTTGTGGGCAGCAATATAGTCTTTCGATACAAGGCAAATTTAGATGCGACTAGCGATCAAACAAATTTTGGTTCGGTATCTCTAACAGTCAGATTCATCGACCCAATAGTTTCGATTAAAGAAAACAAGGTTGGGCTAGTCAAGAAAGTTGATAACCTCACGTATCGTATTTCTGGCTACGCAACAGAGCCAATGGATATTGAAATTACCGCAAACTGCTCATCGAGATGCGGAATGACAAACCAAGTACCGGCACCAGTGCCTTCGAAAACAACCAGCCCAACTGATGCAGCAAGTGCCGCCGTTGATGCAGCGAATAAAGCTACCGACGAAGCTAATAAAGCAGCAGCCGATGCAATCGAAGCAAAACAAAAAGCGATTGACGAAGCTAATGCTGCCACTGATGCCGCACTTAAAGCCGCTGAAGCGGCAGATGCAAAGATTGCTGCAGAACAAGCAGCAAAAGAAAAAGCCGCTGAAGCCAAAGCCGCAGCAGATAAGGCCGCAGCCGAAAAGTTAGCTGCAGATGTGAAAGCAGCGGCAGCCAAGGCAGCAGCAGAATTGAAAGCAGCCGCAGAGAAGGCCGCAGCTGAACTTAAAGCAAAGCAGGAAACTGAAGCGAAAGCTCTTGCGGATAAAGCAGCAGCAGATAAAGCCGCAGCAGAAAAACTTTTGTCCGATGCCAAAGTCGCAGCTGCCAAGATTCTTGCAGATGCCAAAGCCAAAGCGACTGTTGTTGCCAAGAAAATAACAATTACTTGTGTCAAAGGAAAATTGATAAAGAAGGTAATTGCGGTTAAGCCTGTTTGCCCAAAGGGCTACGTCAAGAAGAAGTAAAGAAAGTAGCTGAAGATCAGGACTCCGTTAAGACTTTAACTCGCACACCATTCGCCTGCGGAATGAATTCGATGGCTTGAACATCGGCTGCGATAAATAGGCCTTGCGAAAGCATCGTGAACTCAGGATTATCTTTCGCATTGAATTGAAGAATCTTTTTATCTATTAGGCGTGGCACGAAATCATTCCATTCCCAACCCGGGAAATTCTCGGCGAAGTAATCCTCATGAAGCCCTTGGGTAATTGGTATCCAATGGGCATATCCAGTCACCTCTCGCAACGCTTCAATATCCAGCACAACTTTTGACTTGCTCATTTTTTAAACCTTTCTCCGCATTGATTACATTGATAAAAGGGCTCGGTAGTCACGTACTTCTGTTCGATATCTGTGCTGCGACAGATCGGGCACTGCTTATTTGCTATCCCAAATCCACTCACTGTCATTTCACGCCCCCTTCTTCTTCGCTTTGTGACCCCTGTAACCGGTCTTTTTCTTATTCATACTTCCTGGCTTCTTAAACCCTGGACCATTTGGTGCTGATGCGATTCGATCGCGTAGTGCTTTTTCAATTTTGTCTAAGTGCTTTGACATATGTTTTCCTTTTCTTTAGTTATTTATGTCCTTTTTTAGGCTCGATTAATAAACCGTTGGACCTAGATCCAGAACGGGCAATTAATCGAGAACGGGTCTGTTGATTGACCCCTTTTTTATTCTTGATAACTCTTAAACGTTGCATGTGCGTGAACATGCATCGCTCGAAGAAGATCAACTTCCTCGAGTTGGCTGATAGTCGATAACCAACCGCAAGAGCAGAGTGATTGGAATTGAATTCCTGCGACTTTAAAAACGCCTGTAGCGTGCTTAATGGACATGGCAATTAGCCCTAACTGGGTCTCTAAATGAAAGAAGACCCGCTACTTCCGGCGGTGTCTTTCATCGCCGGCAGGTATTCCTTTAGGGCCACCGGACGCGGGTCGTGCTGCGCGGAGGGCAATAAGCAAGCTAAAGGGCTTAACGCTTATTTCTTAACCTAGGAAAAAGATAGCATAGGGGAGTGACAAAAATAAAATAATTACTCTTTCCTAAACAAAGAAGCTACCAGAGGTAACTCCTCAAGATCCTCAGCTTTTTGTTCAACTGGCCAGAGATGAATCTTGGATAGCGCTAATAGTTGTTCAAGCGGAAGACCTTCTTCAAGTTTTTGTTCTGCATTAACTTTCTCGATATCAATTCTTTGAGCAACATCCCAACTATTTGTACACCCTGGGCAAATAAATCCAGCAGTGGCTAGTGCGCCTGGAACTTTGCAGGGATCCTCAGCAATGAATCTCAGCGCTGCTGCCATGATCATTGGATCAGCATTATGTTCTAATCCCGGAATGGTGCCAGTTATGTATTCAACTGCCCAAAGATCTAAATTGTTTCCGCAAGCCCATCGCCATTGAGGTGGCACTGAAGATTGAACTGGACCCATCGGGCTCTGCATCGGCTTATCAAAATCTGATAATTTCAAATCTGTGCCAGCCCAGTTCATTGACTGCTCGTTCCAACGAATTGCAACGGACCAAAGCTTTCGCTTAATCATGGGATAGTGGCTGCCGGCTTTCTTGCCAACCTTTGTTTCCCAACGAGGATCTCTGGCCTTTAGAGCTGCTTCATACATTGCGGCCTCGAAATCAAACATGGCGCTCACCGACCGAACGAAAGATCGGGTTCGGGGTATAGATAAATGCGGCCACCCCCGAATTGTGGTTGCCCCTGCTTGGCTTGGCTACCGGCGCCCTCGGCAAACCCCAGCCCAATGCCCAGCCAGCGCCCACCTATCACAGGTCATCAGCGCCGATTTGAGCCTAGAAACCCGACACGCCCCTACCGAAACCCCTAGCCTTGCGAACGCATGTTCGAAAATCCTGTGCTAGGTTTCGCTTCCCCCAAAATCAAGATCCAAAGCCCATCGCACTAACGGCCGCAGCAGCCCCACTACCGCAACCCGCAGTTCATGTCACCGCTCGACTCTAAAAGCAGCCAATAGCACTACTTAGAGCCACATTTTTGTCAGTGACTGCAAGTAATTTAACCGTTACTAGCTAGCAAGATGTAAGGAAAACAGTGTCAAATAACGAAAAGCAAGACGAGAAAGAACTCTGGCAGCGCATTCCAAATACCGAAGGCACCGAACGTGCCGAAACTTTTGTCGCACTAAGTCATCTTGCCTATGACCGCGGTGATCACAAGGCTTCCCTTGCTCTTTGCGAAAGTGCACGCGAGATTTACGAACAACTAGGTGCCGAAACTAGTACTGCGGCTTTAATGCATGTCTACGAGGGAATCACTTGGTCACTTCGCAAATTAGATCGCGACGAAGAAGCTGCCGAACTAGCACTTCATGCCGTAGATATTCTGAAAGAGAATAATCCAACAGATGCTGCTGACATGATGCGCGATGCTGGTCGTTTTTATTTTGCTGCCGGCAAATATGAGAAATCTCTACAGTGCCACCAAAACGCAATTGCTGAAATTGATCCTGACACAACTGATTTCACAATGGGCATTGATTCATATAACTGTGGCTTTGCTTTGATTCGCCTCGAAAAGTATGCCGAGTCACTTCACTACATGACAGCTGCTCGCAATTATTTAAAGAAAGCCAAGGAACCCGAGAAGGTTTATTACTGCGATGAATATTTAGCCGTTGCTTACATTGAACTCAAGAACGGCGTTGAAGCCACAACCCATGCGCAAAAGTGTTTGGACTTTGCTCAAACTGCTCAGAACGAGCCACTAGAAACTTGGGCTCGCTATCGCCTGGGCTGTGCCAAAGTATTACTAGGTGAATTTGATGAAGCCGAAGACCATCTGCGCCAGGCACTAAGCATGAATGTTCATGCCCGTGATACTGATTGGGATCTAGCGATTGAACTTGAAAAAGAGATTGCCAACATCCTGGTTATAAAGGGCCGCGTCGCTGAAGCCGATGAAATCAAGCGTCGCATCGCCACCATCGAAGAGACTATGAAAGATGAAGATCTGAGCAATAAACTCAACTCTGCAGAGTCTCCAGACTCCGAACCGAAAGGCAAAACTCATGAATGACATCACCTGCCCCGGCTGCGGCAAAGCCTTTAAAATCGATGGTTCGGGCTATGCCGAGATCCTCAAGCAAGTTCACGATAAAGAGTTCGACAAGGCAATCAACGAGCGTCTATCGATAGTTGAAGCGAAGAACAAATCCGATGTTGAGCTTGCCAAAGCTAGTAAAGATGCTGAAATCGCCAAGCTCAAATCAGAATTAGAAGGTAGCGAAACCGCTCGCAAACTTGCTGTGACTGAGGCGACTTCAAAGATTGAAAAAGAGCGCGATGCACTGGCCAGCAAACAAGAAACCAAAGAGTTTGAAAAGCAAATTCAAGAGACTGCCCTTAAAGATAAATATCTTCTCGAGTTAAAGACCAAAGATGAGCAGATCGAGTATTACAAGGACCTAAAAGCCAAGCTTTCAACCAAGATGGTGGGCGAAACTTTAGAGATTCATTGTGAAACCGAATTCAACCGAATTCGCGCAGCTGGCTTCCAGAATGCTTATTTCGAAAAAGATAATGAAGTTAAAGAAGGCAGCAAAGGCGACTACATCTTTAAAGACTTTACTGATGATGAAATTGAGACAATCTCAATTATGTTTGAGATGAAGAATGAAAATGA
>Ga0114972_10001153_pt1 | contig 19949 bp, 18 predicted proteins | sample M_140807_EF_Meta_FD_87354 | JGI IMG/M metagenome (GOLD analysis project Ga0114972, IMG submission 87354) | Freshwater microbial communities from Lake Montjoie, Canada to study carbon cycling - M_140807_EF_MetaG | ecosystem: Environmental > Aquatic > Freshwater > Lake | place: Lake Montjoie... | reverse complement strand
GGAAAATATAGGTTAATTTATATGGAAAATATAGGTTAATTTATATGGAAAATATAGGATAATATAGGATAGTAATTCATACACAGGATAATAAATCAACCAACTGGAATAGCAGATGCTGAAAATGTTAATCCATTTTTATATAATTCAATATACATATAAGTATTAGCTTTACTCTGTTCTAATTTAAAATCACATAGAAATATATTTTTTTTATTATTGAAATCTATATATAATATATTATTTTTACTATAACACTTAATAGCCAAACTTCTTGCTAAGAACTTTATCTGTTCTAATAAATTTTTATCAGAAATCTCTAAAGAGATATTATCATTGAATAATGGAATTTTAGATGTATAATATGATATTTCCCTAATTTTAGTTGGCTTCTTAATTATCTTATCTTCCACTATACCCCTTAATAGGTCTAATCTGATATCATAATCATTATATAAATAGTCATCAGGTATGAATTTATAATCCATTATTTCACTCAGTTCCTTATTATCTATTTTTCGCAATGTATTGATATACTTATTAATTATTTGAGAATCGCATTGGTTAATCATCATACCTATTAAATAGGGGTCATTTTTAGTAGGCTTCTTAATAAAGGAAATAGGTATTATAACTAACTTATGCTTTTCTCTCCATATTAAGGGTTTTTTGAGATATTCGGATACAGTAATGTTTATATATGATTCTGTAAATATATTATATAAATATAGTATATTTTTATCAGATAAGAGCATAGGCTCAGCCCATTCAGATACTAGATTATAAGAAGTATATATCTTGGCTTCAACTCCTATTACAATAAGTGGTTCTTCTCCTATCAAAATATCCCCTTTTACTATGTTTTTAGAAGTTTTGACCCCATTTAATAATGTCACTATATTCAACTCATCATGCAATAGCATTATAAAAAATTGAATATTTTAACAGTATATATATACAATTTTTCAAAGATGATTACCTCTCAATCAATTTCAGCAATAATAAATTATGAAAGTAATGAAAATGATGGTGATGGTGATTATATATGGGATATTAGTGTTCTCGATAATGATAATTCATGAGAAAATATTAAATTCTAAGAAAAATGTGTTAATGCAAGAAATTGTATTTAACCGAGTATATATAAAAGTTATTTATATTAGTAATGGTTAATTTATTCAGATTTTAACTGGATGACTTAACCTATAATTAGTTTAAATATAAAAAAGGAATATTAAATATCTAGAAATAGATATTTAATATTTTTTATCTTTTTAATTCCATATAAAATAAAAATTGAATTTTTATATAAAATAAAAAAATGAGTAAGACTACCAACTTTGAGGATATCAAGAACATTTGCTCTGAGCTTTCAAATGACAATATTAATACTAAAACAAAGCTGGAAGAAATTTTCCTTATGTTACATGAAATCAATCTTAAAATTGATGTATTAGACCAATCTATTAATAAGACTAGTAAAAAGGCTGCTCCCAAGAAAGCACAAGTAGAAGATGACGTTGTTTCTATTGGGTCTAGCAAACACGTTAATATTAAAAATGATACTGATGAAGTAGAACAACCAGCTAAGAAACCAATGAATAAGCTAACTATATTTAATAATATCTTTAACCAAGATGAGGCTAAAATTATGGTACTTCTTAGTAGTGATGAGATTGAAAAGATTGAGAAAAATAATGCAGTCTGTGCCGAATCCGATTCTAAGAAAAAGAAGAAACTTAGATGCAAAATGTTCTATGAATTACTTAGGGATAATTTCCCATCTAAGCTAGAAGAACTCAAGAAAAATTTCACTTCTTAAAAATTTCGCTACGCAAAATTTTTGATAATGTAAATTTCACTGAATAAAAATTTTGCATAGCGAAATTTTTGAGTAGTAAAAAATCATGAATTTTATTTTTTTGCACAGCTAAAACTCCCTCCCAAAAATTTTGCGAAGCGAAATTTTTTTTAAATGATTCTTAATGATTCTCCTTTCTTATATGTTTGAGGAATATATGGTAATATCCAATGATTCTTGGAAAGTGATTTTGTTTTTTTGTCTTCATCTATAGGAATCTCTATGCCTAATATACAATTAATATTAGAAAACTCATTATTAATATTGTTAATTAATTCTATATTTCTATTAATTAATAATTTGTATTTTTCAAAACTAAGAATATGATTCGAATATACAGTAAATAATATCCATAATTCAATAAATAATAATCTAAGTAACATATTTTTACCTAAGAATATAAACAATTCATTTTTATAACAAGGTAATGCCTGATATTCTAATATATTAACATATTCAACCAATATATGTTCTTTATGTATCATTTTTCCAGGTATTATTATTTTAATACTAGTATTTGTTAATCTATATTCTTTTGGTATTTTCATAAAGTGCTTAGTTCCTTCTTTTACATCATAACCATAAATGCTTTTAATTATATTTTTTATTTTAGAAAATAACTTATTAAAAGGATAAATAGAAGCAATCTGAATTCTATCTTCTATAATACATGGTAATTCCATACCATATTTTTTAACATAATATGCCCATGAACCCAATAAAACATATTTATCATTATTCATCATTTTTTCTAATATAGTATATTTCATTTGAAATATCAAGTCCTTTTTTTTATCATCACATACATTACCACCTTTCTTTTCTAATAATGATGAGCCTAAATCCATAAAAGAACTAGCAATAGGAGTTTTGCTAATATAATAATCAGATAACCCAAAATCATTTATTTTAACTCCACCTTCTTTTCCCATAATTTTATTAATCTGCATATCAGGTTTTTCATCAATAGGCTCTTTATGAGAATTTTTTTCTAAAACTTTTATATTATTTTTATAAATATTTATTACATCTTGAAATTCTGGATATTGAACTACATTCATAATATCAGAATAATAATCTATAATTTTTAGCTCTTGTGGATAATACATAATATCATCTTTAATAGTATTAGAAACGGTTCTTAGTTTAAGTCCTTTTTTATCTTTATTTTCGGAAGGTATAACAGAAAATATATGGATAACATTGCGAGTTAAGTTTTCAATTAAAAATTCCTCATGTTCTACTATAGTTTTTAATACTACTGTTTTATATTTCTTTTTAAATAAAAGATTTGTTATTTCATTTGCAACTCTAAAGCTATTATAACAATATATTTCTATAATATCCGATTTATTCAAATCCAGTTCTTTATTAATCATAATTTCATTACCTTTGCTATATTCCTTTACAATATCAAAAATATCATTTATTATTTCAGCATCTCGTTTAAATTCATCAAGATAATATGAATCCCATTTAAAAGGTATCTCATAATATTTATATTCTTTTTCGTCTTTCAGTTTTTTTATAAATTCTATATATTTATTCAAGTTATTAGTGAATATTTTTTTATTATTTACATATCTATTAATAGACATAAATTCCGGTTCTTGTATTAAAGATACATTTATTCTTTTTATAGTTTCATCGAATACTAAAGAACCATCTTTATTTTCAGAATTTGAATAATCAAACTTTGAATAATCATTTATATAAGAATTTGAAGTATTTTCTAAGTATTCACTCATGTATGAATTGATAGTTGCTTTTAATAATAACTATATTATAGGAAATGATTTAATAATACCTTGGAATATAAAAGAAGATTTAAAATATTTTAAACAACAAACTGAACATAAAAATGTAATAATGGGATATAAGACTCATTTAACATTTCCAGCTCTTAAAAATAGGAAAAATTATGTTATAGTAAATAATGATAATTATGAAAAAAAAGATGGTTTTATTTATGTAAAAGAAATTCCTGATTCAGGCGTTTTTATAGGAGGTGCAAGTATATATAAAAAATATTGGCATTTGTGCAAAAAAATATATATAACATTAATTGATAACAATATAAAAGGAAATGTATATTTTCCCATTCCATTATCAGAAATAGAAAAAAAATATAATCTAATTTCTAATTGTTCTGATTTTTATTTTGATGTTTTAAATAAAACTTATACTAGATGTATCTTTTTAGTTTATGCGTCTGCCCATTTTCCAGATGCAGCAACTTCAGGCTCAGTATCGGACTTTACTGTAACTTCTTCTTCCTGAACTCTCTTAGGACGTCTTACAGCATCGGCATAACTAGGCTCCGTGTTTCTGAATGAAGAACGGAAATCAGAATATGTAGTTTTTTTTGTTACTTGTCTTTGTTTAGGATTAGTTCTAGAATAGTTATTAGGTCTCTCAGTTCTTCTAACAAATGGCTCTACTGAATAGGACTTCTTCTCAAGGTCCCATCTAATATGAACAAGTGCTCCAACGTCAAAGAATTTAGCAATTTTCTTACTTTCAGTATATAGAATTAGTGCCCCAACACGATTTTGCATCATGCTAACATAATTAATAAATTCATACTGATTACTCTGATACATAGCCCATACGAGATCCTTATGATGTCCTTCTTCCGCCGTGCTGGGGCAAGATTCATTGAGTAGCCGCTCGAACTCTGTCATACTTTCTTTAGTAGCAGACTTGCGCTTTACTAAATCACAATTCTCAATACTACGGAAGAGGTCATAAAGTCTCTTAGGCACAGACATTTTTTATACAATATTATTTTTTTATGTTTATAATAAAAAATTGAATTGACATTTATATATATAAAAAGAATGAACTCTGCACAATTGGTCACTTCTCTCAAAGTAAAATATGGTATCAAAAAACCAAGAAACATAGTAATTAGAAATGCAGATTCTACATCCTATTTTACAGTAGCTGAAAGAGAACAAAAACTTGCAGAAATTATTAATAGAACAAAAACTATTAATATTCAAAATATTAATAAATATGCTAAAGTAATCTTGCATAGGCTAATGGTTGATGGCTTCCTAGATGATTACAAAATAAATAATCCAGAAATGTATTCTATTATAGCTTATTCATTAAATAATATTAATTTGGATAAAATAGACAAATTTATCCAAAAAAAAAGTTATAAAAAATACATGAAAGTGTCGCACATTGTCTTCGAAGCCATTAAACCAATGGTGGATGCATTTTCTAACAAAAATACTCCATTTGTTCCTTCAGCAATAACACGTGGTGTATATGCTGGAAGGGATGATAAAATATATAGTGATTATGCAGAAATCCTAAATCTAGGATTGGCTATTATGTCAATAAATACAAATCTTACTATGAAAATGAGGGATTACCTAGATGCAATCAATATATATTACATGTATATATTGAATGATACACTGAAGAAGTTCTGTATCAATTGCGACAATGGCGATTCATACTATAAAAGAATAATCAATGATTCAGCTGACCAGCTGAAAAATATGGTTCATATAATATTTATTAATACGAATTTTGTATGCTATGCAACAAAGCATTCAAGAGATACTTATTGCACTTATGCTATACAAAATATCAATATGGTATGTAGTATGTTACAAATACAAAAAATAATGTCGCCGGAAATTGTTGGGCAAATTTCATTTTATGCCGCATTCATGCAATCATTTTTAGGATATGAATTTGTCTATGACAAAGAAGTCATTAAAAATATGTATGAAAGACCAGCTGTATTGGGAAACCGTCATACCATAAACTTAAATATACATGAAGATTTGGTTACATATACATTTAGTCTAATAAGAATAAGGGCGTTTCTTACTCTCATACATAATACTATTAGCATTAACCCGTATTTTCACGAGGTATTTAGTATAAAATTGTATGAGAATCTTGGATGTGTAGTTATGCACATTATATATCAGTCTGTAATAGTTACAAACCATTACAAGAAAAAAGATATTACAAGATTGTCATTTGAATCAGCATATATTATTATGTGTATTTATACATCATTATTATATACCAAGCAAACCTTGGATGAGGGTTTATTAAAGGTATTATGCTTATTTATATTGAACTTTATCGATTTGGCATCGAAAATCGATTGGGCAAATCCATATATAGAAAAGTTTTCAACAAAACTAATTTCTATATATAAGTTAGGCAATATCCAAAGGGCATTCCATGTAAAAAATATATTTATGCTTCATGAAGCAGATAAGAAAATCGCAGGAAAAAAAGAATTTGTAGAAAATGCAGAAAGTGTTTATAAAATTCTTCTCAAAAAGAAAATGTATAAATATACTCATAATATTAAACCATACTTTGATGAGCCGATAATATTCTATGATGAATCGTATTCTGGCAGAGAACCTGACATCAAATTAAAGGTAATAAATAAAAATGGTGAATTTATATTCAAAGTTCATAGTTTTATCCTAGCAAAAGTAGGATATTTCAAAATGATATTGCAATATAATAAAACTAATGAAATCACAATCAATGATTATGATGAAAATATAATTTATTATTACTTGATAATATTGTATAACAATCCAATTATGGAAATTAGTAACTCACCGTCTCGAATTTCTATAAATACATATGTATCAAGTCATAAGAAAATATTTATATCAGAAAATGATGTAATTTCATTAGTAAAATTACTGGATTACATGTGCGACCATGATAAGGAATTCATGTTCTTCAGTCCTGTGTATGTCTGGATTCTATCAAAAAAAGCATCTGACGATTCATTGCTAAAAAACCTAATGGTAACATTGAAAGATGAATACATCATTCTAGAAATAAGTAGTATATATGACTTTATTAATAAACTACCAAACTTTCAAAAAATTAAAGATAATGAAGGTCATTTGTACAACATGTATAATGACCTTTATCAAAAGTAGTGTAGTAAATTTAGTTAATATTTAACGAAATATTTAACGAAATATTAAAAAATTAATTAAAACCTAAATATTTTTTTTGTTCAAATTTATCTTCCATTTTTATTTCTAATCCTAAATTTACTGGAGAAATTGGATTATCTATAAACCATTTTTTAATTTGTTCTTTTTCTCCATGTCCATATACATTTTTACTATTCCAATTTTCTTTTATTTCTTTTACAGCTCTATTTATTTTTTCTACTTGTCTATTATAAATATGATTAGATGAATCAATTATCATTTTTCTATAATCTTCTGGAAATTCTTCCCATTTCCCAAATAATGATAAATTGGTATTAACATTTAATGATAATACTTCAAATACTATATCCCAATATTTATGATTTTCATCAAATGATTTAAACCCTTTTCCTACTAAATATGTTTCTGAATTTGCAGCTCTGCTACTATATGGCTTACATACATAGAATTCATCAAATAATTGTGAAATTAATAACATAACAGAAATAGTTATTGGTTCAAAATATGTATATTGTTTTGTTACAAATCCACCACCTTCTTTTAATGTTAATATTCCACTTATTATTTGTCCTATATTAGCAGGAGCTTGAAATATTTCTTGTTTTGAAAAATCTTCAGAAACATCAAATCCTAAATCGCTAGTATATAAAGTAACTTTATGGTCTAGTTTTTTCATAAAATCTAATTGATTTTCTTTTACTAAAACATCTCCATTATTAGTTTCACTCATTAACCATTTATCAGGATAATTCTTCCATAATTTGTATGAATCATATAATGGTTCGCTATCTAATTCATTTATTGTAATTAATGATGACCCCCCCCAATCATAATTGTATTTAGTTTGCGATAAACAGAAATGTCTAGTTGCTAATATAAATGAGCCTGGAAATGCTGCATTATCAAAATGAAAAGTATCTTCAGATAATAGATTATAATATTTTACTAATTCATAACATTTAATCCATGCATTAGTAATATTATATGTTTTTCCACAGAATGCTATAAATAATTTAGTATTATTAAACACATTTGTTTTTGCATAATTATCATTTGGCTCAATAAATGAAAATGGGTCATATTGTTTCCATAAATATGAAAATTTTTTAGTTTTATTTTTATCATTATAAAATTCATCTAATAATTCTTTAGATTTGTTAATTCTAGACTTTATTTCATCAAAATCAAATTTGGTTTCTTCTTTTTTAATTTCCAATAATCTATCATACTTGGGAAATTTATAAGAAATCATTTTATTCGTTCTGTTTATATATCTGTAATTATTTATTTATATTCATTTTTTAAGATTAATCTATTTTAAAATAAATAATATTACCAGTTTGTAGTTTAATAGATAAATTAATATTTAGCTCATTTTCTTTAACCATTTCAATAATTTCTTTAAGTGTATTTTTTGCATCTTGATTTTGAAAATACATATTGATATCAGAACACCAATTATAACTATTATTGTTGTCGTCATTTGTTAATTTACAATTAAATGTCGTAGTTTGTAATATTCTCCGGATTGACATATGTTTCCATACATCTATTAAAATAGGTCTGTATTTTTTTCTATTACTTGATATTACTTCATCTCCTTTCTTAATTATACATTCAAGTATATTTGAAAACCTAATATCAGTATTATTTAATGCATCTTCAGAAATATAAACTTTTTTTGGTGTTAATATAAGTTCTCCATTAATAATTTCTTGATTATAATTTTCTATATTAGGAATTCTTATTATCTCAGACATTTTTATATAATATTTAATGTTTTCAATTTTATAAAAAATGAATTTACAAATAAAGATATATTAATTACTATATAAAAATGTCTCGTATGATTGCAGAGAAAATGTTTCCTGATGTTATTTTACCTAATAAAAATCAAGATGATGCAGGATATGATGTAAGGTCATATATAGATTGTAATATTGAATCTGGCGAATCCTTATTAATTTCTACTGGTTTAAAAATTCAGTTACCTAAAAATACATATGGTAGAATTGCTTCTCGCTCTGGTTTAGCAGTAAAAGGAATTGAAGTTGGTGCTGGAGTTGTAGATTGTAACTATAGAGGAGAAGTAAAAGTATTATTAAGAAATTTTGGAAAGAATACATTTAATATTTCTAAAAATGATAGAATCGCACAATTAATTGTATCTCCTTATTTATCTCCTGAAATTGTAGAGGGGGAATTAGAGACTTCTGATAGAAATGAAAAAGGATTCGGAAGCTCAGGTGTAAATTAACAAAAAAATATTTTTAAGAAATATTATATATTTTTAAGAAATATTATATTTTTAAGCATTATATATTTTTTATGAATCTATCATATATATTTTTAACAATCTATCGGCTTCTTTAAAAATTAGTTCCTCATTTGTATTTCCGGGATGTTCATTTTCTATTCTTTTTTTTGCCATATTGTATATATTTTCTAATAATGTTTCTCTTTCTGTTTCAGATAATCTCAGCAAAACCGTTGGGTTTGTCTCTATTTCATCTAAATTAACTTCTTCTTCAAAAACATCATCATATTCTTCTTTTACTAAATCTGGATGAACAATATTATCAGGTAATTTTTCTTCTGAAGAATCATTTTCTAATTTAACATCTTCTAATTTAACATCTTCTACTTTAACATCTTCTAATTTATTTTTTTCTTCTATAATATTATTTTATTTAACATTTTCATTAAGAGTATTTTCATATTCTTTTTTTCTATTTAAAATATGTTCATACATTCCATCATCTAACATATTTTCGATATCTGGAATTAGTGATTCAAAATTTGCTCTTGCATTATTGTTTTCTTCTTTTCTATTAATAGAAAGTAGTTCTCTTTGTAATAAATCAAAATTCTCTACAAAATTATTAGATAGTTTATAAATATTACTATCTTTCATATTAAGATTTTCAGCATAATTTCTTATAATAACATATGAATTATAAACATCTAATAATTTTTTATTTAAATCTATGACAAAATCCATAGTTTATATTTTATATATAATATAGTTTTATTTCGAATTTTCAAAAAATTGAATATAATTTTAATTATAAAATAAAAGATGGAAAATAAGATTCAAGACAACCAAGATAAAGAAAATAATAAACCAAATACTAGGAGTTCGGGTACTAAAAGTTCAATTATTAAAAATTTAGATACTAATAAAACAAAAGAAACGAGCAAAAAAGAACCGGAAACAAAGCCAAACGAAAACAAACCAAATATTATAAAAGAAACTGAGCCAAAAGAAGATTTTGGCAATAAATATGCAGGAGGTGCAAATACTAATTTATATGGCAAAGCATTTGAAGCAAAAACAGATAATTATGCAAGATTAATAGAATCTGGATATAAAACAAATAATTTCTCAAAAAAATCTAAAAAGAATGCAGATTACTTATCCAATAATATGGAAGATAAAACTATTATATTTACTTCTCAAAATGGTTTAAAATTATATATGAAAAATAAATATGATATTGAATTATTTAGAAATCCAGATGAAGCATATATTATTGAATATAACACTGGTAAAAAAATAATAAAAATATTGGAAAAGAAATCTCAAAATGTAGAAGGTTCTGCTGAAACTAAGTTATGGAGTAGTCCTTCATTAAAAAGAGAATATGAACTAGTTTTGGGAAATCAATTCGAAGTTCAATATGGATTATGTGTAAGTGATTTCTTTAAAAAGAAGCTAACATCTACAGAAAAAAAATATACAATATTAAATACTATATTAAAAGAAAATAATATTCCCTTATTATTCGGTAGCGATAAGGATTATTTCAAAAATCTTGATGAATGGATTATAGTTTCATAAATATTGCATAGTTATCTATTTTATAGTTATCTATTTTATAGTTATCTATTTTATAGTTATCTATTTTATAGTTATCTATTTTATAGTTATCTATTTTATAGTTATCTATTTTATAGTTATCTATTTTATAGTTATTATTAATTCTTTAACTTTTGCATCGGGAGTTTTAGAATTAATTGACCTTTTACAAATAATAGATTTTATATTATATTTTTCTTTGAAATTCTCACGAACTAATTCAACATCAGAATTACTTAGAACTATTTTTATATTTTTTTCAGTTAGTTTATGTATTAATTGAAATAAATCATTATGACTTTGAATATTAAATCCATCTTTAGTATAACCAACAAATGAATTATTAGTTTCTGGAGCATATGGTGGGTCAAGATATACAAAGTCATTTTTTTCTATATGTTTCAATGATTCTCTAAAATCAGAACATTGGAATTCAACATCTTTTATTATAGAACTTACTTTTTCTAAATGTTCTTTATTAATAATTTCTGGTTTCTTATAATTTCCATAAGGAACATTAAATCCATTTGGTCCGATTCTGAAAACTCCTCTAAAACATGTTTTATTTAAAAATATAAACATAGCAGAACCTTTTACAGAATTTCTGTCAAAATCTGATTTATTATATTCGCTTCTAATCCAATAATAATAATTCTCATTTAACGTTTTAGCTTCTTCTATATTTTTTGGTTTTCTATTTAGTTCTCCATTACCACAAGAATTAAAATCTTCTATTAATAGCTGAATTTCATTATATAATTCATTATGATTTGATTGAATATTCTTATACATATAAATTAATGGCTCATTTATATCATAAGCATAAATTTTCCCATTAATTTTTATATTACCTATTTTTACATAAGATAATAAAGCCAATAAAACACTACCTCCACCTAGAAATATTTCATGATAATTATTTATTTCTAAAGGAAATTCTTTTATAATATTATCTATTATTTGTGTTTTTCCTCCAACCCATTTTAAAATTGGCTTTATAATTTCATTTATAGTAATTTTACTAAGTTTGGATTCTAACTCATCTATGGAATTTTCACAAGGTTTTTTCATATGAGAATTATATTTTATTTTTTGAGTAAATTCTTTTTTACATCTTTCACAATTATATTTCGCCATTATGTTATATTTTTAATACTATAATCTTAATTCATTTTTTATTATCATCTTCAGAATATCAATTATTCTTTATAATATCAATTATTCTTTTTTAGCTTATCAATAAATGTTTCTTCGTCAGGGTCATGATAAGGTTGCCCAACAGTAAATAATCTATTATAAGAATATTCATTATCAAAATCTTCATCTAAAACAATATGTAGTAATGGTTTTTTCTTATTATTTTCTTCTTTGCATATATTAACTTCTTTATCTATTTCTGACCTATCAAAGTTTTCATATAATAACTTGCATTTTTCCAATTCCTTTTCTAATATTTCAATTGTATCAGTCTTGCCTTCTTCTTTCATATTTTTAATTAAATCTTCATAATACATAATATTTCTTATATATTTATTGAATTGCAAATAAGCCATATTATATCTAAATAATTCAAATGCCATTAATTCATCATTAAACTTACAACCAAAGCACTTCATTTCTGGTAAATTTTCTATTATTTTTTCATAAACCATAATAACAGCATTAAATACAAATTCACATGCTTTTTTAGCATCTTCATTTTTTAATATTTCAGGGTCAATAAATGTTTTATTTGATTCCATTGATACTAAATATACATTATAATGTTTATTATCCATATTAAACCCGAAAACATCATTTTCATCAACAAAATCAGGAAACATTTCTTCTACACCAACATTTTTAATTTCTGCTAACCATTCTTTAATTGGAGTTTCAGCACAACTAAACATTTTCTCTAATAATTTAACTTTTTCTTCCTCATGTTTAGCTCTATCTAAATCCATTTTACTATATAAAATATTATGTATTCATTTTATAATATTTTAGTTATAAAAAAATTATAAATACTTATAAAAAAATAACTAAATATAAAATATAAAATGATTCAATCAGATTTTGATTTAATATTAGAAATTCAGTCTAAATTAAGATTGCCATTAGAAATAAAAAATAGGGATGAATTAAAATTACCAGAAGAATATTATGATTTAATATTAGATAATCATATTTATGAAGAAATTTTTAATTTATTAAACTTAATTTTTAAATATACGATTAAATCATGTGAAGAACATATAAACTCTGATAATAATGAAAATAATATATATCTAGAAATTGATGAATTATTTTGTAAATATCTACTGGGATTCGTAGAACATATAGATATGAAAAAACTAGATATAATATCACAATATATTTTAGATTTCGATATTTCCGTATTGGATAATTCATCGTTTAAAAACATAAAAAATACCTATATTTCATTATTATTACTGCTATACAAATTTAAGCAAACGATTATTATTTCAGTGTTAAATAAAATAGAAGAATATCAAAATTTGAATATTAAATAATATATTACAAATCACACACAGTTTCGCCATTTTTATATAAACACAAAAAGGTTTCTATATAAAAATGTCTGATTTGGATGAGAGTATTCCTTTAACTATTAAGAATTTTGAAGATATCGTCCCTGATGACTTGTATTTAGTAGGAGACGCATTTCTCGACAAAAATGGTTTAATTGGTCACCACATTAATAGTGCTAATAATTTCTTATCTACTGGTATTAAGGAGATTATCACTAATGGTTTCTTAATTAATAAAACCGTTATAAATAGAAGAACAAATACAGAAGAAGATAAATCTATAGAAAGAGTAGAAGTAATAGTTAAATTTACAGATGTAAAAATATTACCTCCATCTACATTAATGCATAGCACAGGAACCGAAACGTATTTGCTTCCATTGGTAACTTCTATAAAAGATAAGATTTACAGCGGACCTTTATTTATTAGTTTTACTGTAGAAGCAACAGCATATCTGAAAAATGGAGACCCTATTAAAAGAACAGCAAGCGTTTCAGAATTAAAGATAGCAAAAATTCCTATTATCAAAGGTAGCTTTTTATGTCATACATCAAATATGACAAGAGAAGCCCTTATGCAAATGAAAGAAGACCCAGATGATGTAGGTGGATACTTTATTGCTAAAAACGATTATGCTATTGATAGCACAGAAAGCACAACATTTAATCAATTAAAGATTTATATTAATGAAGGTTATGGAAAATCAAGAGTTCGTGGTGATTTCCTTTCCAAACCGGGTGATGGTTGGCAAAACTCTGATATGTGTATCCTTATCTTTAATACAGATGATACTTTTACATTAGAAATTTCCCGAGATAAATTAATGGAAGTTAAAATTCCATTTTATTTATTATTCAGAGCTATGGGATGGACTAATGATAAAGAAATCATGGACTGGATTGTTTATGATTATGATAGTAAAGCAAATAAAAATTTACTTAATAGTATTATTGCTGCAATGAATGTAAAATATGGTTCTAAAAATTACAGAGATATTTATGACCAGAACGATGCATTGCGCGAAATTGTAGATTTAGTCCCAGAAGAAAACTATAAATACTTGGATTTACCAAATCATCCAGAAAATTATCAAAATGCTATAGTTGATGTTTTAAATACTATTGATTTGCATTTCTTACCTCATATTGGTATGACTAGCGAATACAGAGTAGATAAAATGAAATTCTTGGCGTTGATGATTAGAAAAGTATTTATGGTTTATCTAGGATACATTCCACAAACTGACAGAGATAGTTATAGAATTAAACGAGTTCATGCAGCAGGAGATAATATAGCGAAAACATTTAAACAAATTTTCAATCAAACTATTGCAATGCCTATTAAGAAACAAATTAGCAAAGTTTTTAACTCTACTACATTTAGTCAAGTTAATTTAGCAACAATGGTAAAGAGCGCTATTTATACTGAAGATTTCGAACGTTTAGTAGTACAAACAATTGTAGCAGGAAATAAATCTAACTTGAAAATTAAATCTAGAAAGGTTACTAATCGTCTTATGGCACAACTTTTACATAGAAAAAATATGTTAAATGTTATTGCAACAATGAGACAAATTTCAAGCACATCAGCAGATAGCGCCAAACAATCAGAAAGAGCAGCAGAAATGAGAAGAGTTCATATGTCAGCTCTTGGTTATATTTGCGTTGTGCATTCTCCACCAGAAGGTGAGAAAGTAGGAATCAATAAACAAATGGCTATATTTGCATCTATTGCTCCTTCATCTTCTAGTGAAGTTTTGAAAAGAATTATATTAGAAGATAAAGATGTAATTAAGGAAGAAACACTTTCTCCAACTGATATTTATAAAGATAACTTGGCTCCAGTATATGTAAATGGTCATTTAATAGCATATACTAGAGATAGTATTAAATTAATTGATAAATATAGAAAGTTAAGAAGACAATTAAAAATAAATCCATATACTACTATTTATTGGGATAATTCACAAAATGAAGTCCTGTTTTTCGTAGATATTGGAAGAATGGTAAGACCATTAACAATTGTTTATAATAATAAAAGAGACCCTGAAATTGTTAAAGTTGAAGGCGAATTTTATCAAGGAATTGCTATTACAAAACAAGATATAGCAGAGTTATATTCAAAAACAAAAACGATTGACCATTTAATAAGAGAACAAAAAGTAGAATTTATTACTCCAGAAGAGCAACAGAACATTCTAATTTGTCCAAGCTTAAAGAAATTATATGAAGAAAAAAATAATGACTTAAAAGAATATACACATTGCGATATTCCACAAGCAATTTTAGGAATTACTGCATTAACAGCTCCTTTTGGAAATCATAATCAAGCAACAAGAATTACATATCAAACATCGCAAGCAAAACAAACATGCGGTTATTATGTTAGTAACTGGCCATTCAGGGTTGATAAGGAAGCGTTTTTGCAATACATTAATGAAATGCCTTTAGTAAAAACCGCTGTAAATAAATATATTTTCCCTAATGGAAATAATTTAATGGTTGCTTTTGCATGTTATACAGGAACAAATCAAGAGGATTCGGTTTTGTTTAACAAATCATCAGTAGAAAGAGGAGTATTCAATGGTTGCAAATTTGATTTTGAGAAAACAGAATTAGACCAAAAAGAAGAATTAGGAATTCCTAATATTGGTATTACAGAAGGAATTAAAGATGCTAATTATAATAAATTATCTTCTGAAGGTGTAGTTCCAATTGGAACCAGACTAAAACAGAATGATGTTATTATAGGAAAAGTAACTATGATTCCAAAAAGCCAAAATATAGGAAGTAAATATACTTATATCGATAAATCTATTGTATATAAAGAATCCGAACAGGCAATTATACAAAATATTATTATTGATAAAAATGAGGATGGTGCTAAATTTGCAAAAGTAGGATATAGAAAAATTAGACCTTTGGCTATTGGTGATAAAATGTGTTTAACACCAGACCATGATGTTTTGACTTCTACTGGTTGGAGATGTATTTCAAACCTAAATAAAAATGATATGATAGCTACTTTAAATTCCGATAGGCATAAAGTAGAATGGCATTATGTAGAAAATATTAATGTATATGATATAGATGAAGACATCTATAGTGTAACAAATGATAATATAGATATTATGACAACTATGAATCATAAATTCTATTATTATTATAAAGGAAAATATGAATTACAAGAAGCATCTAAATTACCAGAAGTATATCATTTATCTACAGAATTCAATATAGAATATCATGATAACACAAACTTTATATATGGTTCGTATTGCATACCTATGCAATATTGGGTTGAATTTGTAGGATATTACATTTTATACGGAAATATTCATAATAATTCTATTGTATTCAATAATGCTAATAAAATTTCTGAAGTAATATCAAGAGCATGGCTAACATATAGTTATAATTTAGCAACAAATGTTATAACTATAAATGATGATATTTACGAATACTTAAAAAATATTCCAAAAAATTATTTATTGTATATAAATACAACTCTTAATAAAGAAAATAGTAAAATATTATTTAATTTAGTTATTAAATCTGATTTGAATGAACCGGATTTAATGCAACAACTTGCGATGAGAGCAGGATATCATTTAATTTATAAAAATAATAAACCTATTGTAGAAGAAAATTTATTACATTCAGTAAATAAATCAGATATTTCTATAAAAAAATACAAAGGAAAGGTTTATTGTCCTACTGTGCATAATCATATATTTATGTGCAGAAGAAATGGCAAATATTGCTGGACTGGTAATTCATCTCGTGCAGGACAAAAGGGAATTTGTGCAGCGCAATTAAATGAAGCTGATATGTTATGCACAGAAAGCGGAATAAGACCAGATTTAGTATTTAATCCATTTGGTATTCCATCACGTATGACATGTTCTCAATTAATTGAAGCTTTAGTTTCAAAGGTTTCTGCTATTAAAGGTGGATTCTGCGATGGAACTATATTTAAAGATATTGATATTGAATCTTATGCACAACAACTAGAAAATTATGGATATAATAGATATGGTTATGAAAGAATGATAAATGGTTTTACTGGTGAATATATAGATACTCTAATATTCTTCGGTCCTGTTTATTATCAAAGATTGCAAAAATTCGTTGCAGATGCAGAATATTCAGTAAGAAATGCATTAACCGATGCTATAACTCATCAACCATTAGATGGTATGGCTTCTGCAGGAGGTTTAAGAATCGGAGAAATGGAAAGCTGGGTATTAGAAAGTCATGGAGCTTCTATGTTTATTAGAGAGAAATTATTCAATCATTCAGATGGATATGTTGAATATATCTGTAGATGTGGAAAACCAGCAATTGTAAATAATAAAGAAAAAATATATAAATGCAAGCATTGTCAAGATAATGCAGATATTGTAGCAATTCCTACTAGTTGGTCTTCTAAATTATTCTGTCAAGAAGTTCAATCTTGCAATGTTGGTATTAGAAGAATCCCTCGTCCATTTAGTTATGAGATGAATGATAATGAATTTGGAGAACATAGCAAATTTGAAGAATATTCAGATGAAACAGTTAAAAAATTAAACATAGATGATTTAATCGAAGATGCTGGAGTGGAAAATGATTATTAAAAAAATATTTCATAAAAATATTTCATATTCATAAAATATTTGGAAATATTTCATATTCATAAAATATTTGGAAATATTTGGAATATTTGGAAACATTCTAATTAAATAAATAAACATAATTGTATAAATTTTTTGCTGGTAATATTTCATATAATCCTTGATGACTTTCATTATATGAAAATCCTGCCATATAATCATTAAATGTCCATTTTCCCAAGATATTGTAAGATTCATTATTTTCTTTCATTATATTTTTATTTTTTCCATAAATTTCATATGAATCTGGTTTTTCTAATACTGTTTGTGTAATATCTCTATATCTATCTCTTGTTAATACTAATGGATTTTTTAATTTACTGCAAACATTAACTACGGCATAATCATCTCTGGATTTAGTAGAACCTTTAGAAATAATGATTGTTAAATTTTTATTTTTAATCTTTTTTTCCATTGAAATTTTTTCTTTATCACTCAATTTAATAACAAAATAAACATCACTATTAAATCTATCACAAAACTTTATAGCTTTATCTAAATAATATTCATAATCATGCTTATCGGAATCTAGTTTTTTTAAATAAAATAATAAATTATTACCATCTATTATAATTTCTCTATCATTGATATTAATATTACGGTTTAATAAATATAATTTTTCATCATCATATCTATCAAATCCTTCTCCTCCACTTACATTTTCTTCTAATGAAGCAATATTTAAATCTTCTTCTTTACTATTAGAAGAAAATAATAACATATTCAAAAGAGAATCTTTAGGAGATGTAACAAACATTCTGTTAGTATTCATCATTAAATTAATTAAAAAATAAATACATATTACGAATAATATGAATAATAGTATATTACTAGTCATTTGTATATTAAACTATAAAAATTTGTATTGAATATTATTATTAAACTTATTAAAAATTATTAAAATTGCTGTTGTTCAGGCATATATGTTTGCGGTTGTGCAGAATTAAAGTTAGGATTAAATGGTGGTTGAGACTGTTGGGAAAATTCTTGTGCATACTGATATTCAGGAGCAGAAGGAACCATATCTTGTTGTTGATACTGTTGAGATTGTTGATTATCAACATATGGTGAATTAAGTTGGTCATTATATTGTTGATTATATTGTTCCATAGGCAATGATTGTTTATTCTTTCTTTCTCCGAATGATATTGCAGATAATGGATTTAATGCTTTAAATGCACTTAATATAGTAGGACCTGCGAAAATAATAACAATTGCAAGAATAACAGCAAAGAAAATCATAGTGGTTGATGCAGATGAAAATATTCCATTAATTCCATCCATTACTCCTTTAATAGCATCATTTATCGGGTCAGTTGTTGTAAGTTTTGCATCATTTTTTTGCAGATTTGTTAAAGTTGTCACAGATTTTGTAGAATTAACAGCATCTTGAATACCACTTGCAACCATACCTAATGTAGAATCTTGTGTTATATTTTTTAATATATTTGCATTTTGTCTAACTTTAATAGTTTGCGAAGCATTCACATCATTAATAATATTAGTCATATTTTCTGTTGTTATGGTATTCCTTATTTCTTGTCTTATATCATTTTCTAATTTAGTTTTATTAGTATTTGCAGCTGACAATAATGCAGGGTCTATTTTTTCTACTTTATTACTCATGCTATTTTCCATTATAGATTGTATTTCATTCATTGTTTGTGATTGATTATAACAAGATGCATCTAGAGTTAACCCAGATGATTGTGTGATATCTTCTAATATATTACCACTACCCTCTACATCAATTAACTGAGATAATGAAACATTTGTTTTACAACTTACTGTATTCTTATTCAATATATCAGTAATTGCCTTAGTATCAACAGTATTAGTAGTTGTTGTACTTGAAGCAGCACCCATTTTAAATATTATATTTAATAAAACATTATGTAAATTATAATAAATAATAAATCATATTCATATTAATAACTAATGAACGAATACCAAGATAATATACGTAAATTAAAAAAAGAAACTAAAAAATTACCAGCTATTTTTATAGATTTTAGAAAATTTATAAATAATATAATAGAAACCAAACCAATTATAGAAACCAAATCAACTATAG
>Ga0114972_10001148_pt1 | contig 19991 bp, 28 predicted proteins | sample M_140807_EF_Meta_FD_87354 | JGI IMG/M metagenome (GOLD analysis project Ga0114972, IMG submission 87354) | Freshwater microbial communities from Lake Montjoie, Canada to study carbon cycling - M_140807_EF_MetaG | ecosystem: Environmental > Aquatic > Freshwater > Lake | place: Lake Montjoie... | reverse complement strand
GTTCGTTTTTATTTTGTAAATAATTACTTCTTCTAGTCCGCAAAGGGTAAATATTTTTTCAATTAGAATGTTTAGTGTTATTGTGATGTGGTTTGTTTAATATTGTAAAAAATTAAAAATGAAAAAACAAGGTATTATATTTATATCAATAGGTGCTTCTTGGTTGGTTGTTATGATATTTTTTGCCATATTAGGCAACTATCATTACGAAAGGGATTATCAATCTTATTGGAATCTGGCAGAAAAAGCATCTACCATCCAGCAAAAAGCAGTGTATATGGATAAGTTTGTTGCGGGATTCAAGAACAAAGGTTTTGAAGGAGATTACAATGCTATTTTTTTAAAAACACCAAACAATAGTTTTGACAAGAATCTTGAAGCTTTACAATCATTGAAAATTCGTTTGGATGAAATTCAAAAAATGAATGTTGCCTCATTTGAGTACCAGACTGCTATTCAGCAAATCACTGCTCAAGAGCAAGGTGAGGCACAAGATATGTTAGATGTATTATCTGGTATTTGGTGGAAAAACAACTATATTTTTTTGTGGGAATGGTTTGCGGGTTTACAAGTTGCGGCATGTATTTTTTTTATTATAACAGGAAGCGTAAAAATTGGAGGCGGGTTAAAGAAAATCAATCAGACTATGAAAGAGGCAGAACGTCAAAGTTTATTGAATAAGCTTGGGTAAAAATCTTTATTAGCCTAGAGAATCAATTTAAAAAGGCAGTGCAAACTGCAGGGGGCTTTCCCCTTTTTGCTTGATCAAAAGGGAAGAAAAAGTCAAGTTTGCTCAAACCATTGTGTTTCAGGCATCACTCCAAAAAGCAAGCTCTGCGTACAAGCCAATTGCTTCGCTTTTTATTCGTTATGTGGTAAAAATAAATTGAATCGTGTTTGGCAGAGATCAATGAAATAACTTACATCATAGTTAGAAAATTGCTTTCATACTCAAAGTGTAATTTCCCGTTTGCGCACCATTTAAATGGTGCGCAAACGCATTTAAGGGAAAAAAAACTAAAATATCCGTGAAATTTCTTTGCAGTTTAAAAAACTCCCCTTACCTTCGCACTCCAAATTAAAAAACGGTTAAAAAAGTTCTTTTTATATGTCACAAAGAATCAGAATAAAATTACAGTCTTACGATCACAATTTAGTTGATAAGTCAGCTGAGAAAATCGTTAAAACTGTTCGCAGTACAGGTGCAGTAGTAACAGGACCTATTCCTTTACCAACTCACAAGAAAATATTTACAGTATTGCGTTCGCCACACGTAAATAAAAAAGCGCGTGAGCAGTTTCAATTGTGTACACATAAGCGTTTGTTAGACATATACACCAGTACTAGTCGTACAGTAGACGCATTGAGTAAATTAGATTTACCAAGTGGTGTAGATGTTGAGATAAAGGCTTGATGAACCTTCTCGATTACGAGAAAGGCATTAAGTAAGATCTTAAATAGATATTAATATGAACGTCTAAGTCTCACTTCAACGGAGAGACCGCTGGGCATAAAACAGATACAATGAAAAGTATTATTGGAAAGAAAGTTGGCATGACCAGCATCTTCGACACCACAGGTAAGCAAACTGCTGTTACCATCATCGAAGCTGGGCCATGTATAGTAACCCAAAAGAAAACCGTTGAATCAGACGGATACAATGCACTTCAGATATCTTTCGGAGACAAGAAAGAAAAACATTCTACAAAATCTGAAATCAATCACTTCTCAAAAGCTAATACAGCTCCAAAAAGATTCGTAAAAGAAATACGCGATAGCGAAATGACTCAAAATGTTGGCGAAGCCATTACAGTAGATATTTTCTCTGAAGGAGATAAAATCGAAGTAGTAGGTACAACCAAAGGTAAAGGGTTTCAAGGGGTTGTTAAACGTCACGGATTTAGTGGGGTTGGAGAACAATCACATGGTCAGCATGATCGTCAGAGAGCTCCGGGTTCTTTGGGTAACTCATCTGATGCGAGTCGTGTATTTAAAGGAATGCGCATGGCAGGTCGTATGGGTGGAGACAGAGTAAAAATGAAAGGATTGAAAATAGTAAAAATATTTGCTGAAAAAAACTACATCTTAGTTAGTGGTTCAGTTCCTGGTCACAACGGTTCAATCGTATTAATTCAAAAATAATTGACAACGCTTTTATCGGCGTTTAAATAACATAACAATGCAAGTAGATATCTTAAATACGCAAGGCGAAAAAACTGGAAGAACAATTGAACTTCCCGAAGAGATTTTTGGAATAGAGCCCAATGATCATGTGATTTACTTAGCTGTAAAGCAGTATCAAGGCGCGCAACGTCAAGGTACACACAAGGTTAAAACTCGTATGGAAGTTAAAGGGTCTTCTAAAAAATTACACAAACAAAAAGGAACGGGTGGTGCTCGTAAGGGTAACCTTCGTAATCCATTATACAAAGGTGGTGGTACTATTTTTGGACCAAAACCTCATAAGTATGACATTAAGTTGAATCGTAAAGTAAAAGATTTAGCTAAAATGAGTGCATTGGCTTACAAAGCAAAAGAAAATGCAATCGTAGTGTTAGAAGATGTAGTAATGGATGCGCCAAAAACAAAAACATTTGCAGGTATTTTGAAAAGCTTAAACATCGGAACAAAGAAAGCATTATTTATTATTCCTGAGTACGATGACAACATGTATTTAAGTTTGAGAAATGTGGAAGGTGTAAACGGTTCAGTATTGAGCGACATGAATACGTATGATATACTCGATGCTAATGTTTTAGTGATGACTGAAAAAGCAGCAAGATTATTTACAGAAACAGAAGAAGCGTAGATTAATTTAAAGTAAAAGTTTAAAAGTAAAAACATTACTCTTTTGAATTTTGACTTATAACTTTTGAATTTTAATTATAGAATTCCGATAAATAAAAAAATATGAAATTGTCTGATGTATTAATAAAACCAATTTTATCTGAGAAAGCTAATAAGCAATCAGAAAAAATGAACCGTTATTCATTTGTTGTGGATAGAAAAGCCAACAAATTGGAAATCAAAAGAGCGGTTGAATTGTTTTATGGTGTTCAAGTTGAAGAAGTCAATACTTTGGTAATGCCTTCTAAATTGAAATCAAAATATACCAAAGCAGGTTTCATTACTGGTCGTAAGCCAGCAAAGAAAAAAGCGTTGGTTACAATTGCAGCTGGAGAAACAATTGATCTATACGGAAACGTTTAGTAAATAATATTTAATCATGAATGGTGGTCAACACCGCAAAGTTTTGACAAAATAAAAGTTTTAAAAAATGGCACTTAGAAAATACAAACCGATTACAGCAGGAACCCGTTGGAGAATTGGTAATGCTTATGCAGAAATTACAACGAATGTACCTGAAAAGACTTTGGTTGAAAAGCAAAAAAATACAGCAGGAAGAAACGTGCAAGGTCGTAGATCAATGAGATATATGGGTGGTGGCAACAAAACTATGTATCGTATCGTTGATTTCAAAAGAGATAAGAAAGATATTCCAGCAACCGTAAAAACAATTGAATACGATCCAAATCGCACTGCTTTCATCGCATTGTTAGCGTATGCAGATGGAGAAAAAAGATACATCATTGCTCCTCAAGGTTTACAAGTAGGCCAAACCGTTATTAGTGGAGATAATGCAGTTCCTGAATTAGGTAATGCTTTACAATTGAAGAATATGCCTTTGGGTACAAATGTTCACAATATTGAAATGCAACCAGGTCAGGGAGGAATTTTGGTTCGTAGTGCTGGAACTTCAGCCCAATTGACGAACAAAGAAACTAAGTATGCTGTGTTGAAAATGCCGAGCGGAGAATTAAGAAAAGTATTGATTAATTGTTACGCAACAGTTGGTGTTACTAGTAACAGTGACCACAACTTGGAAAGCATGGGTAAAGCAGGTCGTAATCGTTGGAAAGGAATTAGACCACGTACAAGAGCAGTTGCGATGAATCCTGTAGATCACCCGATGGGTGGTGGTGAAGGTAGAGCATCTGGAGGTCACCCTCGAAGCCGTAAAGGTAAATACGCAAAAGGTGAAATCACTCGTACAAGAGGTAAGGGTTCTGATAAAATGATTATTCAAAGAAGAAACGGTAAAAAATTACCAAACAAATAAACAATAATTATTCAAAAGTTAAAATATTCAGCGTAAGCTGAAGAATAAACGAAAATAAAAATAATATGGCTCGTTCGTTAAAAAAAGGTCCTTACATAGAAGCAAATCTTGAATTGAAAGTGAATGCTATTATTGAAGGAAAAGCTAAAAAAACAGTTGTTAAAACATGGAGTCGCAGAAGTACCATCACACCAGATTTTGTTGGTCAAACATTTGCGGTTCATAACGGGAATAAATTCATTCCTGTTTATGTAACAGAATTCATGGTAGGACACAAATTGGGTGAATTTTCACCAACAAGAAATTTCAGAGGACACTCAAGTAAAAAAGTATCATAAAATTGTTTATTGAATAAGACAAGTTTCGAAGCTTAATCTTATTATTAAACTTTAAAAATAGTAAAATGGAAGCAATAGCAAAACTGAATAATTATCCAACATCACCTCGTAAGATGCGTTTATTGGCTGATTTAATTCGTGGAATGAAAGTAGAAAAAGCATTAGCGATTTTGGAACACAATCCTAAACATCCGGCTGTGCCACTACGTAAGTTGGTAGTATCTGCTATCAGCAATTGGAAACAAAAGAATGAAGGTTTAGACGAAGCTGGATTAGTGGTTAAAACAATTTTTGTTGATGGGGCAAGAGTTATTAAGCGTATGCGCCCTGCACCACAAGGTCGTGGTTACAGAGTTCGTAAGCGTAGTAATCATGTTACTGTTATTGTTGACACAGCGGGTCAAGTAGCAACAGCTAAAGTAACAGAATCAGTAGAAGCATAATAATTAAAAAAGAAATACAAACTAATATTTAAAAACCGAATATGGGTCAGAAAACAAATCCGATAGGTGCAAGATTAGGAATCACTCGTGGCTGGGATAGCAATTGGTTCGCAAGCAAAAAAGACTATGCTGGCAAATTAATCGAGGATGATAAAATCAGAAATTATCTGAATGCACGTATCAACAAAGGAGGAATTGCAAAAATTGTTATTGAGCGTACGCTTAACAAATTGATTGTAACCATCCATACTTCAAAACCAGGTATCATTATTGGTAAAGGTGGCGGAGAAGTTGATAGAATCAAGGAAGAGTTGAAAAAATTATGTGGTAAGGAAGATGTACAAATAAACATTCTAGAAATACGCAGACCAGAATTGGATGCTAACATAGTTGCAGATACTATTGCTCGTCAAATTGAAAATCGTATCAACTACAAGCGTGCGATTAAAATGTCGATCGCTTCTGCTTTAAGAATGGGTGCAGAAGGAATTAAAGTAAAAGTAGGTGGTCGTTTAGGCGGCGCGGAGATTGCTCGTAGCGAAGAAATTAAACAAGGTCGTACACCATTGCATACTTTGAGAATGGATATTGATTATGCTAGTGTATTTGCATTAACAGTTTATGGTAAAATCGGGATTAAGGTTTGGATTTGTAAAGGAGAAGTTTTAGGTAAAAGAGATTTGAATCCAAATGTATTAGCTGGTGGCAAAAATGATTCAAACGATAGACCTTCTGCTGGTGGATTTGACAGAAGAGGTGGAGGCGGATCGGATAACCGTCGTGGTGGTGGTGGAGCTGCAAGAGGCGGAGAACGTCGTCCTGCTGGAAGAAGTGGAGATAGAAGATAATTAAATTACAATTAATAAATTTTTGAGAATTATCAAATTGATATAAAATGTTACAACCAAAAAGAACCAAACACAGAAAGACACAGAAAGGGAGAATGAAAGGAAATACTAAAAGAGGTGCAACCTTGGCTTTCGGAACTTTCGGTTTAAAAGCCTTAGACAGTGTATGGTTAACCAATCGTCAAATTGAAAGTGCGCGTCAGGCGATGACTCGTCATATGAAACGTGAAGGAAATGTATGGATCAGAGTATTCCCAGACAAACCAATTACTGCTAAACCAGCAGAGGTAAGGATGGGTAAAGGTAAAGGTAGTCCTGAAGGTTGGGCTGCGATTGTACAACCTGGTCGTATTTTATTTGAAGCAGATGGCGTACCGGTACAAGTAGCTAAAGAAGCTTTTGAATTAGCCGCTCAAAAATTACCAATACTAACAAAGTTTGTTGTTAGTCGTGATTATCAAGCAGCACAAGTTTAATTAAAATCATTATCAAATTTAAGAAGATGTCAAAAAAAGTCGATTTCACAAAAAGCATTGCCGCATTATCTGAGGTAGAGTTGGCTGCAAAAATAAAAGAAGACGAAATGCGCATTAAGAAATTAATGTTCACTCATACGATTGCACCATTGGAAAATCCACAAAGCATTCGTTCATTAAGAAGAGATATCGCTCGCTTAAAAACGCAATTAAGAAAAGTACAAATTGGAGCATAATCCAGAATAAATATTAAATGATGGAAACAACAAATCAAATAGAAAGAAATTTAAGAAAAACAAGAGTTGGTGTAGTGTCTAGCAATAAAATGGACAAGACCATCACTGTTAAAGTAGAGCGTAAAATTAAGCATCCACTTTATGGAAAGTTTCTTAAAAAGACTACCAGCTTTCATGCTCATGATGAAAAAAATGAGTGCAGCATCGGGGATACTGTAAAAATCATGGAAAGCCGTCCTTTAAGTAAAACGAAGCGTTGGAGATTGGTAGAAGTAGTAGAAAAAGTAAAATAATTTTTTCTTTTCTTATACCGTCAGAAATAACATAATTATTACCGTTAGTTGGATTTCCAACAACAAAAAGCTAAATAAAATGATACAGCAAGAGAGCAGATTAAATGTAGCAGATAACAGCGGAGCAAAAGAAGTATTGTGCATCCGTGTATTAGGAAACAGCGGACAGGATTACGCAAAAATTGGCGATAAAATTGTTGTAACTGTAAAAGATGCAATGCCTGCTGGTGGAATCAAAAAAGGCACTGTAAGTAAAGCGGTTATTGTACGTACAGTTAACAAACTACGTCGTAAAGATGGATCATACATTCGTTTTGATGACAATGCTGTGGTGTTGTTAAACAATTCAGATGAGCCAAGAGGTACACGTATTTTCGGGCCAGTAGCTCGTGAATTGAGAGATAAAGGGTACATGAAAATTATTTCATTGGCACCTGAAGTGTTGTAAAAAATTAAAATTAATCAGCCAGGCAAATTCGCCGAAGCTAAAAGTTAAATACAATGAGTACAAGATTTAAACCAAAGTTCAACATCAAAAAGGGAGATTCGGTAGTAGTGATTACTGGCGAAGATAAGGATTTAACCAAGCCACGCATGGTGTTGGAAGTAATTTTAGATAAAGCACGCGTTTTGGTAGAAGGAGTTAATATCGTTACAAAACATACTAAACCTTCTGCACAAAATACTCAGGGAGGAATTATTAAAGTAGAAGCACCTATTGCTATTAGTAACGTAATGTTATGGGATGCTAAATCTAAAGGTCCTTCTAAAATTTCACGCACAAGAGTAAACGGAAAATTAATTAGAACAGCTAAAAAATCAGGGGAGGTAATCAAATAATGAATACAACAACTAATACTCCAAGGTTAGCAGATAAGTACAAAAAAGAAGTTGTACCTGCTTTAATGAAAAAATTCAGTTACAAAACTGTTATGCAAGCGCCAAAAATTACTAAGATTTGTTTGAATCGTGGTGTGAACGGTGCAGTAACTGACAAGAAAATGATTGATGTTGCTGTTGATGAACTGTCAAACATCACAGGTCAAAAAGCAGTAGCAACCAATTCTAAAAAGGATATCTCTAATTTCAAACTTCGTAAGAATATGCCTATTGGTGCAAGAGTTACTTTACGTGGCGTGAAAATGTATGAATTCCTCGACAGACTTGTTTCTGTGTCTTTACCTCGTGTACGTGATTTCAAAGGTATCAATGACAAAGCATTTGATGGCCGTGGAAATTATACATTAGGTGTAACAGAGCAAATCATTTTTCCTGAGATTGATATTGATAAAGTGAATAAAATCACCGGAATGGATATCACTTTTGTAACAACGGCTCAAACTAACGAAGAAGCTTACGAGTTGTTGAAAGAAATGGGTATGCCATTTAAAAATGTAAAAAAATAAAAATCTGAAAATTAAGATATGTCAAAAAAATCAATCACTGCTAGACAGGTAAAAAGACAAAAGATGGTTGCTAAGTATGCAACTAAAAGAGAAGCCCTAAAGGCTGAAGGCAATTACGCTGCTCTTGATCTTTTACCTAAAAATGCTTCACCGGTTCGTTTAAAGAACAGATGCCAGATAACAGGTCGTCCAAAAGGATATATGCGCCACTTCGGCCTTTCTCGTTTGATGTTCCGTGACATGGCTTTAGCAGGAAAAATTCCTGGTGTAAAAAAAGCAAGTTGGTAATATAAAAGTTGACTACAGCCAACAAAAACGTTCTGAATAATACCAGAACAAAAATGAAAATATTTTTTAAATCAATTAACAGCAATAAAAATGGTAACTGATCCAATTGCAGATTATTTAACGAGAATTCGTAACGCACAAATGGCTAATCACCGTATTGTAGAAATACCGGCTAGCAATTTGAAAAAACGTATTACTGAAATTTTGTACGACAAAGGATACATTCTTAAATACAAATTTGAAGATGATAGTAAACAAGGGCTAATCAAAATAGCTTTGAAGTACGATCCATCTACTAAATTACCAGCTATCCAAAGTTTAGAAAGAATTAGCCGTCCAGGTTTACGTTCTTATGCTAAACCAGAAGAATTTAAGCGTGTTAGAAATGGATTAGGAATTGCTATTGTGTCTACTTCAAAAGGAGTTATGACAGATAAAGAAGCTAAAGCTCAAAATGTAGGAGGAGAAGTCCTTTGCAGTATATTCTAATAAAGCCTTAAGCCATCTCACTATACATGGCTGACCGCAGATAGAAAAATAAATTTAAAACAAACAAATTATTACAATGAGTCGTATAGGAAAAAAACCAGTAGATGTTCCATCAGGTGTAACCATTACCGTTAGTAAAGACAACATCATAACTGTAAAAGGACCAAAAGGCGAATTAAAACAAGATATTGATAGAGATATTGTTGTTGAAATAAAAGACAATACTGTTTTGTTTAGTCGCCCAACAGATCAAATTCGTCACCGCGCAATGCACGGTTTGTACCGTTCTCTAATCAGTAACATGGTTAAAGGAGTTACTGAAGGATTTAAAAAAGAATTAGAGTTAGTAGGGGTAGGTTATAAAGCAGCTAATCAAGGAAATATTTTAGATTTATCTCTCGGATATTCTCATAACATTTTATTTGAAATTCCAAAAGAATTGAAAATAGCAACTGCTCAAGAAAAAGGTAAGAACCCGATTATTTCTTTAGAAAGCATCGATAAACAATTACTTGGTCAGGTTTGTGCTAAAATCAGAAGCTTACGTAAACCAGAACCATGCAAAGGTAAAGGTGTTAAATTTGTAGGTGAAGTATTGAGAAGAAAAGCTGGTAAATCTGCTGGTAAATAAACCCGTTAGGTTTTGATAGAATAAGATCAATAAAATAAAACAAATTCCCGGCAGCATCGGGAAGTAAAACAAAATAGTATGAATAACAAAACAAGTGCAAGACAAAAAATCAGATATCGTATCCGTAAAAAGGTTAGTGGTACTACATCTACACCTCGCCTTTCGGTTTTTAGAAGTAACACAGATATATATGCTCAATTAATTGATGACAATAATGGAGTAACTATCGCTGCAGCTTCTTCTAAACAAAAAGATATTAATGCTCAAAAAGCACCAAAAATTGCAAAAAGCAAAATGGTTGGTGAAGCAATCGCTAAAAAAGCAGTTGAATTGGGCGTGAAAAAAGTGGTGTTTGATCGTAGTGGTTATGTGTATCATGGTCGTGTAAAAGCAGTTGCAGAAGGCGCTAGAGAAGGCGGATTAGATTTTTAATTTTTTATCAACAAGATTTTTATCAACAATTAAATAGAATAAATGTCAAACGTAATTCTTAATAAAATGAAAGCCGGTGACCTCGAATTAAAAGAGAAGGTGGTTGCCATTAACCGTGTGGTTAAGACAACTAAAGGCGGTCGTGCATTCAGTTTTTCTGCATTAGTAGTTGTTGGAAATGCGCCTGGAGCAGTAGGTCACGGACTAGGTAAACCAAAAGAAGTTCAAGAAGCTATTACAAAAGGTATAGAAGATGCTAAGAAAAATTTAATTAAAGTTCCGGTTATGCATGGAACAATACCTCATGAACAATTGAGCAAAGAAGGTGCTGCTAAAGTATTGATTAAGCCAGCCGCTCATGGTACGGGTGTAATCGCTGGAGGTAGCATGCGTGCGGTGCTTGAGTTTGCAGGTATCACAGACGTTTTGGCAAAGAACCTTGGTTCTGCTAATCCTCATAATGTGGTGAAAGCTACTTTTAAAGCATTAGCTAGCTTACGTGAACCAATAGCTGTTGCAAAAACAAGAAATATTTCTTTGAAAAAAGTATTTAACGGATAATAAGGTTTTATCATTATTTAAGTGTCAAGTATGAAAAAGATAAAAGTAACTCAAGTAAAAAGTGTAATAGACAGATCTGAGCGTCAGAAAAGAACAATGGTTGCATTGGGTTTGAAAAAATTAAACGCATCTGTTGAAGTAGAAGCTACTCCTCAGATATTAGGTATGGTAACTAAAGTACATCATTTAGTGAAAGTAGAAGAAATTTAATTTTCCAAAAAAAGAGTAGTATTTATCTACTCTTTTTCTACATACACTCATTTTTAATAATAGCGAGGGGCGATTCCCCGAAAGTTTAAAATCAAAAAACATGAAATTACATTCTCTAAAACCAGCCGAAGGATCAACTCACAGAGAGAAAAGATTAGGTCGTGGTGAAGCAAGTGGAAAAGGTGGAACATCTACAAAAGGTAATAAAGGTGGACAAAGTCGTGCAGGTTACAAAAGTAAAAAAGGACACGAAGGTGGACAGATGCCTATTCAACGTCGTATTCCAAAACGCGGGTTTACAAATATCAATCGCGTAGAATTCAAAATAATCAACGTTGGTAAAATTGATCATTATGCTGAAAAATATGGCATTACTGAATTCAGTTTATCTAACTTATATATTAACGGTTTAATTAGTCAAACTGATAGCGTTAAGATATTAGGAAATGGCGAGATTAAAGGAAGCTATACATTCAAAGTAAACGCAGTTAGCGAAAAAGCAAAAACTGCTATCGAAGCTGCAGGCGGAACAGTAGAAATAATCAAATAATTCCCCGATATTTGTACAGCGAAAAAACGCCTTTACTTTTTTCAAAAATTAAATTGATTACATTCCGTGAAGAAATTATTTACTACACTCAAGAATATTTGGACAATCGAAGAACTTCGAAACAAAATAACGTTCACGTTATTATTGCTATTCATCTATCGCTTAGGTTCATTCATCGTTTTGCCTGGTATTGATCCTAACAAATTAGGAAATCTTAATAGCAGTGCTAGTAGCGGTATGCTTGGCTTATTGGATGCATTTGTAGGAGGAGCCTTTTCAAAAGCTTCCATCTTTGCTTTGGGTATTATGCCCTATATTTCTGCTTCTATCTTTATGCAATTGATGACAATCCTCGTTACTCAAATGGCTAAAGTTCAACAATAAGGAGAAAGTGGCAGAAAGAAAATTAACCAATGGACTCGCTACCTTACCATTGTTGTTACTGCTTTTCAAGCAGCAGCTTATATCGGATATTTAAAAAGCCCAGCTAATGCAGAAGCTTTAATTGCTTCTTATAGCAGTTTCTTTTGGCTTTCTACTGTAATTATTTTAACTGTTGGCACATTATTTGTAATGTGGTTAGGTGAAAAAATTACTGATAAAGGATTAGGTAATGGTACCTCTTTAATTATTATGATTGGAATTTTAGCGAGATTGCCTCAGTCTTTCGGACAAGAGTGGTCTTCAAGAATAGCACAAAGAGGTGCAGGCGGTTTGTTATTGATGTTAGTTGAAATTGTATTTTTGATTGCCATTATCATGGGCTTAATCATGTTGGTACAAGGAACAAGAAAAGTTGCGGTAGAATACGCAAAACAAATAGTTGGAAGTCGTCAAATGGGCGGAGCAAGAAACTTCCTTCCATTAAAAGTTAATTCGGCAGGAGTTATGCCTATCATCTTTGCACAAGCAATTTTATTCTTACCTACAATTTTCTCTGGTTTTACTGGCGAAGGTTGGGCTAAATATTTTACTGATCATACCAATATTGTTTACATGATTGTATATTCTATTTGTGTGATTGCATTTACTTTCCTTTACACTGCTTTGATATTTAATCCAAAGCAAATGGCAGAAGAATTAAAAAGAAGCAATGGTTTTATCCCAGGTGTTAAACCAGGAGAAGAAACTGCTGATTTTATCGGTGCTATCATGGATAGAATCACTTTGCCAGGTGCGGTTTTATTGGCTTTGGTTGGAATTCTGCCAGGTGTTTTCCAATTAGTATTTGGAATGTCTCAAGGATTTGCTACTTTCTTTGGAGGTACTTCTTTGTTGATCATGGTAGGTGTTATTCTTGATACTTTACAACAAATTGAAACGCAACTTTTAATGCGTGAATACGATGGTTTGATGAGTGGCGGTGCAAGAATTCAAGGAAGACAAACAATATCTTCTGTTCCATCTGGAATGTAATACTTTAATAACTAATTAATATATCAACCCCGACGATAATCGTTGGGGTTTGTTTTAATTTGCAATTCAATTATGATAACATATAAAAGTCAAGAAGAAATCGAAATTATGCGTGAAGCTTGCTTGCTGGTTGGCAAAGCACATGCAGCAGCCGCAAGTATATTAAAGCCTGGAATTACTACAATGCAAATCAATGATTTGGTAGAAGAATTTATTCGTGATAATGGCGCAACTCCTTCTTTTAAAAATTATCATGGGTTTCCTTACGCAACTTGTATTTCAATGAATGAAGCCGTAGTACATGGTTTTCCGGGAAGTCATATTCTTAAAGAAGGCGATATTTTTTCTTTGGATATTGGGGTGTATAAAAATGGATTTCATGGAGATAGCGCTTATACATACGCGATAGGTTCTGTGTCTGATGAAGTAAAACAATTATTAAGGGTTACAAAAGAATCTTTGTACCTGGGTATTAGTAAAGCCAGACAAGGAAACAGAGTAGGAGATATTGCAAATGCCATTCAGGAACATACAGAAAAAAAACATGGCTATGGAGTAGTAAGAGAATTAGTGGGTCATGGTTTGGGCAAAGCATTACATGAAGATCCTCAGGTGCCTAATTATGGTAAAAAGGGAACAGGCGCTAAATTAAAGGCAGGTATGGTTTTGGCTATTGAACCTATGATTAATATGGGTGTAAAAGAGGTGGTGCATTTAGACGATGGTTGGACTGTTCTTACAAAAGACAGAAAACCTTCCGCTCATTTTGAACATGATGTTTGTATAACAACTTCAGAGCCAGATATCTTATCATCATTTAATGAAATAGAAGAAGCAGAAAAGAAGAATAGTAATTTGTCTTGGAGTTACACAATCTAATTCTTGGATTGAACATCAAACTATTAAAATAAATCATTTTGAAAAATAAAAAACTTGTTGTTATCGGCGGAGGAGCAGCAGGTTTTTTTTGTGCAGTAAATGCAGCAAGAATGTATCCTAATCTTCAAGTTGTTATAATTGAGAAATCATCAAAATTATTAAGTAAGGTAAAGGTTAGTGGCGGCGGACGTTGCAATGTAACGCATGCCTGCTTCACCGTTAGCGAGTTAATAAAAAAATATCCAAGGGGCGCGAATTTTCTAAAAAAATCATTTCATCATTTTAATACCACACACACCATTCAATGGTTTGAAGAAAGGGGCGTGGTTTTAAAAACAGAATCTGATGGTAGAATGTTTCCTCAAACAAATAACTCTCAAACTATTATTGATTGTCTGCTTCACGAAGCTAATCAATATGGGATATAAATTTTGATGAACGCACCTGTAAATGCTATTCATCCCAAAACAACAATATTTGATGGCGTTGAGCATAACTCATTCAATATTCAGTATGCAAGCAACAAAGAAATACATGCCGATTTTATCTGCATAGCATCAGGAGGTTTTTCAAAACTTTCTCAGTTTGACTGGTTATCGAATGTAGGTCATTCAATAATAAATCCTGTGCCTTCTTTATTTACATTCAACATGCCCAAGCATCCTATTACAGGGTTGATGGGCGTTACCATACAAAATGCAGTAGTAAAAATAACTGGCACAAAATGGCAACAAGATGGACCTGTCTTAATTACTCATTGGGGATTGAGTGGTCCAGCGATTTTGAAATTGTCGGCATGGGCTGCCCGAGATTTGGCCGAACTAAATTATGATTTTACTATAATGATTAATTGGATTCCGGAATACAATGAAAATACGTTAAAAGAAAAATTATCGGTTGTTAGATTTGAAATGGCGTCTCAAAAAATAAGCAACAGAAATCCATTTAACTTGCCTTCAAGATTCTGGGATTTTTGTATGCAACAATCAGGCATAAACGAAGATATAAGATGGGCCGACTTGCCAGCTAAAGAGCAAAACAAGTTGATAAAGAATTTGTGTGCATCAACTTTTACTATTAATGGCAAGACAACTTTTAAGGAAGAGTTTGTTACAGCTGGCGGAATCAATCTTTCTGAAATTGATTATAATACCATGCAGAGTAAAACCATGCCAGGTTTGTTTTTCGCAGGAGAAGTGGTTGATGTGGATGGTGTTACTGGAGGGTTTAATTTTCAACATGCGTGGACAAGCGGATGGCTTGCCGCCCAAGGAATAAGTACATTAATTTAATACAATTGAATTATCTTGCCGATGAATGAAAAAAATAGATAAATACATATTATCAAAGTATTTAAAAACATTTTTCTTTTGTTTGATAATGTTTACTGCAATTGTTGTGGTAGTAGATTTAAGTGAGAAGACCGACAACTTTGTAAACCCTCAACTCTCGGTAAAAAAAATTATCTTCGACTACTATCTTGCATTTATTCCACATATAGATGCAATGCTTTTTCCATTATTTGTATTTCTCTCTGTAATTTTTTTTACGTCTAAAATGGCTGCAAGATCTGAGATTATTGCAATTTTGAGTAGCGGCATAAGTTTCAGAAGATTTTTAATGCCATATATAGCAGGTGGTTTATTATTAGCAATATTACTTTGGGTTGGAAATTTATATTTCATTCCTCAAGCCAATAGACAGTGGGCCGATTTCGAAAAAACATATATCAACAACAAAGCCATTCCTACCGAACAGAATGCTTCTTACCGACAAAATATTTATTTTAGATTAGACTCTAATACCTATGCCAGCATAAAAGGATATGACACTGTTTCAAAATCGGGAAATGGGATATTGATACAAAAATTTTCAAACAACAAATTGGTTTATGATTTAAGAGCGATTAATTTTCAATGGGATACGGCAAAAAGAAATTGGAAATTGTTTTCAGTGCTGGAAAGAAATATTCATCCTTCCAATGAATCATTGGTGTTTAGTCAGAATAAATCAGTAGTGTATAACTTCAAGCCTATAGATTTAAAACAAGATGATTATTTAAAGGATCAGCTTACCAGTTCTGAATTAAATAATTTTATCAAAATGGAAAAGTTGAGAGGCTCCGAAATGTTGAGTACGTATGAAGTTGAAAAATACAACAGAGATGCATTGCCCTTTTCAGTTTTGATTTTAACTGTTATTGGAGCGGTATTGGCCTCTAAAAAAGTAAGGGGAGGAAGTGGTTTTCATTTAGCGCTAGGCGTTTTTATCAGCGTAATGTATATTTTGATAAGTCGCTTAACTACTGTATTTGCAACCAAAGGAAATTTTACGCCCTGGTTAGCAGCATGGTTGCCAAACATGATTTTCGGGGTTTTGGCCATATATTTTTACAAAAAGGCTCCAAAATAATTTTCTCAATCGTTATAGTAAAACTTTCTCCCAAAACTTTTGTTTAACAGTGTAGGTCATCGTAATTTTAATACTAAATAAAAATCTACATAATAAATAACAACTCATGGGAATTATCAAAGACAGGTTCAAACAAAAGTCAGATATTGTTGGTGCAGAAATTAAAGAATTAATAAAAGAACACGGCAATAAAAAGATTGGGGAAGTGACGTTAAGTCAGGCTTATCAAGGAATGCGAGGCATCACAGGATTAGTAACAGAAACCTCTTTGTTGGATGCTCACGAAGGAATTAGATTCAGAGGATATTCAATACCAGAATTAAAAGAAAAATTACCAACATCTCCTAATGGAACAGAACCTTTGCCAGAAGGGTTGTTTTATTTAATGTTGATAGGAGAGTTGCCAACAGAAGATGATGTAAATCATTTAACCAGTGTATGGCAAAGAAGAAGTCACGTTCCAAAGCATGTATTTGATACAATTGAAGCGTTGCCTATAAGTACACATCCAATGACTCAATTCGTTGTGGCAATTATGGCTTTGCAAACTGAAAGTGAATTTGCAAGAAGATATGCGAAAGGCATGAATAAAAAAGATTATTGGGAAGCAGTGTTCGATGACTCTATGGATTTGATTGCCAGACTCCCAAGAATAGCTGCGTATATTTATCGCCGTAAGTATAAGAATGGAGATCATATACAACCGAATGGCTTGTTGGATTGGTCGGGTAATTTTGCGCACATGATGGGTTATGATGACGAAGGATTTAAAGAGTTGATGAGATTATACATGACGATTCATGCTGATCATGAGGGAGGTAATGTATCTGCACATACTACACATTTAGTAGGATCTGCATTGAGTGATCCATATTTAAGTTTTGCTGCCGGTATGAATGGACTAGCAGGTCCTTTACATGGATTGGCTAATCAAGAAGTGATAAAATGGATATTTGAAATGAGAGAAGCTTTGGCAACAGAATCTCCATCAAAAGAACAGATTGAAGAATATGTAAAGAAAACTTTGAGCGAAGGAAAAGTAGTGCCAGGATACGGACATGCAGTTTTGCGTAAAACAGATCCACGATTTACTGCTCAAATGGAATTTGGAAAGAAGCACATGGCTAACGATCCTTTGGTACAAACTGTTTGGAATATTTATGATGCGGTGCCGCCGATACTTTCATCAATGGGAAAAATTAAAAATCCATGGCCTAACGTAGACGCACATAGTGGTGCTTTGTTGGTGCATTATGGTATGGTAGAATATGAATTTTACACCGTGTTATTTGGTGTGTCAAGAGCATTAGGTGTATTGGCAAGTCTTTGTTGGGACAGAGCTTTAGGTTTCCCATTGGAAAGACCAAAATCAGTAACAACAGCATTGGTAAAAGATTGGTTAGAAGGGAAGGGAGAAGTTTGGGGAGAATAAATTGTTTTTGATTGGGTATTTATTTGATTTGATAAAGTTATGATTTGTAGGTTGATTTTGAAATTCTTGGATTTTGACTTGCTGAATCCTTAAAACCTAATAATCTTTTTAAACAAATTGAACTTTCCAAGTTTACACAACCTACCAAATCAATTGATCTTTTGATCATATTAAACCTACAAAACCTTTTTAATAGAAATACTGCTGGGGAATTAGCTCAGCTGGCTAGAGTGCTTGCATGGCATGCAAGAGGTCACCGGTTCGACTCCGGTATTCTCCACAAAATAACTACAACAAAACCCTTATTCAGTAAGGGTTTTGTCTTTTACTTCAATTTTGTAGAGCTAGTAAGATATGCAATTGAAGGTAATAATGAATGTTGGTTTTCGAATTAAATAGAAAACCACCAGCAATTGATGTGGGTGGTTCTATTATTATGTTGAAGTAATATTAATGTGTTGCTAGGTAAGTGATTTCTGCTTGGGTTAATGCTCGGTTGTAGATGTGTATTTGTTCCAATTCCTACATTTTGTGCGTTCACAGAAAAAATAATCAACTGTTAACAGAATAAAGGCAACAGTATTTTATTCATAAGTAATGTATTGATCTATTATGTATAATATAAAATTAGTCTTCATTTTTTTGTTGGCAGCGCCATCACCTAATTATCTTTTACCAAACGAATGGAGCAACCTTCATTATCTGTTGCCAACGATAATGTTGCGTATGGAGTTGTGTTGGAAAGTTTTAGTATGTAATAATTTGAGGTGGCTGGATCATACACCCACCATGCACCTAACAACCCCTGACCGCTAAAGGATGCATCCGCATTTCTCATGCCACCAGGCAATGCAGTAAATCCACTCGTGTTTGAAGCACCCGCATTGGGCGTTCGCCAATGAGAAGTGCCCGCTTCTTTTAATGCACCACCGGCAACATAACTGATTAATAGACTACTATCATAAGATGCATCTACACATTTTAATAAAGCCTTTGCTTCACTTAATGTTGGAATATGCCAACCTTGTAATAGAGTTGACGTTGCTGCCGTTTTATTATACAACTTTCCATATGTATTTGCGTAAGTAGCAGAATCATTTTTATACCAACACCAAGCCGCCGAAGAACCTGTGTATTGCTGACTCCATGATACAGAGTCTGAAAGTTGGTTGATTAAATATTGTGTTCCGTATTGATTTAAATAACTGATTCTTAGATTTTGCTTACCCCATGTTTTACCACAGATAGTAATAGCAGTAGGTGCTGTAGTTATTATAATTTGATCGCTGTATGCCGTACCTGCACTATTTGTAGCGTAAGCTCTTATATAATAGGTTGTATTAGGAAGTAGGTGATTGATATTAGTAATAAATGAGCCGGCGCCTATACCATTCGAGATAGCACTATTTGCTATAGTTGGATTGGAATTAGTGCCATATACTAAACCTCTGGAAGTAACTAATGCACCTCCTTGATCAGTTAATGTAGCTTGAACACCAATGACTGATGTATCTGTAACACTATTATAATATATGTACGAGTATAAAACAGGTAAAGAAACTGGGCCATTTAAAGTGGTAAAACTCACTTGATTACCATATACAGTTCCTGCGTTATTAAATCCATATGACCTTACATAATATGTAGTATTAACTAACAGGTTCCCAATATCGTAACTATAATTCCCGATAGTACTATTACTATCACTATATGGATCTATCCAACCACCACTTATTACTGGATTAGCTGTGGTACTCAAACATACTCCTTTGAAATGATAACTTTGATATCCTGAGTTAGTTTGGCTTAGCCCCATACTAATCAATGTCATGTTACCAGTTGCCGATCTACTACCAATATTCGTTACCGGTAGTGTTTGTACTTTTGGGAATTCATCGCCTGTCCAAGCGGGGGTATTATTTGCACCAAATTGCAGATACTGTCCTCCTTTACCTGCCGCCAACACATCCCAATTGCTGCCATTCCAATATAACATATCACCTACATTATTACCATTGGCAATTAATTGAGAACCGCCGGTGCCCCCACTCATTTTTTGCCAGGAGGTTCCGTTGTTAAAATAAAAACTACTATAAGTGCTGTCGTACACCAACAATCCTTTAGTATTTGGGATGGCTTTACGGGAGGTGGAGTCCATGCGAGGAACCAACAAACCTTTACTACCCGATTTTAAATCCAATATCGCATTGGCATTAGGGTTGTTTGTTCCTATCCCAACATTTTGGGAATAGCCTAAGGTATATAATAGAGTAATGGTAATTGTTAGTAGTAGTTTTTTCATGAAAATTTTATTGAATTTAAAATTAATTCTTTATGCACCGAATAGAAAATCCACTTGACTTGACACCATCATCGTATATCCCAACACTTGCATTGAGATAGTATAAAAAACGGTGTGATGCATATGTAATGTCAAGTTCACTTGAACTCCACCATACTCCATTTAGGCCAACTTTATAGAATTTCCCATCACCACCACAATAGCCACCCGGAAGGCCTGCAAAGCCACT
>Ga0114972_10001145_pt1 | contig 20033 bp, 17 predicted proteins | sample M_140807_EF_Meta_FD_87354 | JGI IMG/M metagenome (GOLD analysis project Ga0114972, IMG submission 87354) | Freshwater microbial communities from Lake Montjoie, Canada to study carbon cycling - M_140807_EF_MetaG | ecosystem: Environmental > Aquatic > Freshwater > Lake | place: Lake Montjoie... | reverse complement strand
TGAAGGCGAAAAAGCTGAAAAAGCCAAGCAAATGATCTACAACATGACCCGTAAACTCAATGAAGGGGAAGTGTATGCAGGTCGGGTGACGCGCATTATCCAAATTGGAGCCTTTGTGGAAGTCTTACCTGGAAAAGAAGGGATGATCCACATTTCCCAATTGGCAGAAGGTCGTGTCGGACGAGTAGAAGATGAAGTTGCCGTTGGTGATGAAGTCATCGTCAAAGTCCGAGAAATCGATAGTAAAGGTCGGTTAAACTTGACCCGATTGGGAATTCATCCCGATGAAGCGGCGGCGGCCCGTCGGTCTGCTCCTGCTTAATTAACTTGATTAATATTGTTCAAGCTTCAATGGTTCAGAATTTAAAGTGAGTTTCCTGATGGGAAATAAACTTTAGATTTTGGACTTTTTTATTGTCTAAAATACTAACTCTTTGAGTTTGATTGTCAGATAAGCTGTAGATGGAATTTGAGATTTTTTCTTTCATTTCTTATTTTCCATTTAATGTCATTGATCGCGTTAACTTAGTAGCTAACTCATCTCTCCTAAGACTTTCTCCAAAGAGTATGTTGCATTATTAAATTGAAATACGCGATCGCGGAATTGTATTTCAACTTTCCAGGAAGAACAGCAAATCTTAGAAGAATTATTAAATCTCGAAACTTAAATTATCCCAAGGCCAAAAATCAATGTGTTACTCCGTTTTTTTAAAATTTCCTACCTTAACCCAACCTTCCTGTCCTCCATTGGGCGATCGCACCTTTGCCCAAGCCCCATCTGCACTGGTTTCGAGAATAATCAACTCCTGATCATAGTCCACCCCACTGACCCGTTCCGAATCCTTACTCGGATTAGAGCGTAAACTCAGCCCTCCCGACCAGGTAACCTTTGCTTTATAGGCTCCCTTGGGTAAATCTTCCTTAGCTTCAGGAGAAGGAGACGGAGATGGGCTAACTTCAGGAGAGGGTGTAGGCGATTCCGTTGTTACCTTGGGACTAAGAGAAACTTCAGGTTTAGTAGCAGATTTTTCAGAAGCTTTTTTATCAGGAGTCGTTGCTTTGACTTTAGATTTATTTTCTTCAGGAAAAACAGGTTTATTAGGAGTCGCCGCTAAACGGGAAAACATCAAATAGCCGAGGGCTGAAGTTAAACCGACTAAAATCGTGATCCCCAGAAAAAAACCTAAAATAAATTGCAATAAACCAGAAAAACGTTTCATATTTTTTTAAAATCAAGAATTATAGAAAAAAATTAACTAAGTGAGTTTTGAACCCGTCCAAAACGACTATCACGGGATGCTAACCGTGCCTTACCCGCCGCCGCCCAATCTTGTAAAAATTGAATTTGTTCTTGCGCTGTGCGGGCGAGGGGAATAATTTGACTAGCAGCTTCTAGAATATCATCGGTGAAAAAATCCCGATTTTGACTAAACCCAATGTGCATCGCTTCGATTAAAGTCTGCTCTATTTCTGCCCCTGAAAAATCAGGGGTTTCGTAGGCAAGGCGTTTAATATCATAATCTTTAATATTATGCAAACGCAATCGAGATAAATGGACGTTAAAAATAGCTTCTCGTTCCTCCTGGGAAGGTAAACCGACAAAGAATATTTCATCGAAACGGCCTTTTCGGAGCATTTCTGGTGGTAAAGCTTGAATATTATTCGCTGTTGCCACGACAAATACGGGAGTTGTTTTTTCCGCTAACCAGTTAATAAAAGTCCCAAAAACCCGACTCGTGGTTCCGCCGTCCCCTTTTCCCTCGATTCCTGCAAAGGCTTTGTCAATTTCATCAATCCAGAGAACACAGGGGGCCAGGGCTTCGGCGAGACTAATCATTTGTCGTGTGCGGGATTCGGATTCTCCCACTAAACCTGCGAAGAGTCGTCCCACATCTAAACGCAATAGGGGTAAATGCCAATGGTGAGAAATGGCTTTGGCCGTCAGAGATTTACCTGTTCCCTGGATACCGACTAAGAGAAGTCCGCGTGGATGGGGTAAACCGTAGGCCCTTGCTTTTTCGCTAAAGGCACTACCCCGACGCAATAACCAGTCCTTGAGATTATCCAAGCCTCCAATATCGGTGATTTGTTCCGTCGCAGGATGAAAATCTAATATTTGCGTCTGGCGGATGGATTGGCGTTTTTCTTCGAGAATCAGTTCTACATCTTCGGGTTCAATTTGTCCATGACTGGCGAGGCAACGGGTGAGGACGCGGCGAATTCGCTCTAAAGATAATCCCTGGGCGGAACGGGTGAGTTCATCTAGTAATTTATTATCGAGGGATTGACCCATTGAGGCGATGAGTCGTTGGATTTCGGTTTTAATTTCGCTACCACTGGGCAGGGGAAAGTCAACAACGGTCAGGACTTCGGTTAATTCCGTTGGGATTTGGAGATGGGGCGCGATAATAATCAGATTTTTGGGTTGGGATTTGAGCTTGCGGGCTAGGTTTCGCAGTTTACGAGAGACAGAAACATCTTCTAAAAAACGGTGAAAGTCTCGCAAAATAAAGACTCCGCCCACTTTATCGGGCAGTTTTTCAATAAATTCTAGGGCTTGTAGGGGATTCCGTTTACCGACATTTTCGTTGTTGGGATTATCCTGATAGCCTTCCACAAAATCCCACAGATAGACAGCGCGATCGCCTAATCGTTTGGCACAGTCTGCGATCGCCCTTTCAACCCGTTCTTCTTCGGGAGTAGGGATATAAATCAGGGGATAACAGGCTCTCAAGAGTAATTCAAACTCGCTACTAAAACTCATTTGTTCAGGGGAAATGCGGTTATTTCTAGGGTACAACAGACCTGGTTCCTTTAAGGGTGATTCAGGTTTTAGGATGATAGGGATGATCGCGAACAGACTTCCATGTTAGATGCGTTTTATTCCCTTTATTTCGATGTAGAAGTCATCAAGAGAATGGCTGAAACCCTTGAAACGACACGTTTTTTGGGACTGACATCCCTTATGTCTCGACCTATTCTAAAGATAGCAAGAGAAAAGGAGAACACCATGTTATCAACCACCACCACCACCCCTACAACCCAAGTTATCCGCAACTACGCGATCGCCGCCGTTTCCGTCATGCTTCTCAGCCTTGGCATTGGTGAACTCGTCAATAACCCCAGCCGCATCGCCCAACAAAACAAATTAGACGGCTACGGTTATTACGTCAGTGCAGGTTTGGTGAACTACGCCCAGTCTTCCTTAAAACCATAGGGAAGTTGATAACGATTACCTCTTGCTGCCCCGTCTTGTGCGGGGTTTTTTATTGATAAAATAAACAGGATTTCGCGAGTTGTCAAAATCTTTAAAAATTCCTTGAGTTAAGCCCTTTTTATGAAAATCTTTTTTTTCGGCACCCCCGAATTTGCTGTTCCGACCCTAGAAAAATTACTAAATAATTCCAATTTTGAAGTCCTGGGCATCATCACGCAACCCGATAAACGACGGGGACGAGGCAATCAATTAACGCCCTCTGCTGTTAAACAAGTCGCGATCGCTCATTCTCTCCCTATTTGGCAACCCAAGCGACTCAAAAAATCTCCAAAAACCCTAGAAATTCTCAAAAATTCGGGCGCAGATGCTTTTGTGGTGGTAGCCTACGGGCAATTATTATCTCCTGAAATTTTAGCCATGCCCAAATTAGGCTGTATTAATGTTCACGGTTCCATTTTGCCCAAATATCGGGGGGCGGCTCCTCTGCAATGGAGTTTGGTTAATGGAGAATCTGAAACGGGCATTACGACGATGTTGATGGACGAAGGAATGGATACGGGCGCAATGTTATTAAAAGCCTATACTCCCATTCAACTATTAGATAATGTGGATCAAATTGCCGAAGTTTTAGCCCAAAAAGGCGCGGATTTATTAATCGAAACCCTAGAAAAATTAGCTAATCAGGAAATTAAATCCATTCCCCAAGATCCCGACGAAGCAAGCTACGCTCCCCTGATTCAAAAAGCAGATTTTGCCATAGATTGGTCACGTTCTGCCTGGCAAATTCATAATCAAGTACGGGGCTTTTTTCCAAATTGTTTTACTCAATTTCGAGGACAAACTTTAAAAGTTTTTGCCACCATTCCCCTCGGCGATCGCTATTGGCCACAATTACCACCTGAATTTAAAAAACTAGAATCTCAGGCTCCTAATCTTGTTGGATTAGCGGGACAGCCAGGAGAAATCGTTAAAATCCTGAAAAACTTTGGGCCAGTGGTGCAAACAGGAGACGGATTATTGTTATTAAAAGAAGTTCAATTAGCGGGAAAACCGCCGCGATCGGGTTGGGATTTTGTGAATGGAATGCGATTATCGATTGGGGAAATGTTAATTTAAGGCTGAATTATCCCTATTTTAGTCAGCAAGATCAAGATAAAGACACAAAAATAGTCGCTCAATGCTGGATAAGTTGCGATCGCGTGCCGCAAAATCGTTATGTTCCAATTTCGTAACATTTTATCTCATGAACCTAGACAGAAAGAAGTTTTCCCTCTACACTGAGTTTTTTAGACATTTGTTTAAACTCTAGGACTAAATTTAAACAAGTGCCGTTGTTCTGCATAAGCTCTCCCCAAGGCCAATTGTGATGGTTAGCGGATTTACAAGGCAAGAAACGATCGCTTTAACGAGAATTAGCTCTGGTCGATTAAGCTATTTTGATCGCACCGAGTTTGTAGTACCTCAGAAGTTCGGTAACACCAAGCATCCCAAGGTTGTCTATAGTTGGCGGCAGGTGCTTGAGTTAAAAACGATTGAATCTTTGAGGGAAAGGCTTTCGCTCCAAGAGATTCGCAAGGTACTGAAATTTTTGATAGAAAGAAATCACGAGCCGTCTTTTTTTGTCCATAATCTTGTCTTTGTCAATACTCAGCTTTATTTGGTGGAAGACCTCAGAGATTTTGGGCTAACGGTTCTAGAAGCATCGGGTCAAAATAAGGGTCAGGTGGTGATCCATGAGGTCGGTGCGATCGGCGATATTATCACGGAAATGAGAAAAGATGCGGAACGGCATCATGTACTAGATTTTGAAAAACGGGCGGGGCTTGCTCTAGCAAGTTAAGAGAGTTTATGACGAACCAATTGTTTAATGAGACATTAGAAATAACGCAACGCATTTGGAAAGAGCAGTTTCAAGTCGAGCCAATGCGGAATATTCGTATGCCTGTTTTAGAAACTCAGCAAATAGTAACAACAGTAAATTTTGATGCCTTATGGACTGATCGTGGTTTGCGTCCAAATGCTAATAATCTTGCTTTTTTAATCCAAGAGATTTCTGATTTAAGTGAATCGAGGCAATGGGAACAAAGACTTAAAACTTTTCCTGTTCGAGCTAGTTTACTTGTGTCATCATCATCAGACGATCTTTATCTTTTAGAGCCTCATTCTGATTCTTTACAATTATTAATATCACGCCCATTGAAAATTGAAGATTGGATAGAAATACTTGAGTCTTCCAAACCTCATTTATTTACCCCAAAGGCTTTAGCAAGGTTCCGTCAAGGACAATTATCCCTTGCTGATTTAGAAGAAACAGTTTCCGAAAGAAGTTTTAACTTTATTCTGCGTCAACAACAGCAAATTGATGCAGCTTTTACTAAAGGGGTAAAAAGCGCACTCGAAATCGTAAAAGTCGAAAGTAATGATTCATTTTATACTCGGATTCAAGGTCATATAATTAGATATTCGATAGCTTATTTAGCGGGCAGAATCTTACAAGATAAGAATTTTTTTGGAACTGGAAAAAGTATCCACGATGAGGATCAAGATCCAATAACTTTACTTAATCGGATGATCAGCGTAGCAAATGGTTTCTTTCGCAACTCAAAAAAATCTGAATCGTTTTTGCTTGAACATACGAGAGCATCATTTGATCGTGTGCGACAAGAATTAGTTGAAAATATAGGGTATAAAGTTAGTTTTGCCTTAACCGATCACCGTGATGTTGGCTCTCTTTATGAAAAAGCAATTAAAGAATTACCTCCACCTAAAGAATTAAGCGGTAAGGAGTGGGGAGATTTAAACCGTCATTATACTCCCGTGAAAATTGCTGAGAGAATGTTAGAAGCTTTGCCTTTAGAACGCTTGCGCCCAGAGGAAAGATTTATTTTTGATCCTGCGGCGGGTTCTGGTAGTTTATTGTTAGCGGCTACTTCGAGATTAGCTGGTATGACAGATATACCGACGGGAATAGAACGTCAAAGATATTTAAAAACTCATGTCGCAGGCAATGACAAAGATGAATATGCCAAGTTGATCGCCCAACTTCGATATTTTTTGGCCAGTGAATCTCTTGGTCAAGCTAATGAGCAAATTACCAATACTTTACCTTTTCCTGATGCAGAGAGAAATTTTACCTGTGGAGATTATGAAAAACTAAACAGGGATGATTTGCCAATTAAGCCCAAAGTTATTGTCGCCAATCCTCCATTTATGGAAGAAGGTAAAACTCAGAAAGCTGCAATGTTTGTACAAAAAGCGTTGGAATGGTTAGATGATGGTTCTCAATTTGCTTTTGTGCTTCCTCAATCTTTCCTTGCTGGAACAACTCATGGTTTTTCCCAAGCAAGGGAAGTTTTAGCCGAAAACTGTCAACTTTTGGAAGTTTGGCAATTTCCTGAGAAGTCCGTTGGGATTAATGCTGAGCAAGCTGTTTGCGTTGTTATAGGAATTGTTGGGCAATCGCAAAAAGTATTTCCTGTTTCTTCAAAAGCTGTTTTTTCTAGGGTTAAAGAAGAAATTAAAAGTATTCGTGAGGATGGCTTTCTTGGTGCATCATGGCTTAATAAACTTAATTCTAAAGAATTAGCCGCTAGAACTCAATTTTGGCATTTTTCAGTAGCACCACCTATTCCTATTAAAGTCCCAACAATTTTATTAGGAAATTTATTTTATATTTTTAATGGTGTCAATTATGGGAAATTTAGTAAAATATATCCCCCAGAAGGCGAACGTCAAGACGGAATCCCATACAAAAGAAATTGGCGGCTTAAATGGCGAAATACTGATAGTCTTTGGGCCGATCCCGAAAGAATTCCCAAGCATGAACGCTGGATTAAATACGGAAAAGATTATCTAGAACGTTATAGTCCAGAAAATGAAGCTTTATTTGATGATGCAAAAGTTTTATTTGCGAAGACAATAAATCGAGGTTCTAATTATCCTCTGGTTGCTCAATTTGATTCAACAGGATTTTGTCCAAACAATCATATTTTTTGTGTATTGCCAGCTAATGATGTAAATAAATATAGCAAAAATTATCAAGCTCCCGATTTATTACCAGATAAATGGAAAACTATTACTTATGAAGATAAATGCTTATGGTTACTAGGTATTTGTACTTCAAAACTACTTAGTAGTTTATCGCTAATTGGACGCAAATCTTATGAAATAACTGTATCTGAATTGTGTCGTTTACCATTACCTTTTGAGATTGATTTAGAAATTATTCAGATTACTCGACAGATTATTGATTTAGAAAAAAAACGTAATCTATTATTAGAAGAACAAATTAAGGAATTACGTCAAGTTCTTGATCAAATAGTCGAGAAATCTTATGGCAATCCTTCTTGGAAAGAAATAACTCGTGTGGGTGAATCACCTGAGTTAAAACAATGGAAGGAAGAGCAGAAAAAACCAACAAAAACAGCTATTGGTCAAGTCTTAGAAATTTCTGAAGATCAAACCGAAGTCCTTCTGTATATCAGTCGCTTAATGGATGACGATGAAACTGAAGGCGAATGGATTCCCTTACCTCAAGAATTGCCTGGCTGGGCTTTAGATGGCACTCCCTTTGAAGTGCAATTAAGCAAGGACGTTAAAACGTTTGAACAACTGCGAGAACGTCCCTGGGCATTAAGAAAATTTGTCCATGAACCTCGTGCTTACCTTACTAACGAAGAGTTAGAAGAATTTTTAAGAATCCCAGAATTGGAGCTTCCATTGTGACCTGTACAATTTCTTTTTTGCCTGTTGGGAATGCCGATAGTATTGTGATTCAAACCGACGACTCCATGATTGTTATAGATTTGGGTAATCTTTCTGTCTTGGAAGAATGGATTGAGCAACATCAAATAACAAAGATTGATCGAATTTATATCACTCATGCTCACGGTGATCATTTTCCTTCATTGATTAAACTCACAACTTTTATTGATAACTACCAAAGCAAAATAAAAATAGAAAAAATTCATCTTCCTTATAAAGTAATTGAGATAGCTACACAGAAAATGGTATCGGCTCAAAATGATCCTAAAAATGGAAAACTTAGGTTTGCACTTAAACGTATTAAAGAATGGTATATCAATCGAGAAATCAAACATTCACCTATCTTTTTAGACGGAGAGAATTATTCTGATAAAATTCTCAAAATCGAGCCTTTGCACCCAAGTCAACATTATATTGAAAGTCATTTTGGTTTGGACAAAAGTAAATTAAATGAAATTTCTGTGGTTTTAAGAGTTGTTTACGGTGAATTTTCGGCGATTTTACTGGCAGATATTGAAGGAGATGGTTTAACTGAGTTATTGCAATTGAAAACAGAATTTACTGCTAATGTTGTCAAAATCCCTCATCATGGAGCTTGGCCAAAAAATGGAGAAGATCTTAAAACCTTACTCGAATTTATCGATCCTGAAATTGCAGTTTTATCAGTGGGCAGTAAGAATCAACATGGTCATGTTAAACCTGAACTTTTTGACGCATTAACCAATCTTAAAAGTAATTCTTTAAAACGATTAAATCAATTTATTTGTACCGAAGTTACACGAACCTGTAAATCCTCCGCTTCTGATTGTTCCGCAATGGATAAAAAAGGATTATCTTCAACTGAGAAATGTGCAGGAGAAATTACTATTATTGCTGAAGATTCTGGTAAATGGACGCTTAAAACTGAAACTAATCATTCCAATGTTGTCAGAAGTTTCGACTACGCCGCTTGCACAGAACGTGCTGACTTAATTTAGTTTCTGCATTAGAAATCTAAAATCTTGTTCTAAGTATAAAAAATTTTAACACAGAGAAGATTGTAGAAGTTTCCTAAACCATTTTATTTAAAATATCCTGGGCAGTTTTAGCAACTTGTTCAAAGGGATCTTGAGCTAATTCTGTTAATACCTTTTCTACCTTGTCTTTCTCAAAGTTTCCTAACGCGATCGCCAACCGAAAACGAACCTGCCAATCCTCATCTTTCGCTAAAGGTAATAACAAAGGAAGGGCATCGGGAATTTGCAAATCACCTAACGAACTAATCGCCGCCGTCCGAATTAAACTATTTTCCGAATTTAAAGCAATTTTGAGTAAATCAAAACCTCTTGCATCTCCCATTTCTCCCAAGGTTGCAATAATACTCATTTGCAATAGCCACTCTGGAGTCGTTTCATAGACTTTTTGTAAATCTTCATAGGCTTCCGTGAGTCTTAGTCCCCCAATCACATCGGCGGCAACGGATTGCACATCAACTTCTGAATCATTAAAAAGGCGATCGCGGAGTAGAGCCAAAGCTTCTGGGGGATTTTCGTTACCAATGGGATCAAGTTGACTGACCGCAGAATAACGAATGCGAGGATTAGGGTCTTTAATTAACGGTTTCACCATCTCAAACGCCAATTTAGGCTCGATTTGTCTGAGTTGATTGAGACCCCGCACGCGATCGCTAAAGGAATCAGAACTGAGTAATTGTTGAACGGATTCAGGGGTAACACTCATTTTTGATAAAAGCTTAACAATAAATATTGCCTATTGTCCCATTCAAGCCGACCCAATAAACGCTTCGTAACTGAATATTAAGCTTTTCAACACATAATAGGACTTGGAGACCAAGCCCCTACGCGAAATAAAAAAGGTTTGATTAAACAAAATTGGGGATTAATCATCCATTTGCCAAGGTTCTAAAAGATTATTCTCATCAAAAATCCGTTTAGGTCGCAATACCACGATCGCCTGACCGAGAATGTCCAAAGTCGGAGCAGACTCGAACCAATCAACTTTGACGTTTTCTCCTTGCTCTACCAAGAAAAATCCATTTTCATCCCATTCTTTAGCCGCTCGATCAATGACGACGAGAACCGTTTCATTTTTATTGGTTAATGCGTCCGATAATTCCCCACTTTGACAGAAAAATGCGATGGGATCACCCGCTTTTAGGACAATTTGCCAACCAGGAAGGGGAATAACCGCTCCAGACCCTGAATATTCCACCATGCCAAAGGGTTCAATAATATTCACCGCTTGAACGGCGTTAATTTGCTCACGGCTTAGGGGCCAAGTTCCCGCCACAGGAACTAATCGCGACAGTTCTTCATCATTTTCGACACGATGAAGGGGAATCAAAGGAGCCTTGCGGGTTGGAGAGACAGACAAATCGCTTAATAATTGTTCGATCGCCGTTCTAGCAGAGGGAGAATGGGCAAATTTTAAACCCTTCGCAATCAAGCGAGTTCGAGTTTGCAAATTTTTGGTTTGTCGGGCAGATTTCCAACATTGATAGGCGATCGCATCTCCAGGATGGTCGGTAAATCCAGAGGGTAACTGGGAAAAACAGGTAAATTCCTGAATTGCTTTGGCTAACTCCTTGGCGACCTCATTATCAAGGTTTTTCTCGTAGGCAGTCTCGGCGGCGGCGGCACGTCTTTTGTGATTCAGCACCCGAAATTCATACAGCACATCGCTTTTTGGCCCCAAAAAATAGTTTAAGACCGTTTCTGACACATCAGAATTCACTAAACTTTCATAGACCTGGGAAGCCACAATGATTAAATTTTGCTGTACTTTCTGGAATCCTGTTTTTTCAAAGATTATTTCGGCGGAATAACCCGATTTTTGGAGTTTTTGGCAACCTTTCCCCCATTCTACCCAGTTTCCTTCTTTATGCAGTAGCGATCGCATTAACTCAGTGGCGACTTCTTCGGATAGGACTTGCTGGGATTCGGGGAGATGCTCGTTCATGGAAAGGAATAACGGGGGGATTTCAGAAAAAAATTAAAAGCTCTACTTCATTGTCCCATGATTAAGCGGCTCTCTATCCTCTATCGGTAGTTTTAGAGCAAACGATCGATCACTTGTAAGGCTGAGGATCGAGTATTTCAAGATCTTTGGGTGAGACGACTTTAACGCCCCCTGTTTGGTAGAAATTCGAGTCCAAAATTTCCACAATTACACCCGAACCATTGCTTCCTAACTGATATCCTCCAAAAATCGCGTATTCATCAGTATTTTTAATTTTGAGGATCAATTTGTACGTTTTCCCAGACAGAAGATTCGCTTTATATTCTTTACCTTGCATTTCATGGGGAATCATTCGCTCCTCCAAATTTTTAAGTAGCTGTAGCTCTTTTAGACTATCTTTTTTCAAGAATTTTGGCAACCAATATAAAGCTGTTTGAACTTGCTCTGGTTGTAATTCTACTTTTTTTTCCAAAACATTAACTACATATCGAAAACCAAGACGAGGAATCAAATATCTCAGCCATATTTCGATTTCACTGGCATTAGCAGATTCTAGTCCTTTTTCTAGTAGATTTTGAAAGTATTTTTTATCTTTTAGGTTTGAATTAGCCAACTTCAAAGCCGCAACAATATTCTGTTGAAGCAAAATACAAACCTCATTAAACTGCTGTTCCTCTGACAAGGGAGAAAAACGTTGAGTAGTAACTATACCACGATCCTTAAGATTAATCATAATGATTTCCCATTCTCCTCTATGTTAGAAAATTCTCTACTTTGATTGAATGAACTGACCTGGTTGAAAAAGTTCTTCAGGCAGACCAGCACGACTTTTTAACTCTGGATAAGGACGATAATGACCCGATTCGTTAGTCCACTTACGCAGAATTCCACGATTGGAACGTGCCGAAAAATAGAGTGTTCCTGCATAATCTACGTCTTTTCCCAATGCTAAATCAATATGACCAATTAGAGTATTTCCAATTTGGGTACTGGCCCTACGCACAAATATATCCCCCTCTATGGTAACAAAAATATAAACGCCTGATGCGGTTCGTCTTTCACCAGTTCGCTCCAGAACTTCTCTCCATTTTTTTTCATCGTAAATCAATTTTGATCTTTGAACTATTCTAAATGGGTCATCTTGGAATAAGTTTGGGAATTTTGACATTCGATCAATCAATAGTTAGCTTAAGTCACTGAAAGAATTTTAGTTAATGAAGACTTTAAATTAGGATATTGAAACTCAAAACCCATTGATTGAGTTGCCTTGGGTAAAACCTCTTGTCCTTCTAAAACCACCTGGGCCGCTTCACCAAGGAGGAGTTCTAAGGCAAAATCGGGAACAGGTAGCCACGAAGGACGATTTAAAACGGTTCCTAACGTTTGACAAAGTTTATTCATGCGGACGGGATTAGGAGAGGTTGCATTAAAAGTTCCTTCCATATTCGATTGTTTCAAAGCAAAAATAATTAAATTAATCAAATCATCCCGATCAATCCAAGAAAACCATTGACGACCATTGCCAATGGGGCCACCTGCAAACAATTGAAAAGGGGGAATCATTTTAGCTAAAGCTCCCCCATTACCCAGAACAATCCCGAAACGCAAAATAACCAAGCGAATATTGAGACCTTGAATTTGTTTTGCTTCTGCTTCCCATTCTCGACAAACTTCGGCTAGAAAATCTTTTCCTGAAGCACTATTTTCCGTAAAAGTTTCGGTTTCACTAGAGCCGTAATAACCGATCGCCGAAGCATTAATTAAAACCGTCGGTTTAGATTCAGCTTGACTAATGGCTTCTACGATTTTTTGAGTGCCTAACTTTCGACTGTCTAAGATCCCTTTTTTGTGTTCGGGTGTCCATCTTTCCGCGATCGCTTCTCCTGCTAGATTAATCACAGCATCACAACCAGAAATCGCATTTTGCCATTCCCCAGATTGGGTCGCTTCATAGGCAATTACTTGGAGATTAGGATAGGCTGCGATCGGGAAAAGACGTTGTGCTTTTTGGGGATTACGAGCCAAAATCACCAAAGAATGGTTTTCACTGTTTAATTTTGCGACTAACCCAGTTCCCACAAATCCCGTCGCACCCGTAATTGCAATTTTCATGAAAGATTTTTACCCGATTTTTGGTTATTTTTTATGGAAAAAATTAGTAAAGAATGCTGATTTTAGTCAGAATTAATGTTAGCTAAAATCAGCTTGAAAAAATTTAAGCTTTATCTTGATAAACCATACCATTGGCTTGGGCATAACGATTCATAAAACGCATAAACCGTTCCCAATGATCATCTTCATGGATTTCAAAACTGCATTTAACCCCCTTGAGATCATCTCCCTCATCTCCTCCAAACATAAACTTTAAAGAAGAAGGTTCCGCGCTAATTTCCCCCTCAGAATCCTTGAGACGAATAGAGCCATGAAATTCATTGGTGAAACTCTGGAATTTTTCGATCGCTTTAAGATTTTGGAAGGTGAATAAAACCGTGCGATCGCCTGTTTGTTTATTTTTGCGTAAGCTTACATTACTTAAGGTTTCGGGTAATCCTGCAAAAAATTCAATAGTCGGTTCGATGGTGGGTTCAACGGAAGAAGTTGTATCTGACATGATAAAAACCTCAATTTAGACAAGTTGATTAAAACTTTTGAGAAAAAGATTATAAAAAACTGATTAGATTACTTAAGTGTAGGCAGTATCGCGTAAGCCCTTGGATTAATCTGCTTATTAATTAAGATTTTTGGTCGCAAGCCTTGCGCCCCTACGGTTGAATAAAATATATATCTTGTTCGATAATGTTAAACGCTAATTAAAAAGAAATAATTTAAAGATTATGCTGATAATTTGAGATGGAGAATGAAGAAAAATTTACCTCTCCATTCTGTCTCTCTTAGGGGAAAAATTATTCTTTGCCGCCTTCTAATTTGAGGATCAAAAATCCCCAGGCTAAACCCACTAAAGTGAGAACAACAAGAAGGATTGCGCCGTTAAATAACATACTTTCTGCGGTCATGTTTATGTCTCCTTGGATAAGAAATTAAAGTTTTCAGGTAAAAAATTGGGGAAGGATTATCTTTCAATTGTGAATTTGTTAACGGTTGAGGATAACCATTATTGTTATTGTAGAACAACTAGGCTCTCCAAATCTGACTATGGTTTCCTCCTCTCTTCCTCGTCTTGCTCTCACCCTGGGTGATCCCTCTGGCATCGGTACCGAAGTTATTCTCAAAGCGTTGGCGGATTCTGCGATCGCGCAACAGTGTCAAATTACCCTAGTGGGAACGCGATCGCTGTTAGAACAATCCTATCTCAGACTTCAACAACAGGGGCTAGAGGTAGCTGATCCCGAAAAATTTCCCCTGTTAGACATTCATTTAGACAAAGACATCGAAGAGCAACTTATATTAGGTCAGGGAAATGGGGCCAGTGGCGCGGCTAGTTTTCAATATTTAGAAGCCGCGATCGCCCAAACCTTGGCAGGCAATTTTCAGGGAATTGTCACGGCTCCCATTGCTAAATCAGCTTGGAAAATGGCGGGTTATGATTTCCCTGGACAAACGGAAGTTTTAGCCGAACGGTCTCAGGTCAAAAAATTTGGGATGCTCTTTGTGGCGCGATCGCCTTATACGGGTTGGACAATGTGTACCCTGTTGGCAACCACCCATATTCCCCTAAACCAAGTTTCCGTAACCCTTACGCCTGAGTTGATGAGTCTTAAACTCGATTTATTAGTGCAGACTTTGCAGGATGATTTTGGCCTTGCTTATCCGACCATCGCGATCGCGGGTTTGAATCCCCACAGTGGTGAACAGGGACAAATCGGCACAGAAGAACAGGATTGGTTAATTCCTTGGTTGGAGCAAGCCCGTCAGAACTATCCCAAGGTGAAACTGATTGGCCCTGTTCCACCCGATACGCTCTGGGTTAGCTGTGGTCAAGCTTGGTTTAATGACGGCAATATTCAAGCGGCAGATGGGTATTTGGCTCTTTATCATGATCAGGGTTTGATTCCCGTCAAACTAATGGCGTTTGATCAGGCGATTAACACCACCATTGGTTTACCGTTTATTCGCACGTCTCCCGATCATGGCACTGCGTTTGATATTGCCGATCAAGGGATTGCCAGAGCCGACAGCATGAAAGCCGCGATCGCCCTAGCCGCCGAGTTAGCCCAATCTCGATTTTGCGATTAAATGAAAAAATATTAGAATACCCATAAATCAACGACTTCATTGATGATTATCAATTAATCGGCGATCGCGTTTTTTCTTTATCGAAAAGAGGCGATCGCTTTTTTGTGCTGAAAGGGAAATTGACTCACTTCCTAATAAAACACAAAAATACAGTAATTCGATGCACTTACTGAATTAATCATGAAAATAAGTCTTGCACTTTTCCCAAAACCATGATATACAGTATTCTATGGCAATTGTACAAAAAGCTTATCAATTAACCGTAGTTAGTGATAGCGTCAAGAAATTCTAGTTCTAACGGGACTAGAGTGCGTACAGAAGCTTGAAAAATCAATCGAGAGGGACTTATGCCTATCACTCCAATTCCACCAAATCCGATTCTCACTCCACAAGATGCCTATCGCGTTCAAGTCATCGGCGACCTCGCCTACGTTGCGGACTGGACTGCAGGCTTGCAAATTTACAATGCCACCAATGCTAGCTTCGTGGGTGGTATTACTATTGCGAGTGGTGCGGGTCAAGCAAGGGGACTTCAAGTCATCGGCAAATATGCTTATGTGGCTGCCCAAGGTTCTGGACTGCAAATCATCGATGTCAGTAATCCCTTAAGCCCCACAATTGTCGGCAGTTATTTCACCTCATCCAGTAACGCTTATCGTGTCGAGGTCGTGGGTAACTTAGCCTATATTGCTGATGGTACTAATGGGATACAAATATTAGACATTACTAATAAGACCGCGCCTAAATTACTTGGTAGTTATAGCACTGGTGGTGTGATTGCCAAGACAGTTCAGGTTGTTGGGAACTGGGCCTATGTGGCAAATGATACGACAGGACTACTGATCCTTAATGTTAGCAATCCGTCGGCTCCCACTTTAGCGGGTACTTACAACACACCAGGGAATGCGAATAGTGTCCAAGTCATTGGTAATTTTGCCTTTGTTACTGATGAAGGCTCTGGACTGCAAGTCATTAACATTAGCAATCCCACTGCTCCCACTTTAGTCGGCTCCTATGATACACCTGGTACTGCTCGTGGTATCGAAATCATTGGCAAATATGCTTATATCGGTGATGGAACTTCTCTACAGGTTCTCGATATCAGTGGTTCAACGCCTGTTCTGGTAGATACTTTTACGAACACAACGGGAGGAACCAACGTTATTCGTGGTGTTGAGGTAGAAGGAAATGTTGCCTATACGGCGGAAAGTGGCTCAGTCAAGCAAGTGGAAGTATTAGGACTAAGTGGTTTAAGTCCCGTAACTTTCCAAAGTGCTGTTACAACACCAGCTGATGCTTATCGTATCCAGATAGTAGGGAACAAAGCCTACGTTGCTGATTGGACTGCGGGACTATTGATTTACGATGTTGCCCCTAATGGTGATCTTACTGGTACTCCCATTACAGTCCCCAATCTGAGCGGTGGTGGTGCGCGGGGTGTTCAAGTTGTCGGGAACTACGCCTACGTGGCCGATTGGGCAGCAGGCTTACAAATCATTGACCTGATCACTGCAACCACAGTGGGTAGCGTTCCCAATCCAAGTGGGACTACTAGTACTGCTTATCGGGTTGAGGTAGTGGGGAATTTAGCCTATGTCTCTTCTGGTGTAGACGGCTTAGTCATTGTCGATGTCAGCGATCCGACTGCGCCCCAACAGATTGGACAATACAACACGCCCGGAATTACCAAGACGACTCAGGTGGTAGGCAATTTAGCCTATATTGCCGATGATACGTTTGGTTTACAAATCGTTGATGTCAGTAATCCCTTCAATCCACAGTTGAAAGGAATTTATGACACTCCAGGGAATGCGAACAGTATCAAAGTTATTGGCAACTTAGCCTTTGTAACCGATGAAGGTAAGGGGTTACAAATTCTCAATGTCAGTGATCCCACAACGCCCACTTTAGTCGGGAGCTATGATACGGCGGGTACAGCTCGTGGTATTGATATCGTTGGTAACTACGCTTACATTGGCGATGGCACAGCCTTACAAGTCCTCGATATTAGCAATACGGCGGCTCCGAACCTGGTGGCAACTTACACGACTGGTACGGCTACAGCTCGCGGTGTGGATGTGCAAGGTCTCTTAGCCTATGTGACTGCAACTGGCACGGTCAGCACAGACAAGAAAGTCGAAATTATTAATGTAAGTGCTTTTGATAACATTGTCACGCTGACATCGGCAAAGGATATCATTAATGCTCAAAGCGGAGATGACATTCTTTCTGGTGACTTTAGTACTATCCAGCAAGGTGACAGTCTTAATGGTGGTTCTTTAGGTATTGATACTTTGACGATTTCAGGAGGTGTTGCGGCTAACGCTGTCACCATTACTGCCGCCAGCACGACGAACCAATTAGCGATCGCTAATCCCGTCTTAACCGCAGCCAATGTTCCAATTGTTAACGGTTTTGAACGCTTTGATTTTAGTGGTTTCCTTGGCAAGGTGACTTATACAGGAACAACTGGCTATGATTGGGTACAAACTGGAGCCGGAGCCGATAGCCTCAATGGTGGCGTGGGAGCCGATACCTTAATTGGTGGCGCGGGTAACGATACCTATGTCGTGGACAACTCAGGTGATTTTGTTGTTGAAAACGCTGGAGGGGGAACGGATCTTGTTCAATCTTCCATCAGCTATAGTCTAGTCGGTCGTCCTAACATCGAAAACCTGACTTTAACTGGTGCAACTGCTATTAATGGAACTGGTAACGCCGCCAATAATGTCATTACAGGTAACACTGGCAATAACATTATTAGCGGTGGTTTAGGTAATGACACTATTAATGGTGGAGCAGGAGCCGATAGCTTAATAGGTGGATCTGGTAACGATGTTTTTGTTTTCCGTTTCGGGCAATCCTCTGCTAGTACCCCTGATCGCATTACGGACTTCGCCTTCGGGACTGACACAATCGATTTGTTAACCCAAGCAGGCCTAGCTACTGCTGCACCTACCAGTTTCAGTCGTGCCACTGACAGTACTGCTGCTACTTTAACGAGTGCTGTAACCAGTGTATTCGCTGATGCTGATGGAGCTTTGGCAGGAAGCCAAACACTAGGCCTCAACAGTGCGGCTCTTGTGGTAGCTACTAATGCAGCGATCGCGGGTACTTATTTAGTTGTTAATGATGGTACTGCTGGCTTCCAAACTGCTAATGATTTAGTAGTAAATTTAACTGGCTACACAGGAACTTTACCCGCCCAGGGCAATATTACTCCTGTTACTAATGTCTTTGTCTAATCCTAGTCTTAGAAATGGACTAACCAAATAGTAAACAATGGCGATCGCTTTTTTCTTAATCGGGAAGGGCGATCGCATTTTTTCTTAATTGAGAAGGGCGATCGCGTTTTTATCACAAATTCTGGTCACACCAAAGCGATAATAATAGGGTTTTATCATCCGTTGTACGGGCATTTAGGCGATCAGAATTTAAAAACGCATTGAGATAATCATCGTCCTCTTCAGGGTTTTCTGTTTCCAGCAAATAATTTTCTAATGGCTCAAAAAAAGGCGCGAAGGGAATCCATTTAACTAAATTGAGAGAAACCCGTTCTACTCCATCGGTGGCGGCACAGATAAAAGTCGGGACTTCGGGCAAAACTTTTACCTGGAGGGAGTCGATCGCATGATCGGAGGTGACAAAGGTAGTTTCATTGATATATTCCCCTTTATCGGGCTGAAAGAGGAGACGATAGGCTTCATTTTTGTCCCGAATCACCATAAAACCATCACCAATTTGCATTCCCGCTAACCAATGGGGAGTAGCGATAAATACCAGAAGAGTAGAGGCTAGATCACTGAAATTTCCGTCCATTTCCGTTGCTACAATGGTTAAACGCGATCGCACGGATTCGATTAATTGGGTGAAAAGGAGTTGGGCCTGTTCTTCGCTCAAGGGGTCATTCGTCGGAAGATCTTGCGCGGCCTCGGCGTGGATAGCTTGCAAAAATCGTAGAGATTCATCCACTGTGGTTTTTGCCCCGATTTCTGCGTGTTTGGCACTGCCTGCTCCATCAGCGATCGCGCCAATTAAGATATTTCCTTCTAGCAAAAGATAACGCCCGTAATCTTGACAGGGGAGATTTAATTGCTGATGACTCGTACCAATGCTAGAACGGGTAATAACTTTCCACATAAATTTTTGATGAAGGATTTCTCTTAATTAAGTAAATGGGTCATAAAATTTATAAAATCCCCGCGTCCTACGGACACTCCCCTTATCAAGGGGGGCAGGGGGGATCAATCACAAAATCTATTGTCAGCTTAATCGTAATCAGTTAATTAACTCATTAAATTCTGTTTTACTCAACCAATACGGTTAAACGACGTTTAAGGGTTTCTAATCCCAATCGTTGACTAGCTGAAATAAAGACAGCCTGGGGATAGTCTTTCTTTGCGATTTCTAAGGCTTCACTACTGACTTGATCAATTTTATTAAAGGCAATCAACATCGGGCCTGTGGTGATCGGCATTTCTTCTAAAATAGTTTCAACGGATTTCAGTTGGCGTTGCCAGGCGGGATGGGATAAATCCACGATTTGCAAAAGGGCATCGGCTTCGGTGACTTCTTCCAAGGTGGCGCGAAAGGCATCCACTAAAGAAGGCGGTAATTCATGGATAAATCCGACAGTATCGGTCAACAGAAATAAGTGCGATCGCGAAGCGGCCGAATCGACAATGGTTAATTTACGGGTTGTCGGATCAAGAGTCGCAAACAATTGATCAGCAGTATAAACATCGGATTGGGTCAGGGCATTAATTAGCGTCGATTTACCCGCATTGGTATAACCCACGATCGCGATGCTGGGAATTTCCTGTTTTTGTCGATTTTTGCGTAAACGGGAACGATGGGACTGGAGTTGATTGACATCCTGTTGCAACTTAGAAATGCGGCG
>Ga0114972_10001142_pt1 | contig 20051 bp, 24 predicted proteins | sample M_140807_EF_Meta_FD_87354 | JGI IMG/M metagenome (GOLD analysis project Ga0114972, IMG submission 87354) | Freshwater microbial communities from Lake Montjoie, Canada to study carbon cycling - M_140807_EF_MetaG | ecosystem: Environmental > Aquatic > Freshwater > Lake | place: Lake Montjoie... | reverse complement strand
TTAGCTTTACTAACTTTTTTAATTTGGATTATTCCTGCATGTTTTATAATGGGATTATTCTCTTTTTTTATTGTAAATAACAATACCTCACTCAAAATTATTAAATATCTGAAGTTTATTCAACCAATGGCCATTGGTTTTCTTTTATTTTCAACTTATATAATTTTTAAAATATCAATAAAGAACATAACAACAATATTTATCTTTATAACAGGTTTTTTATTTACATTAATCTATTTTAAAACACCGTGGATTATTCCTATTTTAATTGTATTTGCTAGTTTATTTTCGAATTTTTTAACAAAACCAGTAATTAAAAACGCACAACCTAAAAGATATAATGTAAATTATAAATATTTAATATTATTTTTAAGTATTTTCGCATTATCTGGATATTATAGCGAAAAATCAAGAGTTAACTCTTGGGAAAACAGAAAAATATTTAATTTATTTGAGAATTTTTATAGATTTGGAAGCATTGTATTTGGTGGAGGAGATGTTTTAGTTCCATTATTAATTGATCAATATATTGAAAGACCAACTACTCATAAACAATCGATAAATAAATCAGAATCAATTAAATTAAATAAAGAGACTATTCTTAATGGATACGGAATGGTCAAGGCTATACCAGGTCCAATATTCTCTATTTCATCATTTATAGGCGGAATAAGTCTTTCTAATAAAGGGAAATTAATGCAAGTATTAGGCTGCATAATAGCATCTATTGCAATTTTTACACCTGGTTTTTTAATTATTTTATTCGTATTTCCTTTTTGGGAAAACTTAAAACTTAATAACTTAATTATAAATTCAATTCAAGGAATTAACGCTGTTGTTGTTGGAATAATGCTCGCAAGCGCTACTTATTTGTTAAAAACAGATAGTATTTATTTAAATTTCAATACAATTGTAAACCTGCTAATAGTTTTCACCACATTAATTTTACTAATTAAAACAAAAACACCGCCATCTTTAATAGTTCTTTTATGTATTATATTAGGAATAATATTTTAACTATAATATCTATTATTTATAATTAATTCATCAATACAATTAGGCACAAGATATTTAATAGATTTTTTTTCTTTTATTTGTTTTCTAATAAAAGTTGATGAGATTTCAATAATTGGAGTATTAAAAAAGGTAGAACTCTCACCAATTAATTCAATTTTATCAAAGCCCAATCTTTTATATATATAAATAAAATAATTATTTAATATATAATCAACATTATACCAGTTTTTTATATTAGAATAACTATCACTACCCATAATTATCACAAACTCTTTTTTGGGATACTTTTCGGATAGATGCATTAATGTAATTGATGTATATGATGGAGTAGGTAAAGAAAATTCTATATTACTAGCCTTTAATTTATTATTATCCTCAATGGCTGTTTTTATTAAATTTAGTCTATGATTTTTATTCAATAAGCTATTTTTACATTTTTCTGGATTTTGAGGAGACAAAACAAACCAGACCTCTTTTAAATCAGAGTTTTCTAACATATAATTAGCTATAATTAAATGTCCAGTATGAATTGGGTTAAAAGAACCGAAAAATAAACCAATTTTCATGTTTGCTTTATTAAAAACTATATTTTTTGTTCAACAATAATTGTCTCTGCTTCATTTAATCTTAAGCTAAGTTTATATCCAGCAACAATAACTGAAATTGGATCTTTCAAAGGCGCCGCCTTCAAAACAATAATTTCTTCTCCTGGTATACAACCCATTTCCATGAGCTTTAAATATATTTCTTCATTTTCAAACGATCTAATTATTGCCGGCACTCCAATTTCAATTTCTGATAATCGTTTATACATTAATTTTAAATTTGAACAACAAAGATAAATCAATGCTAGCTGAACTATTTAATGATAAAAATAACACTACTAATATTAGTTTTAATTTTTTAAAACCAATTACACTCAAAGAAAGAAATAGACTAAAAAACCACATAAAATCCATCTTTAAAAATGAAGGTAAATCGCTCAACTCTTTATCCATAATTTTTTGTTCTGACAAGTACGTATTAAATATTAATAAAGAGTTCCTTAAACACAATTATTACACAGATATAATAACATTTGATTTTAGCACCAATAATAAACTTATAGATGCAGAGATATATATAAGCATCGAAAGAGTTAAAGAGAACGCAAAAACCTTCAACTCATCAATAAAAACCGAATTACATAGAGTTATATTCCACGGCGTTTTGCATCTGTGTGGTTATAAAGATAAATCACACTCACAAAAGACAACAATGAGACAAAAAGAAAACCAATCTTTAAAAAATTATTTCGTTTAACTGTTCCACGTGGAACAGTTAAACGAAATACAACCTTAATCTAGGTTTCACGTGAAACATAAGGTGCTAATAATTACAACCCCCATATCTTTGCGGTGCAATGTTTAAAAATTATGATATAATAGTAGTTGGGGCTGGGCATGCTGGCTGTGAAGCGGCAGCAGCGGCAGCAAACCTGGGCTCTAGGGTATTGTTAATTACAATGAATCTGCAAACAATTGCACAAATGAGTTGTAATCCTGCAATGGGGGGTATAGCAAAAGGTCAACTAGTTAAAGAAATTGATGCATTAGGCGGGTATAGTGGAATAGTAACCGACAAAAGTATGATTCAGTTTAGAATGCTGAATAGATCAAAAGGTCCGGCAATGTGGAGTCCAAGAGCCCAAAACGACAGAATGCTTTTTGCGGCTACTTGGAGGGAGATGTTAGAAAACACACAAAACGTAGATTTTTATCAAGACACTGTAAATCAATTAATTATAGAAAACAACCAGGTAAAAGGGGTCATAACTGGCTTAGGGCATGAAATTTATTCTAAGTCTGTTGTTTTAACAAACGGCACCTTCTTAAACGGTATAATACATATTGGCGAAAAAAATTTTATAGGTGGAAGGGTTGCAGAAAAGTCCTCATTTGGAATAACAGAACAGCTCATAAGTTTTGGTTTTGAAAGTGCTAGATTAAAAACAGGGACTCCGCCAAGAATAGATGGCAGAAGTTTGGATTATTCTAAAATGGAAGAACAGAAGGGTGATGAGGATATAGTTGGCTTTAGTTATCTTGAAAAACCTACTTTAAAACCGAAAAATCAAAAAAGCTGTTGGATTACTTACACTAATTCAGCCGTTCATGATACATTAAAAACGGGATTTGAATCAAGTCCTATGTTTCAGGGAAGAATTCAAGGTACTGGACCAAGATATTGTCCAAGTATTGAAGATAAAATCACTAGATTTTCAGAAAGAGATAGACATCAATTGTTTGTAGAACCAGAAGGCTGGAATACGATAGAAATTTACGTTAATGGTTTTTCAACAAGTTTATCAGAAGAAACTCAATATCAAGCACTTAGATTGGTTCCTGGTTTTGAAAATTGTAGATTTTTTAGACCAGGATATGCAATAGAATATGACTTTTTCCCACCAACGCAATTAAATTTTAACCTAGAAACAAAAAACATAAAAAATTTATTTTTTGCAGGACAAATAAACGGTACCACTGGTTATGAAGAAGCTGCTTGTCAAGGCATAATGGCTGGAATAAACGCACATCAAATTACAAATAAATTAGATTCGTTCGTTCTTAAAAGAAGCGAGGCTTATATAGGGGTGTTAATTGACGATTTAATAAATAAAGGCACAGACGAGCCTTATAGAATGTTTACTAGTAGGGCTGAACATAGAACGCTGCTGAGACAAGATAATGCCGATTTAAGATTAACAGAAATGAGTTTTAAGCTTGGTTTGGCAAAAGAAAACAGAATGTCATTGGTTGATCAAAAAAGCAAAGGTGTTGTTTTTATTAAGGAGCTCTTAAGTAAAACAAGTATAGAGCCAATTATTATCAATGATTATTTAGAAAGCATTGGCGCTTCAACAATTTCAAATAAACAAAAAGCAGATCAATTATTACTTAGGCCAGGTGTTGGTTTGCAATCTCTTATTAAAAACGATAAAAACCTTAGTTTAAACCTGTCTGATTACGATGAAGACATAATAGAACAAACAGAAATACAAATAAAATATGATATATATATAGAAAAAGAAAAAGAGATGATTGAAAAAATAAATCAATTGGAGGATTTATTAATACCAAAAGAGTTTAATTATGAAAAGATAAACTCACTTAGTAATGAAGCTAAGCAAAAACTAAAGAAAATACTTCCAAAAACACTAGGACAGGCATCTAGAATTTCGGGGGTAAATCCTAGTGACATTCAAATATTAATGTTATACATGGGAAGATAGTGAACTCTAAGTCCAAAAACAAAGTTTGTTATTTCTATTCAAATTAATCTAGCAAAAAACTTAATAACCGTAACCACCAAAAATATTAGAAATATTGTTTAAGGGGATACAAATTTTAATAGTATTGTAGTAAAAGACATCGTTATTTTTTCCCAAACCCCTTCTATCACCAATTGTTTTGGCAACATTTACATTTTTATTTCTGAATGCTAAACTAGCTGCTAATGTATTGTTTCCAAATTTTTCTGGGGCAATATAGGTTTTACTTACATCATCAAGATAATCTGTAAAAATTTTATTATAAGTAAATTCGTAGTTTATTGAAATAGGATTATCAGGAAAGGAAAATCTTAATCCTCCACCAAAAGGAACTGAAAACTGATACAGAGAATAATTTTTTCTATCTGGAAAATCTGCAAAGCCCTGACCTTCAGTGTGTAAAGGCTTTAGAAAAACCTTCACATTGTCATCATCATAAGTATAAGGATTAAAATGATAAATGCCAGCTCCAATAAAAACATAGGGACTTATGTTAAATCTGTAATTATAAAAATTTAACTTACTCGACAATAATTCGGATTCATCATCTTCAGAAACAATATTATTTTTCCAAATATGATTAAGAAAATGATATTCACAAACACCGCTTAATTGAATAATATTACTCCAAAAGCTTAGGTTTCTAGCAACTAATTCCTGATCCTTGTTTTTTTTATCGTCACCATAAACCTTTGCAAATTGCAAACTGGCTCTATAAGTTAAATAAGGCAAACGGCTATAATTAGTGTATTTCAAATCCAATCCAAAAGAGGGCAACATTCTTTTAAAAGGGGTAGTATTTTCTACAAGATCTCCGTTATAAGAGCTTGTCCCTAAATTAATACCAATTTTAGCATTATCAACAAATTGACTAAAACTAATAAATGAAACCAAAAGCAAAAACAGAAATAAATATACTTTTTTCATAACTAACAAAAACGATTAGACAAATGTAAGATATTTTTTTAATTTTATATAACCAATCAAAAAGGAATAAAAAAAATATTTTTTATCATGATTTATTTCATTAGGTATGTTACAATATGTCATAAAAGCCATGATATTTTATTATCATGGCTTTTTTATAGATTACTTGGGATTTGAATTCAGTAATAAAATTTCGTTTACTTGGATTTCGGTAACATACTTTTTTATACCTTGTTTGTCAAGGTAGTCTTTGGTTATTAGTTTACCCTCAATAACAACTTCGGATCCCTTAATAAGATATTTACCTGCCACATCAGCTACTTTCCCCCAGGCAACTAAATTGTGCCATTGTGTTTCTTTTACCTTTTCTCCTTTAACGTTTGTATAAATCTCATTAGTAGCAAGTGAAAATCTAACTAGCTTTTTTCCGGTTTCGGTTGTTTTAATTTCTGGACTTTTTCCAAGATTTCCGATTAATTGTACTTTGTTTCTTAATGAATACATAATTTAATGTTTTTGTTAATAAATAATATTTCAATAATTACCAGGCGCCTTGATAATCATGCAGCAAATATCATCACTATAAAAAACCGTATTCGGTATTATTCATTTGTTTATGAAAAAAAACATTTGTAAATGATTAAAAAACGCAAAAATGTAAAAACAACATAAATAATTTAGCAATAAAAATGTTAACAGAAACTAAGCATTGTCAATATTGTAACAAAGTAATAAAAGGAAGAAGCGATAAAAAATTTTGCAATGACTACTGTAGAAATTATTTTAACAACAAGCTAAATGGTGTTAATAATAATAACATAAGAACAATCAATAATTATTTAGGAAAAAACAGAAGAATTTTAAATGAAGAGCTGTTGCCTAAAGAACAAATGAATAAAATAAAAAAAAGTAAATTACTTGATAAGGGCTTTAATTTTAAATTCTTTACAAATACAAAGAAAAACAAACAGGGATCAATTTATTATTTCTGTTATGATGTTGGATATTTTTTACTGGATGAGAATTGGATGGTGGTAATTAGAGAAGAATAAAATCTATCTACAAAGTTTTGAAATTATTTTTTTGTGTTGTGGGTATTTTTTTATTAAATCTTTTTTGTTTGCAAGCTCAAAATCATCAAAGTCAAACCCCGGAGAAACAGTACAGCCTACAAAAGAAAAACAGCTTTTCCTTTCAGGCATACTAGCAAACCAACAATTAGCGGGAACAACGTATTGAAATAGTTCACCTTCTTTAAATTTGTTTCCAAGTTTAACCATTTCCATAGCTCCGCTTTCATGTATAATATAAATCAAAAGTGCGTCTCCGCTATAAAAGTGCCAACACTCATCGCTTTTGATTTTATGAAATGCAGAGAAATTGCCCTTCTCTAATAAAAAATAAATAGCGGTTGACAAAAATCGTTTTCCCTTAAATCTTTTAGGAAGCCCGCTTTTTTTTATTGATTCATTGCTTTTGTATGTCTCTTTGTACCAACCACCTTCTGGGTGTGGCATCAAACTATAATAATCAATTAACTCGTTTTTCATATCAAACTATAAATCATCAAATTCATATACCGGATCAATTTTGTCACCAGGACTCATTTCACAAACAGTTTTTATTATACCGTCATTTAGTCCGTATACCCAACCATGCAGATGGGGTCTCAAATCGTTTTTCCAAGCCTTTTGAATTACTGATGTTTTTGAAAGATTTAATACCTGTTCTTTTACATTTAATTCTACTAGTTTGTTGGTCTTATTTTCTTCTGATGTTTCTGATTCAATTTCTACTTGATGAAACTTATATAAATCTTTAATGCTTCTCAACCAATTATTAATAATTCCTAAAGAGTGTTTGTCTATTGCTGCTTTTACACCCCCACAACCATAATGACCACAAACAATAACATGCTTCACCTTTAAAAAATTAACTGCATATTCTAATACACTGTGTAGGTTAACATCGGTATCAATAACCAGGTTCGCAATATTTCTATGCACAAAAATTTCTCCGGGTTGTGTACCAGTAATTTTATCGGCGGGCACCCTGCTGTCGCTGCATCCAATCCAAAGAAATTCAGGAGTTTGAATATGGGCTAATCTTGAAAAAAAATCGGGATCTTTTTTTATTTCTTCTGTTGCCCATTCTTTATTTGCGGCTAATAATTTTTCGTAAGAGTTAATGTTTTCCATTTATTTAGATTAAATGTTAAGACCTCCACAAGCGCTAATTGTTTGACCGGTAACATAACTGCTTAATTCGCTCGCTAAAAAAAGACAGATGTTTGCTATGTCTTCAGCGCTTGCAAATTTTCCTAATGGAATTGATGATTTATATTTATCAGCGCCTTCTCCATCTTTCAAATAATTTGTCATGTCTGTTTCTACAAATCCTGGTGCTATAGCATTGCATCTAATGTTTCTACTTCCTAATTCTTTAGCAACACTTTTGGTAAAACCAATTACCCCGGCTTTGCTTGCTGCATAACTGCTTTGTCCAGCGTTACCCATTTCTCCTATTACGCTACTCATGTTGATAATGCTGCCAGCCTTTGCTTTCATCATTGGTTTAATAACTTGCTTGGTCATATAAAAAACCCCATTAAGATTAACGTTTATCACATCGTTCCACTGTTCGGGCGTCATTCTTAGCAATAAATTATCTTTAGAGATACCGGCATTATTTACACAGATGTCAATTTTTCCAAACGTTGAAAGCACTTCATTTACAAATACTTCACATGCATTATAATCAGATGCATTGCTTTGATACGCCTTTGCTTTTACGCCCATACTTTCTAATTTTTCCACCAAAGCATTTGCTTTTTCTGCACTTTTTTCACTTACAAAACTAAAAGCAATGTTTGCACCTTGTTCAGCAAATTTAAGAGCAACAGCTTCGCCAATTCCTCTTGATGCGCCTGTAATAATTGCTACCTTTCCTTCCAAAAGTTTCATATAATATTAAGTTTGTTTTTTGCAAAAGTAGTATTGAACCACCAAAAAAAGTCATTATCGTGATTTTATCATTTTCAAAATCTCATCAACAATTTTTCTATCGTTTGATAATCTTGGGATTTTGTGTTGCCCACCAAATTGATTTCTATTCTTAAGCCAAAAAGCAAAAGAGCCTTTTTCTAAAATAACTATTTTTGGTAAACTTAATGCAATGTCTTTGTGTCGTTTTGCTTCATAGTCACTATTAAATGATTTTAATGCTTCATCTAATTCGAAAACAAATTGATTTAAATTATCTGGCTTCTTTTCAAATTCAATTAACCATTCATGAGCGCCATTATTATTGGAAGAAAAATAAATAGGAGCAACTGTATAATCTAACACCAATGCATCCGTTTTTTTTGAAGCAATCGCAATCGCATTATCGGCGTTATCAACAATAACCTCTTCTCCAAAAGCATTAATATAGTGTTTTAATCTCCCTGTTATTTTAATCTTGTATGGATTTAATGAACAAAATTGAATGGTATCTCCAACTAAATAACGCCAAAGACCGCCATTGGTGCTAATGATTAGTGCATAGTTTTTTCCAACGATTATTTTGTCAAGCCCAAAGGTTGTAGGAAATTTTTTTCCGTATTCTTCAATGGGCATAAACTCATAAAAAATCCCATGTTCTGTAAATAAAGTCATGCCCTCTTCATTAGCGTTTTCTTGTCCTGCAAAAAATCCTTCGCTAGCATTATATATTTCAACATAATTGATAGTGGCTCCGATAATTTTTTCAAATTGTTCACGATATGGAACAAAAGAAACACCACCATTTATATAAAGCTCCAGATTAGGCCAAACTTCTTTAATTGATTTTTTTTGTTTGATTTCTAAAATTCTTTTAAGTAATAATAACGTCCATGTGGGAACCCCAGCAATTGAGGTAACGTTTTCATCTGAAGTAGCTAAAGCAAGCTTTTCTATTTTTTGTTCCCAATCATCTAGAAGTGCAACGCTTAGTTGTGGTGTTCTAAGCCAATGACCCCAAAACGGTGTGTTTTGCATTAGAACGGCACTTAAATCACCATATTGAATGTCTTCATTATGATGATTAATTTGATGCGAACCTCCTACGACCAAACCTTTTCCTGTTAAAAGGTCGCTATCGGGAAAGTTTTTATAATAACTTGATAACACATCTTTACTGGCTCTAAAATGATTTTCAACTAGACTTTCCTCACTAACAGGAATAAATTTACTTTTATTGCTCGTTGTTCCGCTGCTTTTAGCAAACCATTTAATAGGTGTGTTCCAAAGTACATTTTCTTCGCCATCAAGCATACTTTGTATGTAGGGTTGTATATCTTCATATTCGTGAACGGGAACCTTTGATTTAAAGGCTTTTACGGAAAAAAGTTTTTCAAATTCATATTTTTTTCCAAAAACGGTATATTGAGCGGCTGTAACTAAATTTTGAAGTGCCTCTCTTTGTTTTTCAACTGGATGGTTTGTCCAATTTTTAATTTGCCATATTCGGGAACGGGCAATTTTAGATATTGTAGCGGAGAGCAGCTTCATTAATGAAAGATAACGAAATTCTTATAAACTTTCTCTTGCTTGGACGTGCAAATAATCTTTCCTTTTTAATTCAAAATTCTTACCTAAATATAATCTTCTCACTTGTTCATCACTAGATAATTCCTCAGCTGTTCCATGTTTGAAAATTTTTCCATCGATTAATAAATAAGCTCTGTCACAAATAGAGAGTGTTTCATTTACATTGTGATCAGTAATCAAAATGCCAATATTTTTGAGTTTCAGCTTGGCAATTATTTCTTGAATATCTTCAACAGCAATAGGATCAACACCAGCAAAGGGCTCATCCAATAAAATAAATTTGGGGTTTACTGCTAACGCTCGAGCAATTTCTGTTCTTCTTCGCTCACCTCCACTTAAAGAATCTCCAATGTTTTTTCGTACTTTTTGTAATCTAAATTCATTGAGTAAGGATTCTAACTTTTTAAGCTGTTCGCTTTTCTTTAAATCAGTCATTTCAAGAACAGCAAGAATATTGTTTTCTACGCTTAGCCTTCTAAAAACGCTTGCCTCTTGAGGTAGATATCCAATTCCCATCTGAGCTCGCTTATACATGGGAAGTTTTGTAATATTTAAATCATTCAAAAAAACATCCCCTTCATCGGGTCTAATTAATCCAACCACTTGATAAAAAGAAGTTGTTTTTCCAGCTCCATTTGGACCCAATAAGCCAACAATTTCACCTTGGGTAACTTCAAAAGAAACATTATTTACAACAACCCTGTTATTATATTTTTTTAGAAGACCTTTTGTATAAATAGTTAGTTTTTTCATACGCAATAACAAAAATAATTGAAGTTAAGAACTATAATGATTTTAAATGGATTTATCTTTGCAATGAATAATTAACAATGAAAGTAACAGATCACATCAGCCAATCAAGTAAAACCTTGATCTCTTTTGAAATCCTTCCTCCATTAAAAGGCAAAGGAATTCAGTCTTTATATACACATCTTGACCCATTAATGGAGTTCAAGCCTTCATTTATTAATGTCACTTATCATAGAAGTGAGCATATATTTAAAAAAAGGGTTGATGGAACCTTTGAGAAAGTGGTAATTAGAAAACGCCCCGGAACAGAGTCTATATGTGCATCAATTATGAATAAATACAATGTAGACACTGTTCCACATTTGATTTGTGGAGGATTTGGAATAAATGAAACAGAAGATGCTTTGATAAATTTGAATTATTTAGGAATAGATAATGTATTGGTTTTAAGAGGTGATGCCGCAAAAAATGAAAGCGCCTTTGAGCCTGAGCCAGGAGGTCATAAATATGCTATTGATTTATTAAAACAGGTAACCAATTTAAACGCAGGTTTATACTTGGAAGAGGATTTAAAAAACACAAGTAAAACAAAGTTTTGTATAGGGGTTTCGGGCTATCCAGAAAAACATTTTGAAGCACCAAATATGGACGCAGATTTAAAACACTTAAAAGCAAAAGTTGATGCAGGTGCTGATTATATAATTACACAAATGTTTTTTAATAACGAAAAATACTTCTCATTTGTTAGCGCTTGTAGAGAAATCGGAATTAATGTTCCAATTATTCCGGGATTAAAGCCGATTTATAGCAAAAAACAACTAACAATATTGCCTAAAACCTTTCATATAGACCTTCCAATATCGCTTTCAGAAGCGGTTATTTCTTGCAAATCTGACGAAGATGTAGAAAAGATTGGACAAGATTGGTTGTTGGAACAATCAAAAGAATTAAAAAAGGCGGGAGTGCCGGTATTACATTATTACACGCTTGGAAGACCACAATTAGTGGCTAATGTTGTAAAAGAATTGGTTTAGTAGGATAATATAAGTCGGGTTTATGCGTTTATGTTTTGAAATAAACCGAACCTTATGCCAAAGAAATCACACCTTCAAGAAATTATTATTGTTTCTAATTCAAAGTTTACCAACAGACAGTATATAGAAACCAATTCTACATCAAAAAAAAACCAACTACAATCAACTGGGGACACTTTAAAACAAGCTTGTTGGAACGGTCTGCTTAAGGAAATGTTGCCAGAGTTGTTTATAAATAACTCTTCATCAAGTCAATTATTTTTATGGCAAATGAGAGAATGTAAAAACGTTTTCACGCTTGAATTAGCAGAAAGTCCTTGCGATTTAGAGTTTTTAACTTCTATAGATCCTTATTGTTTTATGGAATTACAACATTTTAATTAAAGAAAAAAAACAGAAACAGCAACCGCCACCATTTAAATGGTGGCGGTTGCTGTTTAAAATCAAAATCAACTTGCTAGTTTTCTTAGGAGTAGGATTAAATTATAGTAGGATTATTGGATTTTTTAATTGTTTTATGAAAATAATTATCTTTTTTACTAATTGTAATCATCAAATCAACAAACAATAAAAATTGGGTTTTTACACTTGCTTATAATAAGTATTCATACTTACAGACGTAAATACTAACAATTGTTAGTATTTTAAAAAAGATATTATTATATTTGAATTCTAAAAAAAGCAGTATGTTTTTACAAGAAGCCGAAAAGTTTTTCCAGGACAAAATAGATAGTGAAATAAAAATTGAACCCAAAGACTGGATGCCTGAAGCATATAGAAAAACAAATCTTCGCCAAATTAGTCAACACGCTCATAGTGAAATTGTTGGAATGCTACCAGAAGGAAACTGGATAAGCAGAGCACCTTCCTTAAAAAGAAAAGCAATTTTAATAGCAAAAGTACAAGATGAAGCCGGCCATGGCTTGTATTTATATTCTGCTGCAGAAACATTGGGTATGAGTAGAGAACAAATGGTTGCAGATCTTAATAGCGGCAAAGCAAAATACTCTTCTATATTTAATTATCCTACACTAACGTGGGCGGATATGGGAGCCGTTGGATGGCTCGTAGACGGTGCAGCAATTTTAAACCAAGTTATGCTATGTAGAACCTCTTATGGTCCTTATGCAAGAGCCATGGTTAGAATATGCAAAGAAGAAAGTTTTCATCAAAGACAAGGATTTGAAATTTTATTAGTACTCAGCAAAGGATCAAAAGCGCAGAGAGAAATGTGTCAGGATGCAATAAATCGTTGGTGGTGGCCGAGCTTAATGATGTTTGGTCCAAAAGATAGTGAGAGCACAAATAGCGATCAAAGTATAAAATGGAAAATTAAACGTAAAACTAACGATGAGCTTAGACAACAATTTGTTGATATGATAGCGGAACAAATAAAACTATTAGGTATGACGCTGCCTGATAAAGACTTGAAATGGAACGACAAAACAAAACACTATGAGTTTGGAGAAATTAATTGGGAAGAATTTTGGAATGTAGTTAAAGGAAATGGCCCATGCAATAAAGAACGTTTAATAGCAAGAAACAAAGCGCATGAAGAAGGTGCTTGGGTAAGAGAAGCGGCAATTGCATTTGCAGAAAAAAGAAAATCTAATATCAATAATAAAGCAGCATAACATGAATATAAAAATCACAAAATATTATTATGGAGATATTCCGGAAGAAACTACATCAGCTCAATCTTCCAAACCAAATACTGTTGAATTAGGTTGGCCCCTATGGGAGGTTTTTATTAGAAGTAAACAAGGTCTTGATCACAAACATGCAGGCAGCTTACATGCAGCGGATGCAGCAATGGCAATTGAAAATGCAAGAGATGTGTACACAAGAAGACAAGAAGGAATAAGTATTTGGGTTATAGAAAGCAAACATATTCATGCAAGTAATCCAGCTGATGCAACAATGTTCTATGAACCATCTGAAGATAAAATTTATCGTCACCCAACGTTTTACGATTTGCCTGATGAAATAAAACACATGTGATAAAATTTAAAGAACAAAATGATTAACCAAAAAATAATTAATGCAACATTGCATTTGGCAGATACCACATTAATTCTTGCTCAAAAAAATAGCGAATGGTGTGCACATGGTCCAATATTAGAACAAGACATAGCAATTACTAATATAACGTTAGACCTTATTGGACAATCAAGAATGTTTTATCAATATGCTGCTGAGCTAATTAATGAACTAGAAAATAAAACTGAAACAGAAGACACCCTTTCATATTTAAGAAGTGAAAGAGAATTTAAAAACTTCTTAATTGCAGAATTACCAAACGGAGATTGGGCTCAAACGATACTAAGACAATTTTTTTTCAGTTCCTTTCAACAATTATTATTTGAAAAATTACAGCATATAGAAGACAAACAAATATCTGCTATAGCCGTTAAGTCATTAAAAGAAATTAATTATCATGTAAAATGGAGCAGCGAATGGGTAATAAGATTAGGAGATGGAACATCAGAAAGTCATAGTAGAATGGTTAAGGCAATTGAAATACTTTGGCCATATACAGGCGAGTTTTTTAATGCTGAAGAAAATGATTTAACAGAAGTAGAAAAAATAAAATCAAACTGGATTCAAAAAATTGAAGCCGTTTTTATTGAGGCTAACTTATTAATACCCCAAAATATTTTTATGCAATTAGGAGGTAAGCAGGGTTTTCATACAGAACATCTTGGCTACATTTTAACTGAAATGCAATCTCTGCAAAGAGCCTATCCATGGTTAGAATGGTAAAAAATATAAATTGATAAATCCCAAAGAACATATCTACTCAATCTTAGAAAAAATTCCTGACCCAGAAATTCCTGTGTTAACTATTATTGATTTAGGAATAGTGAGAGATGTTATTATTATAGATGAGCAAACCATTGAAATAATAATCACTCCTACATATTCTGGTTGTCCAGCTATGGATGTAATTTCATTTGAAATAAAACTAGCCCTTTTGGAAACAGGATATAAAAACATAAAAGTAACATATACCTTATCACCGGCATGGACAACCGATTGGATGAGCGAATCAGGCAAAAGAAAATTATTAGAATATGGAATCGCTCCTCCGAAAAAAAATTCTTCAAGAGTAAATAAAATGCTGTTTGAAGAGGAAACAAACATTAATTGCCCGCAATGCAATTCTTCAAACACAAATCAATTAAGCGAATTTGGTTCTACTGCTTGTAAGTCCTTATACAAATGCAACGATTGTAATGAAGTGTTCGATTATTTTAAATGTCACTAAAAACTTTTAATACCCAAAAAAACATGTCAACGATTTTACTAGAAATTAAAAATAAAGTAGCATTTATTACCTTAAACAGGCCCGAAAAATTTAATGCCTTCAATCGTGAAATGGCATTATTGCTTCAAAGTAAATTAGACGAATGCGAAGAAAACAATTCTGTTCGATGTGTTTATTTAACTGGTAATGGTAAAGCTTTTTGTGCAGGACAAGATTTAGGAGAAGTTACGGGAGATAATCCTGTTACATTTGATAAAATACTTGTAGAGCATTATAATCCAATTATTACAAGAATAAGAAAAATGAATAAGCCAGTAGTGTGTGCCGTAAATGGAGTTGCTGCTGGAGCGGGAGTTAATATTGCTTTGAGTTGTGATATTGTAGTTGCATCAGAAACAGCATCTTTTGTTCAAGCTTTTTCAAAAATTGGTCTCATTCCCGATTGTGGCGGAACTTATTTTTTACCTAGAATTATCGGTATGCAGAAAGCTGCTGCTATAATGATGTTGGCAGATAAAGTATCCGCTGAAGAAGCAGAAAAAATGGGAATGATATACAAAGTTTTTTCAAAAGAAAATTTTTCTGAAGAGTCTGTTGCAATAGCTGTTTCTTTATCTCAAATGCCAACCAAAGCATTAGCATTTACAAAACAAGCTTTAAATGAATCTTTTAAAAATTCCCTTGAAGCTCAATTACAATTAGAAGATTCGTTACAATACAAGGCCGCACATACAAAAGATTATAATGAAGGCGTGTCGGCTTTTTTAGAAAAAAGAAATCCTAATTTTAAAGGAGAATAATAAACAAATGGAAAAAAATCCAAACAGCGTAGTAGACCATATGATGAAACATGATTTGTTTAGTCAATGGTTAGGAATTGAAATTATAGAAATTAAAGTAGGCTACAGCAAAATTAAAATGCTTGTAAGACCAGAAATGATTAATGGTTTAGGAATAGTTCATGGGGGTATAGCTTTTTCATTTGCAGACAGTGCATTTGCTTTTGCTTGTAATAACAGAAACAATTTATCTGTTGCATTAGATACCTCAATTAATTTTTTAAAACCTGTTCATGTGGGAGATCAATTAATTGCTGAAGCAATAGAAATTCATAATGGAAAATCAACAGGATTGTATCATATTAATATTGTAAATCAGGACTTGAAATCTGTTGCTATTTTTAAAGGCACTTGTTTTAGAACCAATAAAACGTTGATATAAATTATGATTTATTCTTTTAAAAATAGTATACCTGTAGTTCACGAAAGTTCATTTGTTCATCCGCAAGCTTGTGTAACAGGAAATGTAATTATTGGAAAAAATGTGTACGTTGGTCCGAGTGCTTCTATTAGAGGAGACTGGGGGCAAATTATTATTGAAGATGGTTGTAATATTCAAGAGAACACAACCATTCACATGTTTCCAGGCACTACGGTTATTTTAAGAGAAGGCGCTCATATTGGACACGGCGCTATTATTCATGGCGCTATTATTGGAAAAAACTGTATGGTTGGCATGAATGCGGTTGTAATGGATAATGTAGAACTAGGAGATGAATCAATTGTAGGAGCGCTTTCCTTTATTAAAGCCAATGAAAAATTTGAACCAAGAAGCCTTATTGTTGGTAATCCGGCAAAAAAAATTAAAGAAGTTTCAGACGAAATGATAAAATGGAAAACCGCCGGAACAGAATTATATCAACAATTATCAAATGAAATGCATGAGCATTCAAAAGCATGCGAGCCGTTGAGAACTATACCATCAAATAGAACAATTGACTATCCTAACTACAAAACCTGGAATCAAACAAAGCAATAAAAATTTTCTATATAGCCTGATGATTGAAAGGCTGCAGTACCATTTCGCTAATTACGCCGCTGTTAGGCTGTTGACACAAAAACCAAATAGCTTTTGCCGCTTCTTCCGAAGTAATCATTTTTTCTTTTTGCACTCTTAAATCAATATTATCCCAGAAAGGAGAATCAACACCTCCCATAAAAATATTTGTAATTCTAATGTCTGTTCTTTTAATTTCCTCTCGAATGCTTTGTAACATTCCAACCAAACCATATTTACTAGCGCTATAAGCTGCTGCGCCCGCCATTGGAACCTTTCCTAAAACCCCTGGAATATGAATAATCAAACCCTTTTTCTCTGATTTCATCTCTGGTAAAAAAGATTTAATAATTAAAAAAGGACTGAATAGATTTATCATCAACGTTTTCATAAAATCTGTTTCAGATAAATTTTCTGTCGGTTTAATTATTCCAATACCGGAAGCATTAATTAAAATATCTATTGAAGAAAACGAAGAAAAATATTTCTCCTTTAATTTATTTACATTTTCTATATCCGTTAGATCTCCAAGAAAAAAATTCTCATCAATATTATATTGATTAATAATTGCGTTTAATTTATTTTCATCTTTTCCGGTGATGAATAAATTGGCCCCAGAAGTGTGCAGTAATTTTAATAGATGTTGGCCAATACCGCCTGTAGCTCCAATTAGTAGAATGTTTTTTCCTTTTATTGTTTCCATTATTTTCTTTTTGATATTTAACAATCAAAAATGAAATTTGTTTTAAATAAAAAAATTGAAACTGTAAGAAAAATTATCTTCTACTTGCAATTAGTAAATTTAAGTCTGTGTATTTCAAATCAAATCTTTCGCTTAAGTAAAAATTAGTGAGACTCCCTTTAAATAAATAGATACCACTTCTGATATTCATCTTATGCCAAATTATATTTTCAATACCTCCGTCTTCACCCGTTTCTAATAACAAAGGCATCAACACATTGCTAATTGCTTGAGAAGCAGTTCTTGCAAATCCGCTTGGAATGTTTGGAACACAATAGTGTATTACATCATATTTTTTAAAAACCGGTTTTTCGTGAGAAGTTACCATGCTTGTTTCGAAGCAACCGCCATGATCAATACTAACATCTACAATTACTGAACCTGCACGCATATTGCTAACCATTTCTTCTGAAACTACAATCGGTGTTCTGCCTAAAGCCCCGCTTAATGCGCCAATAGCAACATCACAACTCTTTAATTGTTTACTTAGTATTTTAGGCTCTAAAACAGAAGTCCACATTCTTACTCCAATATTATTTTGTAATCTTTTGAGTCTGTAAATGCTATTATCGAAAACTTTTACGCTTGCGCCCATAGCTAAGGCGGTTCTTGCTGCATATTCACCAACAATTCCTGCTCCAATTATAATTACTTTTGTTGGAGGAATTCCACTAATACCACCAACCAATACACCCTTTCCATTATTTGCATTACTTAAATACTGACCAGCAATTAGCATAATTGCACTGCCAGCAATTTCACTCATACTCCTAACAATTGGATTGTGACCACTATCATCTTTTAGGTTTTCAAAACTAATAGCAGAAACTTTTTTTTCCATCATTTTTTCCAAAATACTTTTCTTCATGATTGCCATGTGAATTGGAGAAATGATGTGTGTATTTGGATTTAATAGTTCACAATCTTCTTCGCTAACAGGAGCGCTCTTAACAATTATATTGCACTTAAAAACAGATTCTTTATCGTAAGCGATCTTCGCACCAGCTTCGCTATAATCATTATCACTATAGTTTGAACCGTTTCCGGCATTTGATTCAATACAAACACGATGTCCATTTGCAACTAAAACCCCTACTGCTTCTGGAGTTAACGCAATTCTGTTTTCATTAAATGAAGTTTCTTTTGGAATCCCAATAAGTAAAGACTCTCCTTTTGGTTTAATATCCAATTTTTCTTCAAGAGTTTCATAAGAAAAAGAGGAACTAATAATTGGTTTGGTTGTTGCCATGTTTGTTTAAAATTGTATGAATGGGTTCGGAATGAATTTAAATTTACAAAATTATTTTCAAGTTTCTCTGATTTGTATCAACACTCGTAATATAACAATGAACTGTATTTTCGGGAAATAAATCTTCGGCACGCTCAGGCCACTCCACAAAACAATAATCTCCAGAATATAAACAATCTTCAACACCAGCCCCTTTCGCTTCGTCAATATTCTTTAATCTATACAAATCAATGTGGTAGATGTTTTCTGCAGATGCTAATTTATATTCGTTAATAATAGAAAAGGTTGGACTACTGGCATTCTTAATAAGTCCTAGAGAAGAACAAATCGCATTGATAAAAGTTGTTTTTCCTGCCCCCATTTCACCATGAAAAACAACGCACTTTCGATTGCCGATGATATTAATTAGTTGTTCTGCGGCCTTTTTAATTTCTGATAGAGAATAATTCAAATCCATATCATAAAGATAATTTCATAATTAGTAATTATTCTACTATTTTAAATAGATATTTTTGTAACATGGAAATAATAGATTGGAAAGTAGAAGGAATGAATTGCAGCAACTGTGCATTAAGCATCTCCAAGTATTTAGAAAAAAACGGACTTAAAGAAATAAGAGTAAATCCTATTGATGGAAAAGTTCATTTTGTAAACGAACCCAACAAAGACATTGAACAAATAAAAAAAGGGATTGGTGATTTAGGATATAAGGTTTACACAGACAAAAACACAGCTCCACAAAAAACAAAATTTCTTTCTACAATTAAGCAGCGGTTATTTTTCACCATTCCCTTTACAGCAATTTTAATGTTGCACATGTTTCATGGCTGGTTAAATATTCATTGGATTGCAAATCCTTGGATTCAATTACTATTGAGCGCTCCGGTTTTTATAATAGGGATTTTGTTTTTTGGAAAAAGCGCCTTTAAAAGTTTAATGAGCGGAGTGCCTAATATGAATGTATTGGTTGCCTTGGGGTCGACAATGGCCTTTGTTTATAGCTTATTTGGTTTGTTTTATTTTCATAATGAGAAATATATATTTTTCGAAACCTCTGCTTCGATAGTCACTTTAGTATTGCTAGGAAATTATCTTGAAGAGAGAACAAAAGACTCTACTCAAAAAGCCTTGAAAGCATTAGTGAAATCTCAAAAAGTAATGGCCAACATGATTGCCTTCGATGCCGATCACAAAGAACAAATATTTTCCATAGAAAACACACAATTGAAAACCGGCGATTTAATATTGATAAAGTCGGGAGAACAGGTGCCTATTGATTGTAAAATATTATGGGGAGAGGCTTCAGTTAATGAAGCAATTATTACTGGCGAAAGTATTCCTGTATAT
>Ga0114972_10001139_pt1 | contig 20077 bp, 12 predicted proteins | sample M_140807_EF_Meta_FD_87354 | JGI IMG/M metagenome (GOLD analysis project Ga0114972, IMG submission 87354) | Freshwater microbial communities from Lake Montjoie, Canada to study carbon cycling - M_140807_EF_MetaG | ecosystem: Environmental > Aquatic > Freshwater > Lake | place: Lake Montjoie... | reverse complement strand
GTCTCCGCCCCCCCCCCCCCCCCCCTTTCCCCGCTTTTCTCCATAAGCTAAGCACTCACCGCGACACTTCCCTGAATTCAAAACTTTTTTTCCCTTAGCTTCCCTGGCCTTTACGAGACCCTCCACCACAAGGTGCGTGGACAGTGGGACGTGGAGACTTGGGCCCAGTACCTTGCATACCGTGCCAACCTCACGCAATTGCCTTGGGATCCTAACTTTGGGGAGGTGACCGCGGAGAAGAAGAAGGAGATGAAGCAGGCTATTGCTGCTAAGGCCGGCACTACCATGGAGGCCTTGGGCTGGAAGTGAACGTTGTGGGAAATAGCCAAGGGAAAAAGGAAGCACAGCATGAACGCAAATCCAATCACTCTATCTATTAAAAAAAAAATAAGTAGAAAACTTTTTGGGTTATTAGTGGTGTCACATCTCATTCCTCCTTCACGTAAGTTTTGTTCTTGTTGTAAGATTCCTCGTTTGCAGCCTTTTTCTCGTAGCGAACTTGGTACGTTTCCCTCTGCGCCAGAATGCGGCTTACGATATCTAATGCAGTTAGGGTCTTCGGGGAGGGAATAGTAACTAAAAGGCCTTTGGAGGAGGGTACCGCATACGCCTCTTCTCGAGCATCACTGGCGATAAGGGCATCGTACTGCAACCCTAATCGGGCATGACCAACTGCGTCCGTGAGATCACACGTTGTTCCCCGCACCACACACTGTATGTTCATATTTTTTATCAACTCCTCAGTGATCACCCACGGAACACCGATGATAACTTCGTCCACGTATCTGGGCGGATAGGAGGGAAGGGGTAGGGAGGGTGTAAGAGGGGCACTTTCACTCTAGGCGGGCATTTGGGCGGGAATAATCGTTGAAAGATAGGAAATAATGGGGGTAAAGGTGAAGTGGTGTGAGTAAACAGCATCAATAAATCCTCACGAGCTACGAACTTGCAACTTAAAAGCGAAAGCGTCCTCTCGTAAAGGTTTAGAATAGGCAACCCATGCCCCTTCAATTTATTTATGGTGGGGTCGTCGTAGATGCCCACAAGAACAAATGAACCCAAGCTCTTTGCGGCGGCAAGGGCAGCAATATGACCTGGGTTGAATATATCCCAGCTCCCTTGCATGTACACGACTTTATCATCAGGTCCTGGGACACGCCCTTCTGCAAATTGCATGATGCGCCTAGCCGTGGGGAGGAACCGTGAATGAGTGGACGGTAGCTGGGAAAGAAGTGCACGCAAGCGTGCTTTTCTCCTCTTCCCCGAAGTTTCCTCGGAGTTGGTTTCCTCCGAGGAGTCCTCCTCCATGTCCTCACCTCTCCCACCTCCAGCCCCTTCGCCCTCGCCCCCCTCCTCTTTCTCAAACCTTGCCAACTGGGAGGAGCGCACGCTACGTACACTTCCCGAGGGGGAGATTCGGCCATCTCCATCCCCACTCTCATCCTCTTCTGGGGTGGCTCGGGGGGGGGGTACGTGGTGCTCCTTGGTCATGAGTAGCATTCTTCCCACGATGTCTGTAGTGGAAACCCCCTCTGTCCTCTTGATCTGTTTGAACACACCAATCTGTTTCGCGTACGCATATGCATCCTGCCCGTCGGCAGTCAAACATGGATCATCTCCATGAATTATGTACGTTACGTTATACTCCCGCACTAACGTGTCCACCCAGTTCTTATCCAGGTCGTAGGGGGCGTTGCGTATTACTTTGTCCACAAACTTGCAAGCTGCTAGCGCTGCATAGCGCTCCTCTTCACACATCACGGGGGGGGAACCCTTATTTAAAATGATGTCGTCGTCAGCCACCAGACCCACCAACAGGACATCCCCACAGGCACGAGCTTGGCGAAGAGCGTTCGCGTGGCCATAGTGGAGCATATCAAAACATCCATCCAGGTAGATGATCCGGGGCTTCCCTGTAGGTGAGGGATCAGGGGTACCTGCTGAAGGGTAAGATGCACGGCGATCTCGAGGACTGTTTCGCGAACCTGAAGTGCCTTCAAGTTCTGCAAAAGACACCTTGGATGTACGGGGGGATCCTCCAAGCCTTTGAAGCTCTAACTCCAATTTCTTATTCTTGTTCCACAACCATAATGATAAACAAACGCTAGCACCTACAGATATTATCGCCAGAGTTGTTGCTAAATACTGTTCGCGCAACATTCTTTGATTTTTTTGCGCTTTACACTTGCTTGCTTTTTTTTTCTTTGTTCAGAGCTGTAAAAACCTCTTCACAAACAAAAATGAGTCGTGGGGTATTTTTTCGGATGGTTGACTCCTTCGATGGTTCCACACTTTTTCTAGGCGACGAATCCAAATATGTAATCCAGCAGTTCTTGGGTTCTGGTACTTCTGGTGTAGTGTATGAGGCGAGCAGTCCAGAGGACGGGGAAAACGTGGCGATAAAGATTCTGAAACCCATGGGCATGAAAATCAGTAGCAGTTCTACCGTACTAGCGCGCTACCAGGTTTTGAGAGAAGGTGTGTCCTTGAACCCGGCTCAACTGAGAGGATGTCTCCCCGCTAACCAGGCTCGCCTGAGGCCCTTAGCACCTCAGTTTTCAGACGCTGCTTTCCAACCCCCCTCCGCTTCAGAGGCTTGCATAGAGGCTATATCAATGGAGAATGTGTGTTGGCTGTGGCAAAAGGAAAAGGGTGAGGCTCTACCTGCGTACCGGGACGAAAATGGTGCCCTCAATGAGCTTAATCTATCCCAATGTGCACAGGTGTGGGGTTGGTCCCACCCCGAGGAGTGTTATGCTGGGAAGAGTGGAATGAAGGGTAGTGAGGGGGACATCCGGTTGGGAGAGGGAGGAGTGGGTGGCTATAACAATCGCTCGCTTCAAGTTCCATCCGTTCCTTCTTTCCCCCCAAAGTACTCAAGATTCCTTGAGGAGAGAAACTCCGTGTTTCGAGAAATAGCCTCCATGGTTCGTCTTTGCACCGGCCACGGGGCCCCGCATCCAAATATTCTAGGCCTCTTGGGCGTAGCGGAACAAGTTTTGGACACGTCGTCCCGGGTTTTCCTCATCCTTGAGTTGGCAGCAGGTGGAGAGGTGTTTGATAAAATTACGGTGGACGTGGGGGCGGAAGACGAGACCATGGCAGCTTCTCTGTTTACACAACTTCTCCGAGGTGTTCAGTACTGTCATGATAAAGATATTGTTCATAGAGACCTTAAGCCCGAAAACCTACTGCTGAGCACTGACGAGCGAGGTCAACTGGTTTTAAAGATTGCTGATTTTTCGCTATCCTCTTTAACTGCATCTGGTACGAATTCCTCGGGGGGGTCAGCTCTTAAGCGTCTTCATAGTGTGGTTGGATCTCCCTTTTACGTCGCCCCTGAGGTGCTGGGCATTCAAGTCCTTCGAGATCAACCTTGCTCCAAGATGATTCAAGGCATTAAGGATAACCTTGACGGCTCTGTCTCAACCAAAAATCTGAAAAACCACATCAGCAACAGCAACAAAAAACAACAACTCAGCATCAAGTCGAATACCTCCAATCCCTCCTCTTTCTCCAAACTTGGCTACGACGGGAAGTTAGCAGATTGTTATTCTTGTGGAGTGATTGGCTATGCATTTCTCACCGGATCCCTACCATTCGACTCAAACTTGCAACACTGCCCTCGATTTCACCGCTTTTTGATCTGGGCTCGCGAACGTGACGAAATATTGCTTAACGCTCAAAATCACTCGAATGAAAAACGTTTGAGAGCCAGTGAGATCGAGAGGAAGAGAGGACAAAGGGAATCACATTTGGCCTGTGAAGATGACCCATATGGACAGTATGATTGCAGCAAGAAAACTTATCAAGCATCGGAATCTCAAAGGAGCACTTCACCAGAAGACCAAGGCTTCGTGAAAATTGGGGCCTCCTCCCCCTCTCCCTGCATTACTGATGTCCAAAACTTGCATATCAATGGGAACGGGGAACTAACTGAGGGGGCTATTGAAAATCATTGGAGGGAATGGCGAGTGGAATACCCAGTTGAGGTCGAAGAAATCTCTAAGCATGGCTTTTTTCGTCCACAAGAGGCCTCCTTGACTTCCTTTCCCACGTCTCCAGCCAACACCCCCCCAATGTCCCCCTCTTCATCGCCTAACTTCCTCGCGTCACAAAATCCTCAATCCAGCTCTGATTGTTTTGAGTTGGATGGAGGCGTAACAGAGAGTTTGGGGGGAATGGGGGTCAAGCACAGTGCGTCCTTCTCTGCCTTCAATAGGCCCCCTTCTACCTCAACAACCTGCAGCTCTGCTGTCGATAGTGGCACGAGAAAGGTAAGAAAAGGCATGAGGAGGCTCACGAACAAAAGCAAAAACTCTAAGCTCTACCGTGGCTCTTCAGAAAAGCGTGGCGTCGGAGTGGATAAAGATAGTATTGAAAATGCACGAAACTTGGCCGAAACACAATCAATCACGCCACCTCCCATCGCAGAAGCACCACTTATTCCATCTTTTCCAGAATGGTTTTTTCCAGATTCCGTTTCCCCCTGCGCAGCTAGTGTTATCACAGGTCTCCTCAATCCGTTTCCCGCCTCTAGACTAAACCTTCAACAAGCTTTAGGGTCCGCCTGGTTGATATCTCACAGCCTCAGCACCGACGCCTCCATCCTGCCACCAACGCCATCTGCTTCAACCTCCCTCAGCGCCCTTCCTGATCGGACCTCATCTCAGGAGAGTAAAGATTTCCCTATTCCTCCCTTCACAGAAGCGGATGGCGCCGCATGTTTGAGTCTTCATCGTTCCAGATCAAACATTGCAAATGATTTTTCCTCTCCGCCTTTGGCTCCTCTTAGCCTTCAAAATGCCCTTCCTCCCATGGACCCCCTCACTGACAGTTTGTTCTCCTTTTCATTGGATGATCCTATCTCCTTTGTTGGTAGTGAGGCGCAGCACCAGATATTATCGAATCCAATCAATATTGCGCACTCTTTGCCTGAGGAGGGGGGCAGCGTTAATGACGGTAGCAGTGTTACAATGAGAAACCTCCCAAACTCTCCCAGTTATAACAAGCAATAGTCTTGGAACTATGCCCAATTTTGGCTCAACTATTCGGCGTGCAACTCGTTTTGTGACTTCTCTCGATAGTTTTACAGTGCTTGAACTCATGAGCACGTTTCTCGGCTCCAACCTTTTCCCTCTCCCCAAGCCCTTTTCCTCTGTACCCCAAAGGGTATCGATAGACAGGCAGAGCCCACAAAATTACCGTTTTTTGGGGGGGAGCTGTGGCCGCGGAAATTCAGGTTTACTTGTTGCAGCTTGCCCGAGTCCATCTGCCACCCTCTCACAACATAGAATCGCACTACTGCTCGTCGAGTTCACGCGTGGTCCAGCTTCGGATATTTTCTCATTCCGCAAGCTGTGGTCCTCTACAAGGAAATTTTTGGAGATGGAAGCAAATTAGATTTTCCATTTATTTTCGGTGTTTATTATTATTATTATAAACGTTAAGGGAAGGGGGGAAACCTTTTATGATGTGCGCTCAAATCCAGGCGGACACAAGTCGCCAAACAAGTGCTGTGTTGCTATCTTTTGCTGGGGCAGGATTGGAAGCAGTAGGGGGCCTCCAGGAGGGAGACAAAGCACGAATACCGCCACTGACGATCTTCAAAGCCGAACCCTCCTGTTGTAGTTTCCCCACAGAGTGTTCTATACAAGCAGTGTCTAAGATCGCCTCTTTGCTTATCTCCACCCATACCCCAGTGTTTGAGTTTTTCTCCCACCCACTGTACTTCCCAGCACGATAAAATACTTGGCACAGTTTACAGCGCCCACCCAAGGGAAAGTTGCACCCTTCACAGTTCAACATAGGAGTATCCTTAGCTATGCTGCTCACCGCCACGCTTTCCATGGTGCATGTAGGACAGACTACTGGTTTTTTCATATCAGGGTCTATCCCAAGATTTGTTTGAAGTAGACTCGGTTGCGGTTGCAGTGCACCTTGGATTGAATTATCAGATCTTGCATATGAAAGGGGAGTGACTTCTCTAGCTGCTTCTTTGGCTGAGGCTGCTGTTGTAGTCGTCGCAGGATTTGTGACCGATACAGTAGATGTAATAGGAGTAGACTTAGTCGCTGCAGTTGAAGAAGTTGTGGAGACCGAAGCAGGTGTGGACGATGTAATAGGAGAAGTCTTGGTCGTTGATGTTTTAGACGTTACGGAGACCGAAGCAGGTTTGGTCGATGTAATAGGAGAAGACTTGGTCGCTGATGCTGTAGAAATCGTGGGATTTATTATAGAAACAGGTTTGGTAGATGAAATAGAGGTAGGCTTGGTCGCCGCAGCCTCTGAAGAAGTTAAAGACACGATTGAGTTCACCGGAACATACGCGGGAGGTGAAAAGTGTACCACCGAATCTCTTACCCAGGGGGGAGTCTCCCAAGGTTTAAACTCAGCATCAAATACCATGTGAGACACAGGGGAAAACGGTAGCAACGAAGACGAGGGGGTCGAGGAACTATCTTTAAACCAGTTATCAACAGAATTTTTAACGAATGTCCACAGCACAGATCCGCTAAAACAAGGTTTCGTGGGACCCTGGTTGTCCCCACCAATTATGTCCGCGACTAAAAATCCGTGCAATCTGGATAAAACAGCCGAAAATAAAGTTTCCTTCGAGCCACTGCCAACATCAATCCCTGCTTTGGATACAAGAGACTCTAACGCCTCCTTCACGGCAAACAGAGCCTCTTTTGCAAGCGGTAAACATTCTACCATGGCTGATTTACTTGAATGTGAAGTGAGCGCAGACCAAGGAAAAGGCCAGCCGTGAGGAGAACACAATTTGGACCTTTTTGCAGCTCTAGAAGTAACATTTGAGTCTGACCCCGATTGTGCTGAAGAAGTTGCGGCGTCGCAAGAATGCCAGATGCTTCGCATGAGTGAAACTAACCCGTAGGCGTGTAGAAGTCTTTTTGAGATAGGCGAAGCTATGTGAAGGGTTCCCGGGGGCAACAGCTTAACCCCCGACCCAATCTTTGATTTCGGGTGTACAGAAAGGGAATGGGGGGATGGAAAAATTAGGGAACAGAATTCAGCAGGAAATTTCCCGATAGAATAGGAAAAATTCTCCCCCACTCTTAAAAGGCCCCCCTGGATTTCATCCTCCCTGTATCGCCTTTTGTTGCCTCGGGAATTGGTGTTGTCTATAAGGTGAGGAGTGTTGATGGTAGAGACAATCTTAGGGAGAAGATTCAGTTGATGAAGGAGGGAAATGGAGAGAGGCAGAGAAAATGAAAAGGTGAGTGGGGTGACTGGTATCGAAGGCGCTTGACAAGCATTGGTTCCATCCTCGAAAGGGCATGACAACCCAAACGCACGTAGGAACTGGGGAGATGGTGGGGAAAGGGAAAACTGGGGAAACGATAGTGTGACTATAAGCGAACCAGAACACCCATTAATTGCTCCAGAAAATCCCACTTTCACTGCACCACTGTCATTGATGACTATGGAATGTGAAACTGAATTCAAAGCGGATTTCCCCGGACTGTCCTCAAGAATACCCGTGGTGGTACTAGGGGAAGAATCCCATAACTCTAATCCAGGCGGGCTGGGCAGGGAATCAGAATCGCTTTCAGTAAGCGCGTAGCAAAAGGCTGATGCTGTAAGCAGGGAAGTAATGTGACGTTGAAGCTCTGCACCTGAGCGGAGAGTCCCCTGTAAGTTAGCAGAGGTCATTTGTGCTCGGCTGTGTGACTTGCAATGAAGGGCATCAGGGGCGATAAGTCTGATTTCTTCCCACACGCGCTGCATACTAGAGGGAAAACTGGTATCCCCCATTGTGGTAGAGTCAGTGGGGGGTAGAAATGACGGGGTACGAGGCAAGTGGGCATACAAAGGGTACTCAGATCCTTTCATTTTTTGATGCGCTGAGTAAGACAAGGGGTTAGCCATCATGGGGGAGGAAGCCTCCTTCGTAGAAGTGGAGGTATCCACGACGAGGACTGGGGGTGGGGGTAAAGGTGAACCTTTGCCCTCAAATGCATCATGGCCCCCCTTTCCACTCAACGGTCCCCAACAGTAAAGCTGAGTGTGAGGGTTAGTAGTAGGATTAACTAGTCCACCACCCACACGTAGTTGTTCGGGATTGAGTGGGAGGGGAGTAAGACTTTTAGTTGAGTAGGAGGGATTGGTAAGGGAAGGACAAAACTCTCTCCCACCAACTCCAATTCTATGACCACCTAGGAGCCCCCCCATGGCTGTCATGAAGCCTTGTCTAACCCAGGAGTTACCACGCCCCTTCAGTCCTGTAAGGTCTCCATTGAGAATATCAAGAGTTAGTTCAGATTGGATCCTGTCCACAGCAATCTCAAGGTCCGCCATCATTGTCAATGCGTAGGCACAGGATGCCGTATCCGCAGATTCATTTGGTGGAAAGCTTTCCCCTCCACCCCAAGCCTGGGCTGCGCACCTTGCAAGGGAAAACACACTTGACACCCCAATAGCTCTGAGTAAAATTTCGCTGCAGTGCGTTACACATGAGCACAAACTGTGACAAACCATTTCCCTAACAGGGCAGCTGGCTGGGTGAGAGCTATCCAGGACCTTAAAAAAGCATCGAAGTAGCCGTGCCACGGGGCCGTCCGCCCCGACACCACAATGACCCCCCCCCCCTGGGTTACATGGGATAGGAAGAGGGGGCTCTTTACTGGAAAACATAAGGTAAAGGGGTGCAGAGGCACCGCTGCTTACACCAGTTACCTCCCTCGCGCTGCCGGGTACAAGTGCTGCTTTCCCCCTGGACTCCAAAAAAGGGAGCCACGATCTGTGCTGAAGCTGGAACTCAACAGCGGCCTGAGTGCCCCGAACATAGGCAGAGAGAAGAGCTGTAAACACGGCACGGGCATGAAGGTCTGAAAAGGAGGCTTTTTGGAGGGATACATTGCTGGATAGAATGGAGGAGAGTCCCAAGTACTGAAAAACTACATTCGACTGCTGCGGCCGACGTAGGTCCTCCTCGCTGTCATCACTGCCGATTTTCCCGCCTAGTATTTGTGGATTCTGTTGAATATTCTGACACGAACTCTTCTGCTGGGGTTGAGAGCACCCCAGAATATTTTCTAAGACCCCTGCTACATGTTTGAGGTAAGCCCATCGACCGTATCTTCCACCACCCACTCCATACAATGATCGCACTGTGCGCAGCCAAGGATGCAAATCTATGGCGTGTGAAAATACGATCTTGAAGGGCGCATCGGTGGAAGGGTCAACAGGAGGGTACAAACTGGGATCACGGGGGAAAATGAACCCCCACAGTTGGGGAGACAACAGGGGAGTAGTTGGCGGAGCCGACTCGTCCTCCTCAGTTCTTCTTCCCTCTGGGGAGGGGGCAAGGGCAGCAGAAACAAGGACTCGGGAGAGAACATGGTTATTGTTACTCACATCGTGTCCAGTGTGAATTAAATTACTCCTGGGCGGTGGCGTAAGAGGTAGGGGCTCTGCAGGACAAAGACCTACAAATCGTTGCGCTAGGGCGTCCACTATACAAAGCAGCTGATTGGCTACATCGTGATCCCCACAGTGATACAGATGCCCGATAGCAGAATCGTATGTGCCTTGCGGGGGTGTGCTGTACGTGAGGGTCGGGAGAAGAGCAGCAAGTTCCCCACACCGCCCTCGGGTCACCCTACCCCACCCCGCTTCATAAGCCTCTTGAGAAGCAAAATCACCAAACCCACGCGCTATTCCTCCCCTCCACTTGGATGAAATCATCCAAAGACTATCGTCTAATCCACAGGTGCCTGTTGTGGGCAAGCCACCACCCACCAGACGATTTCCAGAGGGCTGTACAGTTGAGTCCCATATGACCGCCCCTCCATCTTCATCGCTGTAGCCCTCGTCACTGTCCTCAATGAAGGCTCGAACAGTATGAACGGAAGCACGAGAGCTAATTTTCCCTCCTCTTCCGCGCTTTGCCCTGGGGATAACAGCTGGGGGCGGCAGTTCTTCGGCCTCCCTTAGTTTATCACAACTACGACTATCTGCCCGCACACTTTTCCATCCTCGCCGCCTACCGTGCGGGAATCGGGACGCTTGATCACCTTGAGGATCCAGTTCCAGCATCGACCAAGCGAGAATCTCGGTTTGAGGAGATGCAGCCATGATAAGCAGATTTTTTAGCTGGTTTTTTCCTCGGCGGCAGCCAGGCACATGTACATGTATCACCGTTTTTCCCAGGGCGGCCGGCTGGGAAGTGGGAAGGGACCCCATCACCTAGGACTACTCTCACTTTTGCATCCTACATTCAAGGAAGCCTCCCCCTTCGTCTAAACAAAATGCATACTACTGCGAAAATTCCTCCCTGGTCATTTGGTTCACATTTTCTTTGCTTTATGCTAGGCATGATTGCAGGTGGATTTTTGTTTTGTCAGGGCGGTAAAAACGAAGTTAGCACGATGCGAATTTCCCCCTCTCAAACCAAAGCAGCAGCGGCAAGCAGGGATTCTACTCTGCCAGAGCGGCACACCAATATAACAGCACTGTATGAGGCCTTTTCGCTTTTGCTGGAGGGCGTTGTCACAGCACGTGTCTTTCCAGAGCAGGGTTCGTGCGTAGATTTGGATTGCACCAAAGTGGGACCCATAAACCGCGCGGGGCGCTTTGGCGGCGGCGACTGGCCACCGCAGGGTCTCACCATGGTGGGGACGTGTCGTATCATTAACATCAAGGACGCCATTGAGCACGTGGTGGCGGCAGGCGTGGAGGGTGACTTTGTTGAGTTAGGCGCATGGCGCGGAGGTGCTTCCATGTACGCGCGCGCGATTTTAAATGCTCTGGGGCAAAATAGCCGTAAGGTGCACGTTTTTGACGCTTGGGATGTGCTGCAGCAGTACCAAAATGCCAGGTCCTACATGGCTGTGTCCGAAGACCGAGTGAGGGACTACTTTACTGATTTCGGTTTCATGGAGGGTTCAAATTTTGTCAAAGGTCTTTTCAAGGACACTTTGCCAGCGTGGCGCGAAATTAATTTAGGGATCAAGGTGGCCATCCTTCGTGTAGATGGTAATCTATACAGTAGTCATCAGGTGAGAAAGGAGTGTGTCGCGTTCGTCATCTTCTTTTTTCTCGTCTCACATACTCATACATTTCCCAACTCATTTGCAGAACGCATTCTATAACTTTTATGATATGGTGCCAGTTGGGGGGGTGGTCATCATGGACGATATCCTCTCTCACAAAGGAGCACAAGATGCTTGGGCCGATTTTCAAAGTGATCAGGGGTTTACAGAAAACGTACTTCCCGTCAATAAACAGTGGGACCATCATGGAGGGTGGTTTATCAAGACCAAGGACGTTAAGGTGGATTTTAGCAAAAGGCACGTATTGGATATTGATGAATGAAAAGGCAGCTGATGGGTGTGGGTTGGACATCTTTTGGTCCACCCACTTGCTCTGCTAGTTCCCACTTCTTTCTCGGGCTACTTATTAAAGTTATTTTAACCTCTGACTACCTACCTGACTATATGGACCGGGTCAGTGACTAGGGGTACGCCGGCCTGGCCTGGCCAGGCCATGGCCGGCCCTAGGACCTAGGACTAGACCGTCTTCCACCGTCTAGCCTTCCAAAAAAAAAACGTGATAGATAGGACAGGTGGCACCTGTCAGAGGCCACGTGGCTCACGCGACTTAAGGTAAAACAATGATTCTCCGCCTCATTATTTACTTTTGCGCGTATGTACTTGCAGAGAGTGAATCGCCATGTACACTGATAAGCGACTGTGGGAGTTGTCTTTCCAAGAACTGTGCCTGGTGCCTGTCCAGTCGAAAATGTGTCCCAGATGAGGCTTGGATGTGCCAAGGTGACGTGGACCACGTTGGAAAATTGGGAAAGCGGGCGACATGTCCCAGTGCAGAGGAGCTCAAAGCTGACAAGGATGCCCGTCGGGCAGCGAATCAGATACAGCTCACGCTGGAGAAGGAGGAGGGTGAGGAAAGAGCTAGAAGGAAAATCGAGGATGCTGAAAAGTCCAGACAAAATAGTGCCCTGCTCGGCGTAAATGGTGAGCAAGTTGAGAAGTCCTCCATCCTTGATAGAAAGAGTCTAAAACATCCCCGCGAATCCTTTGACAGTCAGAGCCCCTCTCACTTAAAGGAGCTAGCCAGGCGCGCAAGGCTTTACTTTTCTACAAGGAATCAGAAACAAAAAGGTCATGGGACGCTGTACCCCTACGAGACCCTGGGGGACCTCCCCTCGTCTGCTTCTCCCCGAGAGGTTCGAAAAGCATATATCCACCTGAGCTCCATGTTTCACCCCGATAAGAATATCCCGGAACTGAAGACGGATTCAGAAACTGTCTTCTCCGAGATCAGTGCAGCCTACGAAATCCTGTCTGACCAAGTAAAGCGCGAGGCTCATGACGCAGAGGCAGCCGGGGGAGCAGCCTTTTTCACCAACGAGGCAGATGCAGCCTCGAGTGGACGGGACTTTTCTAATAACCTTTACTCAGCGAATGGCTTAGTGACGGAGCTTACTGAAGGCAGCTTCTCTCGGCGCGTGAGTGACGAGAGGATATTTATAGTTCAGTTTTATGCTCCCTGGTGCGGGCACTGCCAGGCCAGTGCTCCCACATTTAAGGCCACTGCTGAGCTGGTCACAGAGGATGGACTGGATGTGGGCGCTGTGAACTGCATATCCCAGCCAGCCCTCTGTGCTCGTTTTGACATTCGTGCATACCCCACCGTGAAGATCTTATCAGGTAGGGGAATGGTTCAGGACTCTACAGGGGTGACCTTGGACAACCCAGATAATCTTGCCACTTGGGCTCGGGAGGTGGCTGTGGAGTGGAGATGGCTGTTCTCCTCCTCTGATGTCCGGGAGATAGTGGGGTGGCGTGGCTTCCGGCGAAATGTTATCAGGTCATTGGATTTTTGGCTGGTGCTCTTTTTGGATGGCACTGAATGTGGACCCTGTCGCACTGCGCGTACCAATCTTATGCGGCTCAGTGCTAGCTCCCGAGGAAGGGTCCGCACGGGCCTCGTGGACTGTGAGACAGAGGAGCCAGGCCATGCCGAGGGCGGTCTGTGTGCCAAACTAGGGATGCCCCCCCCCCCCCATGCCCCCAGACTTTTGGCTTTTCACAGGGGGAATAAAACGGATAGTGATATGGGGGAGGCTCTGTATGATCCCGCTGAGATAGAGAGTCATGTAGCCCTAGCTCTGGTTGACAAGGTGCTAAGACTGTCAGGGGATGCTCCGGAAGATGGCGTCGTTGCCTCGGGGGGTCCAAAGTGGGGAAAGGAGGACAAGTTGGAGGCGGAGGGTGGGAGGCGTGAGCCACCACCAAGGCCAAAGTGGAATGGCCCTCCTCCGAGAGCCATTCCAGCTGGTGGGCATGGGGGTGGTAGCCCTTTTATCCCGAATACCCCTCGACTTGGCTGATAAAAATTGCCCTGCCTCTTTTGAAATCGACTTAAATTTTAATAATGACTGTACACTATACCCCATGGTCAAGCGATGGCTCCCAGCAAATTGCAGTAACCTTGCGCCTTTTCCAGGGAGGCCAGAAGGCTATAAAATTGCGGTACTGTCAGCTCCACCGCATGCTCCTCGGGGGATGCACTGGCGGGGGCGCTGGAACCCGTGAGCAGACGTAGCTGAACATAAGAGGAGCCTACTCGTCCGACATCATCCGTGGATACCGTCACTCCAAAGCGCCATTCAGCATCCAGAAGAACGCAAACGTCCACTGCACGGTCCACTGCAAACTGTGACAGGGCACCTCGATGAGCAGTGTAGTGGGCAATCACCTGGGTAGCATGGGTGTCTTTCAAACCTGTAGGCATGAAGTTTAAGAGGGGTAAATATGGCGCTCGATTTATTATTTATGGGCATTGGGGGGGCGGCGCAGGTCTAGGGCTCACCAATTGCCTTCAAGTCGACGCCAAGGGCCTCTTCAGTCACACCAAACTTTACAGCGCCCCCGAGTAATATAATAAGGGAGCGGATTATCGCTTTCGACGTTTTTTGTTTCAGTTCATGAGTAGAACAAAGGTTGTCAAAGGCTCTTTGAAGACTTGTAGCATCCGAAAAGGAAAGGAATGAGGAAGTCAATTCCAAAAATGATTCTAATGCACCGCTATCCAGTGAACCGCAGCTGAGCAACTCGGAAATCAAGGTGTTATCCAAAGTTGCTCCACCTAGGAATGATACATCCATCTGGGGCGAGCAAATCGCAGCAAACGAGCGAGACGAAGAGACAGAGTCCGTGATGAGCAAGTGATGAGCCGGCCGCAAAAAAAAAAAAGGAGAAGACCCGGAGAAGACCTAATAAAAGAGGAAAGGAAGGAGAGGAAGAAAGAAAGAAGAAGAGGGGGAAGAAGAAAACAAACACATGGCGTTACACCACACGTACCAAATCTTTCTCGCCTATCTCGGAATCGCTTGCTCTCAATCGCTTTCTGTGAACTTGTCCTTGGAATCTCCTTTAACGCAATTGTCACCCGTTTACTTTGGGTTTACTTTAGATTGGTGGCAAAATATGGAAAACTTTAGTACTTCCACCATTCCTCTGATTGACTTTTCACACCCTCGCCTCCTAGGCCTCACTGCTGCCCTGGGTCCAGCCACCCTGCGCGTTGGAGGGAGCTTGGACAATGTAGTGCGGTACCAGGTGGGTGCCATGTCTGAGTCCTATTGCAAGGCTGAACGAGACTTTCGGGGCTATAAAGTGTCCCTGTGTCTGAACATCACTCGAATGCAGCAATTGCTGGACTTTGTCAACCACGTGCAGCAGAGCGAGCTCGTATTTGGGCTGGCGCTGGACTTAGGAAAGGACGGCGCAGGGCCCTGGAACTCCACAAATGTGCTAGATTTTCTTCAGGCGCTTCCCTTCCTTCGTGGTTCCAACGCGCTGCGTGCCGTGGAGGTGGGTGAAGAGACCACACCCTCCCCTGGGTCGTCCGGGTTTTTAGCTCAAATGACCGCTTATGCTGGCGTGGCTGCTGCCCTGAGGCAAGCATGGCCCGCAGACCCCCCACTGATCTTGGGGCCTGCTACGGGAATGACACCCTTCAACTATGCACCCTTTGTTTGGCCTCGCGCCTTTCTGCAAGGGGTGGTCGCGCAGAACATCCCCCTGGGCGGTTACGTCATGCACTCGTATAACAATGACGGCGGGGGGGACTGGAGTGAACCAGGGCTCCTAAATGAAACTGCCCATCAGGCAGCGGGGCTATTTACACTGCTCAGAGACGGTAGCACTGGTGCATCACCTGACCTGGGGCTGTGGTGTGGGGAGTGCGGACCCCACAATGGAGGTGGGCGACCGGGACTCACGGACACAGCCCTGAGCTCTTTTTGGTTCTTTGACGCGCTCCTAGGGCTACCCTCTCTCGGAGTCTCGCGTTTTAATAGGCAAACCTTGTCCGGAGGTAACTATGGGCTTTTAAAAACGGGATCATTTCTCCCCAACCCCGATTACTTTGTTGCCCTTGCGCATGCAAGGCTTGTGGACGGGAGGGTGCTGGGCCTCAAAACTTCCTACACCCTACCGCCTTACCTCGCACTCTATGCGCGCTGCGCGCGGGGAGGGGGTGTTGCCCTCGCATTTATCAACACCAGTCCTCATACCCAAGTGAACCTCACTAACGCAGTGGGTGCTGCGGGTAGACTGGGAAGGTTTCGCACAGACTATATTTTCACACCCACTGGTGGCGACGTACACGCTTCCAGCCTCAGCTGCAACGGCGTGGCCCTACAAGTTACGGGGAACAGCCCCCCTGAATTCTCGGGTGTCCCCGCTTCTGCAGAGGCGAGTATTCTTATTTCACCCCTAAGCTTTGGCTTTGCTGTGTATCCTGAGGCCACGCCACCAGCCTGCGCTTGACCTTGTCAAGCCTCTGGTCTCAATCAAAGAGTTCTTGCTTAAGTGAAATGCACATATCCTATATATTTATCTATACACGCAATTGACCTTGCAAAAGGCCTTGATCAATAGGTTGCGGGATAAGGCAGGGATAACTACTGATACACAAAATCATTAAAAATGAGGTGGGAACAGGATTCATACGGTATCGTTTTCCTTACCAAACCTACCACTCCCCACCCCTGCCGGATACCACGAAGTCCCTATTTTGGCCCGCCAATTCTCTGCGCTCCCGCTCAAGTTTGGGGCATTCTGTGATTCGATGACCCAATCCACCACACACGGGGCAAGCCTCGCCCCCACCCTCTGCCCCCCTCGACCCCCCTAGAGCTGCCACAGGAGGACCTTCCAGTGCTGCCAGAGCCGGTGGGATTCGCTGCCCCGCCTCCACCAGCAAACCCTTAAGGTCTGCGAGCACCTTTTCGTCGCAAAATCGGTTTATGAAGGTAGTGGCCACCCCAGTTTTACCGCTTCTTCCAGTTCTTCCGATTCTGTGCACGTATGTTTCTATGTCGCGGGGCATGTCAAAGTTTATGACGTGTTGAATTCCCGAAAAGTCCATACCCTTTGCCGCAACGTCCGTGGCCACGAGCACGTCCTTCTCCCCAGCCTTAAAGGCCCGGATGGCCTCATTGCGCTCCTCTTGAGCCTTATCTCCATGCACACTAGCTGCTGCAACCCCCTTGAGAAGAAGATACTCGTGTATTTCATCCACATCGCGCTTGTTTTCTGCAAAGACTAACACGGGGGGCGCGGTCTTCGCTAGGGCTGTCAACAGGTACACTACTCGAGCCTCAGCCTTCACCGTCTCTACCTCCTGCACGATGTCCAGATTAGCGGCCCCCGCTCTTGAGGCATTGACGAGGACGGGGCGAACAAGGGCCTCTCGCGCAAAGTCCTGGATTTTTTTTGGCATTGTGGCACTGTAGATAATAGTCTGCCGCTGGTGCGTAAAGAATGAAAAGATAAGCTTGATTTCCTCATCGAATCCCATATCCAGCATTCTGTCCCCCTCATCCAGCACCACATAGCGACAAAGCGACAAGTTGAAGCGGCGCTTAGTGAGATGGTCTTTTAGACGCCCCGGAGTCGCCACCACCATGTGGCAACCTGAGTTAAAGGGCTCAAGCTGGGAACGCAAGTCCTCACCACCAATGCATGCGGAAACCCGTAGCGTGGGAAACCCACCGGCAGTAAGGTGCGTGGCAAAGTGCGCAAGATTTTCGGCATGTTGCCTGGCTAAATCACGCGCAGGGGCCAATACAATGCCGATGGGACCTTCTCCTCGTGAGAGTGGCAGTCGGAGCTCCTCCGCCAACGAACGCATAACAAGTGGCAATGAAAAGGCCACCGTCTTCCCACTGCCCGTAAAGGCTATGCCTATCATATCGCGGCCACTGAGTGCCACTGGGATACCTTGCACTTGAATGGGGGTGGGTTGAGTAATACCCTTTGCTTCCAATGCCCCGATGATAGCGTGCGGGAATCTCATGTCCTTAAACGACGATATGGGGGGTGGGATGTCATCACCCTCAACCAAAATGTTCCATTTCTTGCGGAGGGTGGCTGCGCGCTCCTCGGTCATGGCCCTCTGCTTCGCAAAGGGGCGCCAGTCCGTCTTTAGGCTTTCCGTGTACTGCACACCTTCAGCTGCCTCCTTTGCGGATGCCAGGGCGCCACTGCCTTTACCCGCCATAACTTGCACAAGCAACTCCTCCTCCGCCTCCCGCTGTCGGGCTGAATCATCTACTTTATTCCCAGTGTCTGCATGAAGCGCAATATCTAGCATGGATGGTGCATCGGATGATTGTGGTGCGCCAGCCAGTGACTCAAACAAGGCGGGTTCTGCACGAGAGCGCTTTGCTCGACGGGCTGCCTCCGCTGCAGCACGGCGCTGCTTTACTGGGATATATTCAACATATTCATCCTCCATCTCTCTCTTTTCTCTCCCTTCTTTTCTTCTTTTCTTCTCTAAAAAAAACCTAAACTGGACACCTCACACACCTCACAAGGAAGAAAAAAAAAGAAGAAAGGTAAATTCTTCCACTCCGGGCGCGTTTCAACACTTCATTAAATAATGCACCCACGTGAATGCACCCCCCAAAACAACATATTATCATGATATATATGGTCAATGGATCTTGAATTATCATCAATACGCGCACTTAAAGCAGAGGCGCAATCCCGTCTAATGAAAGCTCAGGAAGCAGTACGTTTAGCTCGAGAGGCAGTCGTGGAGGCAGAAAACGATTCAAAGCGAAGAGCATCCGCAGCGCCCCCCCCTCCTCCTCAAAATCTAGCAAACGAAGGGTGGGAAGATAAACTTGAAGAAATTTCAAGTCCGGATCCGCTTCCATCGTCGATGCGGGGTGAGACACGCTCTGTGACCTACGATGTGGCTTTATCTTTGAGTGCAGCAGTCATTCCGCCCAGATCAAAGTTAGAGGTGGACTTTAAAATCACCTTGCAAAGAAGTTCTCTGGGCGATATAGCTAGTGCTAGTGTTATGCATGCTCCAGAAGAGAATGACTTTATTGGACTGTATCTCAGTGGGAGGGGGCGTGGAACGGCAGCCTCCCATGAGGAGCACTCATACATTCAATTCACGGATGGCGCTTTATGTGGAAGAGTAACGCTTACCCTTCCTAGTGGGCCTAAAGGCCCTTACGATGTATGCTATATGACTAGCGATGGACTTGAATTGGCAAGGGTGGGGCTTATATGCGGCGAGAAAGAAGAGGTGAAGACTGAGCGAGAGGACCTCAAAATGCACACCGAAAGGGGTGATGTGGCTGCGAGTGCTTTGAGCCTCCCGCCACCATCTTCTCGACCTGCACTCTCCTATCTACTTGAGACACAGCCCCATATCTCAGTCTATCAATTGAGTGTTCTCTTTCCCCCAATGCCCCATTCCCTCCCTGCTGATTGGGCTCCACAGATATTTGTGGAGGGGGATGGAGGCTCGCAAGTCACTGCATGCCACGCCCTTCTCCTCCACTTTGAACTCCCTCTCCCCGACATCCAAATTGTTGTTCTTCGCATACCGTTGTCCAGGCGTGTGGAGAGGGAGAAAATTGTGTGGCGAGTGTACCCCGACTTTCTCTCCGTGCGTCTTCCCATGTACTACACAGGCAGTGTCATAACGGAGCGCCCCAGTCCGGTTTCATTGGAGGAAATGAGGGCATATTCTTCATCGCTCGGAATGAGGGATGAGTCCGCCATGGGGGGGGGGCGACGGGGCGTTGGAGGTGCTTCTTGTCGATTCTGCGGAGCCGCCCTATTTAGGTACGGGGAGAATCATTTAAGTGGAACGTCGTCCGCCCTCCCCCCTCTTAAAGCATTACAGCTCCCTAGTGAGCACTGGTTGGAGCTTAGGGAGTTCTGGCTTTGTCATGATGCGGAGGTGAACTGCTTGCTTCCGGAGGAGGAGGAAGGTGACACCTCTGCAGTTGCTGGTGTGGTGCTTATTGGTGATACGCACTTGCAGCCCCACCCCTTGGATCTTGCACCGGGGGCTATCGATGTTACTGACTTTGCTGCAAAGGGAGGGATTGAGGTGGGGAAACCTATGATTGGTAGTTCCACAATGCCACATCATCTTATTTTTTGTACTAGGTGCAGCACTTCGCTAGGTGTATTGATTTTGCCTCCCTCTAACCCTTTAGCTGCTCAGTCAGACATAGCAATAGCAGAAAAAAAAAAGGAATCTCCCTCCAAACACACTCTGCCGCATATCTCCCATAGCAACAATAGTGGCGACATAAATATGTTAGAGTCTTCTGATCTGATAACAAACTTCCTGCGCCCCTCTACACCCCTCCACACTGTTTTAACCTCCGCAAACTACCCAGTTATGAAAATTTATAAGGACAGAGTCTGGATTGCCTCTAGTTATGCACAAACCACCTCTGTTGATTCCGTCTCCCACCCCTCAAATCTTCTCCAGCGCCGTCCAACACCCCACCCAAACGCCCTGGCCTCCTATACCCTTACTTCTCGTGTAGCCAATGCACTCCTTTCACACTCTTCCATGTTTCACCTATACACATACGCTGTTGGCTGCTGTGAGAGTGGGGCACTCCTACTTTTCATAACCATTCTGGCGTGGAACAGTAGTATACGAGCGGGCAGAGAGGAGGGAAGTGATGGGCTCTTGTATGGTTGGGGTGTTGAGGACGAGGGGGTGGGGGATCTCCCCTGTTTGAAAGTACGTT
>Ga0114972_10001138_pt1 | contig 20085 bp, 15 predicted proteins | sample M_140807_EF_Meta_FD_87354 | JGI IMG/M metagenome (GOLD analysis project Ga0114972, IMG submission 87354) | Freshwater microbial communities from Lake Montjoie, Canada to study carbon cycling - M_140807_EF_MetaG | ecosystem: Environmental > Aquatic > Freshwater > Lake | place: Lake Montjoie... | reverse complement strand
AGGGCTCCTCCTGGAAAGGCCACACCCGCGGCCGTTCGGGCGGGGCCAGCCTGTTGGCCGCCCGGATCCGGGCCCAGATGCGGGTGAACCAGGTCCGGGCCGCCTGGCTGGAGGGCCCTCGGTAGCGGGCCACCAGTCCCTGCTCCAGGGCCCCACAGGCCATCTCGCCAGGGAGTTCACCGCGATCGGCCCGGCAGGCTTCCAGCAGCTCGGCTAAAAATGCGGCCGCCAAGGGCTGGGGCGCCGCCCACACCAGGGAGCCGAAAACGGGTTCTGCCGCCATGCCATGGGCCTGGAGCAGACCCTCCCCCCCCAGTTCCAGTCGGTCCACCAGTTCCCAGTGGCCGCCATCCCCGTCGGGGCCATCGCGCTGGATCTCCAGCTGGGACCGCCAGCGCCCAGCGCCGAGGGTTTCCTGGGCGGCCGTGCGCCCCAGCCGGACGACCTCAGCCCCCAGCCAGCTGGCGCCTTTGGCAAGCAACACCCGGGTGCGTTGTTCGTAGAGACCGTTTTCAAACAGCACCAGATCCTGGGGTAGCCACTCCAGGTCAGCGCCGGCCTCCAGCCTGAATTCGATCTCCTGGCGGGCCCAGGTGCCTGCGGGGCTGAGGCGGGAGCGGCCGATCGATCCATAGACCTTTTGGGCCGCGACGCTCGTTAGCAGCACCCGGCTGCCTGGGGCGAGGTGGGCCGTGATGCTCAGCCGGTCGCCCCCCACCAGCCCCCCGGCCGTGTGCAGCAGGGGCAGTTCGCAGCGGCCATCGGCCCGCCCAAAGGGGCGCTGCACCCTGAGCGGCGCCGTGGTGCCGCCCTGATGGCGGGTGAGACCATCGGCGGCGCAGCTGAAGCGCAGGTGCGCCGTGCCATGCCATGCCCCGTCGCTGATCACACCCGTCCCTCCGGAGAGCACACTTTGGTGGGTCATGTTTCCGGGAGTCAGCCCTTTGCCTGAATCTGCGTCCTTGCCCCTGATCCTCACGCGCCGCTGCTCCCAGCCGCCGGCGGATTCCGTGGCGCCACCGTTGAGGTTGGCCCTTTCGGCCGATGAACGCACACGCCTGCGGGGCCAGCGGCGCAGTCTCTGTGGCCAGGAACTGCTCTTGCAATTGGATCGGGGCGAGCCGCTGCAGCCCGGTGAGTGGCTGGGCGGGGCCAGTGGGGGGCCAGCGGTGCAGGTGGAGGCGGCGCCGGAAACACTGCTGAGGGTCCGTGCCCAGGCGCCCCTGGATCTGCTGCAGGCGGCCTATCACCTGGGCAATCGCCATGTGGCCCTGGAGGTGCGGTCCACGGAATTACGCCTGCTTGAGGACCCGGTGTTGGCCGATCTGCTGGCTCGCCGGGGCCTGCTGGTCGATCGCCTCCAGGAACCATTTCGCCCCGAGGCCGGGGCCTATGGGAGCGTCCATCGCCATGGTTGAGAAGCGATTGCATCTGTTTCAGTTGGTCAGTCCGGCGCTGCCTGTGGGTGGCTTCAGTTATTCCGAGGGTCTCGAATGGCTGGTGCAGCACGGTCGCTTGCACGATGCGCCAACGGTGCGCTCCTGGCTGGAGGCCGAACTGGGGCGTGGCTCCCTCACCGTGGAGGCGGCGACGCTGCCTGGCTTGATGGTGCTGCTTGAGCGGGCCCGGAGTGCTGATGGCCTGGAGGCCCGGGCGGCTCTGAAGTCCGTGGTTGAGCGGGATGGCTGGCTGCTCGCCCAACGGGAGGCACCCGAGCTGCGGGCCCAACAACGGCAGATGGGGGGATCTCTGTGTGAGTTGCTGGCGAATCTGGGTTGGCCCCTGCCCGCTGGTGCCTCTCCCCTGGCCTGGCCGGCGGCCTGGGCCTGGGCAGGAGTCTGCCTGCAGCTGGATCCCCACGAGCTGGTCGAGGCTTTTCTCTACAGCTGGGTCGCAGGCCAGCTCAGCGCCGCCGTGCGGCTTGTGCCCCTCGGCCCCACCCAGGCCCAGGGCCTCCAACTCGCCTTGGCGCCGTTGGTGGCCCGGCGGGCCCAGGACCTGTCCGGGGCCGATCCCGCCAGGCTGTGGACTGGGGGTGTGGGGGCAGGCTTGGCCCAGCTGGGGCACGCCGAGCTGTACTCGAGGCTCTTTCGCAGCTGACTGGGGCCAGCGCTGTCCTGGCCGCTGGCTCTGCGCCTGGGCCCACCCCTAGGGTTAAGACGTGTGCGCAGAAGGCATGAGCCGTTTAAGGGTGGGGGTGGCCGGTCCGGTGGGTTCCGGTAAGACGGCTCTGGTGGAGGCCCTTTGCCTGCGGTTGCGCGATCGCCTGGAGCTGGCCGTCGTGACCAATGACATCTATACCCAGGAGGATGCCCAATTCCTGACCCAGGCTGGTGCCCTGCCCCCGGAGCGCATCCGTGGGGTCGAAACGGGCGGCTGTCCCCACACCGCCATCCGTGAGGACTGCTCGATCAATCGGGCTGCGGTGGCCGAGCTGGAACAGGCCTTCCCAGATCTTGATCTTGTGTTGGTGGAAAGCGGTGGTGACAACCTGGCGGCCAGTTTTAGCCCCGAACTGGTCGATCTTTGCATTTATGTGATCGATGTCGCCGCTGGCGACAAGATCCCCCGTAAGGGCGGTCCAGGGATCACCCGCAGTGATCTTCTGGTGATCAACAAAATTGATCTGGCGCCGATGGTGGGTGCCAGCCTGGCGGTGATGGAGCGGGACACCAAGCGCATGCGTTCTGGGAGGCCCTGGTGCTTCACCAATCTGCGCAGCGGTGAGGGGCTGGATCGCGTCGAAGCCTTTCTGCTGGCCCAGTTGCCCCAGGGCTGAGGCCTGGAGGCCACGCCCTTGTGCCCAGCAGACTTGACAGGGCAACGGTGTTGGGCCCCAGACAGCCCGCAGAACGGTGTCCGTCGTTACGGGCTTCATCGGAAAGCCTCATTAGTTTCACACCGACCCAATCCACGGGGTCCACGCGGGAGCCATTGTGCGACTCGTTTTTCTCAGGAGCCCTTTCATGAATTCTCTGGCAAAACTTCAGCCCACCCGTCGCCTAATTGGAGGCCTCTCCGCTTTGGGTCTCACCCTCTCGCTGGCGTCCTGTGGCGGCGGCGGCGGTACTGGGGCTGACAAAACTGCCAGCACCGATGGTGGCGCAGCCGGCAGTTTTGATGGCGAAGTCAAGGTGGGTATTCTCCATTCACTCAGTGGCACCATGGCTATTTCCGAAACGACTTTGAAAGAAGTCGAGGAAATGGCGATCGACGAAATCAATGCCGCCGGCGGCGTCAAAGTTGCTGGCAAGTCGTACAAAATTGTCCCAGTCGTCGAAGACGGTGCCTCCGACTGGCCCACCTTTGCCGAGAAAGCCCAGAAGTTGATCGACTCCGACAAAGTGGCCGTGGTTTTCGGCGGCTGGACCTCCGCCAGCCGCAAGGCGATGCTGCCGGTCTTCGAGTCCAAGAATCACATGCTCTTCTACCCGATTCAGTACGAGGGTCAGGAGTGCTCCAAGAATATCTTCTACAGCGGCGCCGTACCGAACCAACAGGCCGAGCCTGCAGTTCAGTGGCTGATGGACAAGTTCTCGGGCAAGCTTGGCAAAAAGGTTTATCTGGTTGGCTCTGATTACGTGTACCCCCGCACGGCCAATACCATCATTAAAGAGCAGATGAAGTCTCTGGGTGGTGAGACTGTTGGCGAGGATTACATCCCTCTCGGCAACACCGAGGTGGCCCCGATCATCGCCAAGATCAAGAAGGCCTTCCCCAATGGCGGGATCATCATCAACACCTTGAACGGTGACTCCAACGTCGCCCTCTTCAAGCAGTTCAAGGCTTCTGGCATTGACCCTGCCAAGTATCCGATCATGTCCTTCTCTATCGCGGAAGAGGAGATCCGTCAGATCGGTCCTCAGTACACCACCGGCACCTATGCCGCCTGGAACTTCTTCATGAGCCTGGATACCCCGGCCTCCAAGAAGTTCACTACGGACTTCAAGGCGAAGTACGGCGCCGATCGGGTCACGGGTGACCCGGCCGAATCCGCCTACAACATGCTGTACCTCTGGAAGAACGCCGTCGAGAAGGCTGGAACCTTCGAAGATCTCAACAAAGTACGCACCGACATGATCGGGATAACATTCGCCGCTCCCCAGGGTGAAATCAAGATGTTCCCCAACCACCACACCTCCGAGCGGGTGCTCATCGGCGAGGCGGAGGCCACCGGCCAGTTCAAGATCCTCCAAGACAGCGTCAAGGCGATCCCTCCAATTCCTTGGAACCAGTTCGTTCCTGAAACCAAGGGCTTCACCTGCGACTGGACCCAGAACCGTCCTGACGCTGGCAAGTTCAAGATGTAATCACGGCCCGTCCGTGAATCCTTGAACGACAGGTGGTTCCTTCGGGAACCACCGCTTTCCCGTTCGGCACACCACCACGTTCGACCCGATCCAACGTTACGCTCGCAACGTTGGATCTAACGTTCAACACTCATTCCGTTGGAACTTTTCTTTTCTCAGATCCTCGATGGCCTCAGCATCGGGTCAGTGCTGCTGCTTGCAGCCACAGGCCTAGCCATTGTCTTCGGATTGATGGGGGTCATCAACCTCGCCCACGGCGAGTTCATGATGCTCGGGGCCTATGTCACCTACGTGGTGCAGTCGGCCTTCAAGCCCATGGGTGGTGTGATCTTCGAATTGTATTTCCCGGTCTCGCTGGTTCTTGCCTTCATCGTGACGGCCCTCGTCGGAGTGCTGCTGGAAAGAACATTGATCAGAAAACTCTATGGACGGCCTCTCGAAACACTGCTTGCGACTTGGGGTGTCAGCCTAATTCTCATCCAGCTGATTCGCAGCGTTTCGTCTGCAATGATGCTTGGCATCATTGTGGGCGTCGTGCTTGGAGTTCTCTTCTCCAAGTTACTCGCGGCCAAGTTCTCCGCAAAGCCCTTCTTCACCTATCTCAATGGATTGGGATGGGCTGTCGCCATCGGCATCGGCCTGGTCGCAGTCAACCTCTTTGACCAGATCCGTCCCCTGGCTAAGCCCTGGTTTGGTCCCCGTAATATCGACGTGACGGCACCGAAATGGCTGCAAGGTAGCTGGGGAATGATCGGCACGATTGAGTTGCCGGGTCTGCGCATCTTCATCATTCTGCTGTCGGCCTTGTTGCTCTTGGCCACCTATTGGTTCCTCAATAAAAGTGTCTGGGGTCTGCGCATCCGTGCCGTGACCCAGAACCGACAGATGAGCAACTGCCTCGGCATTCCTACCGACCGTGTGGACAGCATCACCTTCGGCATCGGATCCGGACTGGCCGGTGTTGCCGGTTGTGCCATCACCCTCCTGGGTTCGGTGGGCCCGAACCTAGGTGCGGCCTACATCGTCTCCTGCTTCATGGTGATTGTGCTTGGCGGTGTGGGCAATCTGCTCGGCACCGTGCTGGCCTCATTGCTGCTGGGGATCATCCAGTCGGTGATTGGCTCAGGCACCTTGCTGACCATCTTCCCAAACATGCCAATGGCGGCAAAAGGGGTGATCGAGTTCTTCGCTACCACCAGTATGTCCCTGGTGCTGGTGTTCATCTTCATCATCGTTTTTCTCCAATTCCGTCCCAACGGAATGTTCCCCCAGAAGGGTCGCTCGGTCGATGCCTGACCCGATCATGTCAACGCTCCGCAGATTCCCGTTCCATCTCCCGACCAGGAGTCCAACCTGTGAAACTTTTTCAACGACTCGTCCCCTGGATTCTGCTTGCGATCGCCCTGTTCATTCTTCCGGCGGCGCTTGACGACTTCCGGCTCAATCTCTTCGGCCGCTACTTCGCGCTGTCGATCACGGCGCTGGCGATCGACCTGATCTGGGGGTATACCGGTCTGTTGAGCCTGGGGCAGGGCATCTTCTTTGCGCTGGGAGGCTACGCCGTGGCCATGAACCTGATGCTCAACACCAAGGGCCTGGCGGGTGGCAATGGCATTCCCAAGTTCTTCGAGAACTATGGCGTCGCCCAACTCCCCTTCTTCTGGCAACCCTTCTGGTCTCCGATCTTTTCGCTGATTGCCCTCTGGGTGATTCCCGCTGCGGTAGCAGGCGTAGTGGGTTGGCTGATCTTCAGAAACCGCATCAAGGGGGTGTATTTCTCGATCATCACCCAGGCGGCTTTGATGGTCTTCTTCCACTTCTTCAATGGACAACAGAAGCTCTTTGACGGCACCAACGGCCTCAAGACCAGCACCACCGAGTTGTTCGGCCAGCTGGTGGGATCTCCCGAGATGCAGGTGTGGTTCTACCGCCTTACTGTGGTCCTGCTGCCCTTGGCCTTCCTTGTCTGCCGTTACTTCACAAGCGGTCGCTTCGGCGATGCCCTGATCGCTATCCGTGACGATGAGAGCCGCCTGCGCTTCGCCGGGTTCAACCCAGTTCCCTTCAAGACGATCGTCTTTCTGGTGGCTGGGGCCCTCTGCGGCATCTCTGGTGCCCTCTACACGGTCCAATCCGGCATCGTGTCGCCCCAGTACATGTCGATCTCCTTCTCGATCGAGATGGTGATCTGGGTGGCCGTGGGTGGTAGGGGCACCCTCGTGGGTCCGATCATCGGCGCCGTTTTAGTTAATTATCTACGCAGCCTGGTCAGCGAAGCGCTGCCGGAGGCCTGGCTGTTCGTGCAGGGGGCCCTGTTCATCTTCGTGGTGGTTCTGATGCCCGATGGCATCTACGGCTGGATCACCAAAGGAGGCTTAACCACCTTCCTGGCCGCCTTCGGCATCGCCAAGAAGTCCAAGACCTATCCACAGCTGGACAAGGAGTTCATTCCGGTGGATTAGTCCTCCAGGGGACCTGTCCAGGCATGTCTACTCTGACCGCTTTTTCGATTTTGCACCCTTTCGCTATCCATGTCAGAACCTCTACTTGAGCTCAATGACGTCAGCGTGAGTTTTGATGGTTTTTATGCCCTCACAGACCTCAGCCTTAAGCTCTATAAGGGTGAGTTGAAGTCGATCATCGGCCCTAACGGTGCCGGCAAGACCACTTTTCTGGATGTCATCACAGGCAAGGTGCGGCCCACGAAAGGAACGGTGACCTTTAAGGGGAAGTCCTTGCTCGGCGTCTCCGAACAGCAGATCTCACGGTGTGGCATCGGCCGTAAGTTTCAGACGCCGCGCGTTTTTGACAATCTCAGCGTCCTGCGAAACCTGGAATTGTCCGCCTCGCCAGATAAGAACGCCTTCAGCCTGCTGGGCTCAAAATTATCCCAGTCATCGAAGGATGAAGTTCATCGGATCATGAATTACGTAGGTCTCACCCCGTTTGCCAACGTCAAGGCCGGCTCCCTCTCCCACGGCCAGAAGCAGTGGCTGGCGATCGCCTCCCTCGTAGCCCAGTCCCCCGAAGTGCTGCTGCTAGATGAGCCCGTCGCTGGTCTCACTGATGAGGAAACCCTGCGCACGGCCGAGCTGATCAAGTCGCTTGCCGGTGACCACACCGTTGTGGTGATTGAGCACGATATGGAGTTCATCCGCGACTTGGGTTTCGACGTCACTGTTCTGCACCAGGGACAGGTGCTTACGGAGGGGCCGCTGGAGAAGGTGAAATCCGACCCGCGGGTGATCGAGGTCTACTTGGGGCCACCTGAACAGTAATCGCTTTCCGTCCATTACCCACAGACCCCATGTCCCCCACCAGCGCACAAACCTTGCTCCAGGTCTCTGACCTTAATGTCTATTACGGAGAAAGTCACATTCTCCGTAACGTTGACCTGACCATCCACGAAGGCAAGATGGTCTGCCTGATCGGCCGGAATGGCGTCGGCAAGACCACCTTCCTCAAGACTGTCATCGGCCTGCTGCAGCAAAGATCCGGCACGATCAATTATCTGGACGGCCAGCTCGCCACCCAGCCGCCCTACAAGCGGGCACGGGCGGGTATCGGCTATGTCTCCCAAGGCAGGGACATCATTCCCCAGGTGACGGTCAAGGAAAATCTGCTGCTCGGCATGGAGGCCCTGCCCGGGGGCTTGGAAAAGAACCGTCACATCGACCCTCTGATCTTCGATCTGTTCCCGATCCTCGAGAAGTTTCTCAAGCGCAAAGGCGGCGACCTCAGCGGCGGCCAGCAACAACAGCTCGCCATTGCCCGTGCCCTGTTGGGTAAGCCGAAACTACTGCTCCTTGATGAACCCACCGAGGGAATTCAACCCTCCATCATCCTCGACATTGAGCATGCCGTGCAGCGGATCATGAAGGAAACCGGCATCAGCGTGTTGCTGGTGGAACAGCATCTTCACTTCGTCCGCCAGTCCGACTTTTACTACGCCATGCAGCGCGGTGGCATCGTCTCCAGTGGCCAGACCGACCAGCTCTCCGATGACGTGATCAAGGAATTCCTCACTGTCTGAGGTACTCATGGATCCCCTTCCAACGGCTACCCTTTATCACCTGTATTGGGACTGCGAGCCTCAACACCCGCGATTGAGCATCCAAGGACGGGTGCCGCTCTCCTTGAGCCGCTGCTTTCCGGCCACTTCCTTGGTTTCTTTGCGCACCAAGCGAGGGCCGGATTGCTCCTGCTTCAATCTGAGAGGTCCGCTGAGCGACATGATAGGTGTGAACACGCGCAGGCCTGCCGCCGTGCAGGTCGGGCAGTTGGTATCCTTCTGGCGCGCATCGATGCTGCGCCAGACTTCATAGTTGTCGCAGCCATTGGTGCAGCTGTATTCGTAGACAGGCATCGCACGAAAAAGAGGAGGTGCAAGGACACAAACATGTGAAAGAAGAAAAGGGACCTGACGCTCAGACCCCTTTCCCACTTTGCTGATTAGCAGGGGAGGATGTCCTGGTCGAAGATCGAGGTGGGGATGGCTAGGGTGCAGCAAGCGTTGGGGATATCAACGATGCCGCTGATCCTGCCTTCCACCGGCGCGCAGCTCAGTAGCAGGTAGGCCTGCTCCCCGGTGTAGCCGAACTTCTTGAGGTACTCGATGGCGTTGAGGCAAGCACGCCGGTAGGCGATGTGCACATCCATGTAGTACTGCTTGCCTTCAAATTCATCGACGGAAATGCCTTCGAACACCAGGTAGTCGGTGTAGTGGGGTTCCACCGGGCTGGTTTTGAACATGGGATTGACCATCCCATACTTGGCCATGCCGCCCTTGATGATCTCCACATGGAGATCGAGGTAGCCGGACATCTCGATGGCGCCACAGAAAGAGATCTCACCATCCCCCTGGGAGAAGTGGATGTCACCCATCGAGAGCTTGGCGCCTTCGACATAGACGGGGAAGTAGATCCGTGTGCCCTTGGTGAGGTTCTTGATGTCGCAGTTGCCGCCATGCTCCCGGGGCGGCACGGTGCGTGCGGCTTCGTTCGCCACCCGCGCGAACTCGCTGGAGGGGAGGGTGCCAAGGATGGCGCTGTTGGGGTTGGGTAGGGCCGCCAGCACCGGCTCGCTACCGGATAGGCCAGCGCCATAGGTGCGGCGGTCGGGGGCGGTATTCACAAGTTCCGTCTCCCGACGGTTCCACTCATTCAGCAGTGCCTGGGAAGGAGCGCAACCAATCAGGCCCGGGTGGGTGATGCCGGCGAAACGCACACCGGGAATGTGTCGGGAGGAGGTGTAGATGCCTTCCAGATCCCAGATGGCCTTAGCGGCCTTGGGGTAGTGATCGGTGAGGAAGCCACCTCCGTTCTCCTTGGCAAAGATGCCCGTGAAACCCCACTCATCCCCCCGCAAAGCGCCGACATCTAATATGTCAACCACCAGGATGTCGCCGGGCTGGGCCCCATTGACCCAGATCGGTCCACTGAGCACGTGGACGACTTCCAGATTGACATCTTCGATGTCTTTCGGGTCGTCGTTGTTCTTGATCTGGCCATCGGTCCAGTCCTTGCATTCGATCCGGAACACGTCCCCCGGATTCACCGAGGCGACGGCCGGGATCTCGGGATGCCAGCGGTTATGACCAGGCATGTCCTGCTGATCCATCGGTTTGGTGAGATCGACGGAAAAGAGTGTTTTTGGCATCGAGTCACCGAGGCGCAATTTCCGAACCATCCAAAAGGATGGCCTGCGGCTCGAAGGTATCTGTTGTTACCAGATATCGGGGCCCAGGGTGTGCGTAACGAGATCGCACCGAATCAATATAAAAGCAATCAGCGCTTTCACTACTCCTTGCCCAGATGTGTCCTCGGGATCAGGTGTCCTTGAAATCGCCTTTCCGACAAAGATTGTCCTTCAGGCGTGAGACCCAGCCGCTGGGATCAAGCTTTCCTGTCTTTTCCGTCCGGCCGTCAAAATGGAACAGGACCTGCCAGCGGTTCTTGACAGGCAATGGGCGCTTGGCGTTGAGATCGCTGATCGGATCTCCATAGATATTGTCATAGGTTGGCCAGCCCGGCTCTCCCATGACGCTACAGATTGCCGTGACTTCATACAACTTTTCCTTGGCATCTCCGGTATCTGATGTGATCTTCACGACACCCTTGTGCAACCCATTGGCAATGCCTGGCGTGAAGACTTTCACCAACTCCACCCGGCTGCCATCGGCGTTCACCAGCATGTCGCCTGGTTTGGCGTTCTTGATGGCCACCTCCTTGGAGTTGGCGTCGCAGCCGGCCAAGGCCAGCCCCAGACAGGCCAGCAGCCCTGCCAGGTGAATCCCGGCCCTCAGGCCCCCCACAGCGTTGGACAACGTGATCGATCGGTTCGACAACCAACCTAGGATGATTCCAATAACTCCTCCCAGATGCTCTCAGCCCCAAGTGGCGGGGGCAGATCGCTGGCTTGGCAGCGGAAGATCGCCCGGCGGCCCTTCTGCAACAGGGTGCGGATGAGGATGCTGCTGTCGAAGCTGCCGTCGGCCCCGAGGTTGCGGTGGTGCCCATGGGCGTCAATCGCCGGCCCCAGTAGCTGGGGCACGTGCACCGACCCCGGCGCGCCGACCCGGCCCAGGTCGTTGCGCAGCAGGCGCTGAGGTTGGTCTGAAACAGATCACAGGGCCGTGATCCACTCCCTCAGAATCCTCACCTGCCCCGCGTAATCGGCCGGGGGAGCGTGCCAGGGCCAGTCGCTCCTCGGGCCCCCCTGGGAGGTCACCAGCATCAGCCATCGCCGGGCCAGGGCCCCTATCGGCTACGTGCCCTTCTGAAGCTGGTGAATCCCGCCAAATACGGCAAGTTTTTTGCTACAGATATTTTTGGCAAGCAATATGAAACCTCTGCTGTCCGCACCAGCGATAGCTTTGGCAATAACCTTTCCAATGCCGGACTTGATTTGAAATACGGCACAGCCGACGACATCAAACCCACCGATCCGAGCTACAAAAAGAACAGTCAGGGTGTTGGTGCTGAGTATTGGGCAAATGCGGAAACTCCCTTTTCCCGACTCACCAAGCCCGAATGGGGAACCGTGAAGGGGGCGGAAGATGTAGGCCGGCCCCGCGGTTATACCGGTGGTATTGATGTTAACGCTAACAAGAAGCTGATTGAGCCCCTCAACCAGGCCTTGGCGAATTCTCGCTCGCTCGGTCAGTAATGTTATTGGTGCCCAGTCCGCTCCGATCTCCAACAGCGGCGGATGGAACGAAGCGAATATGAGCTTCGGTCAATACTTTGACCATGGCCTCGATTTTCTCGAGCGCAGTGGTGTCAAACAGTCGATTGCCTCCGCTACCTCTGTCAACGATCCCCTGAATGGCGTCTCCGGCGGAGCCGTTGGGGTGGTGGGCGATCGGGGTTGCCCAGTTCGTGATGAACCCCGTGAGCCGCACCTTGGTGCAGGTGGCCTACTTCAATGCCGGCACCCATGGTGCTGCTGGTCTTTATATCTTCACAGGCATCCCCGATGTGCTGCGGGGCCAGTCCCCCGCTGCTGTGGCACCCTTCTTCCCCGGCAAGACGATCACGGCCCAGCAGTTGGCGTCTCAGCCCCTGATCAAGGCCGAAGACTGGGGGGCCGGCCAATTGCTGTTCCACACCGTGACCGGTGACTGGCGTGCCAACGAGAACATGGGCCTGTCCACCTTCCACACCTTCTGGACCCGGGAGCACAGTTTTCAGGTAGACAACATCAAGGCGGTGGCGGCAAATTTTGGCGTGGCTGGCATTGCCGAAGAGGATCTGCACAGCATGGCTCGTATGATTATTGAGGGCGAATACCAGAAGATGGTCTACGAGGAGTTTGCCCCCAGCCTGGCTGGTAGCCAGATTCTTGACATCGGTGCAGGCCGGCTTGGTTTTGCTGGCTACAACCCCAATGTGGATGCCGGTATTTCCCTGGAGTTTGCGGTCGCTTCCTACCGGGTTGGCTACAGCCAGATCAACCAAGATTTAATTCCTGGGGTGGATCTTTTTAACGGCTTCCTCAACCCCCAGCTTTTCTTTGGCTACGGAACTACCGCCATTCAGGCCGGCCTGATCCAGAAGGCCCATGAGGCGATCGACACGATGATGACCGATGCGGTGCGCAACAATCTGGTGACCCGTAACCTGGATTTGTTTACCGCTAATGTGCTGCGGGGCCGCGAAGTGGGCCTGCCCGGCTTCAACCAAATGCGGCGGGAGCTCTATACCAATGGCCCGATCATCAAGGCCAACGGCACCGACACCACTTCCCGCTTCCAGGGCAACCCGTTGTTCAAGCCCTACGCCTCCTGGGAGGAGTTTGGCAGCAACATGCGCGATTGGATCCCCGCCAAGAACGCCACCAGTGCGGCCCTGGCCTGCAACCAGGCCGATGCCAAGACCTGGGGCACCAGCGCCCTGCTCACCAAATTCAAGGCGGCCTACAGCAAACTTGAGGATGTGGATGCCTGGGTGGGCATGCTCGCCGAGAAGCCCACGGCGGAGAGCGGCCAGATGGGGCCGCTGATGGCCTACATCTTCCTGGAGCAGTTTGATCGTTCCCAGGAGGGAGACCGCTTTTACTATGTTCCCCGCCTCAATGGCAACGGCAGCAACCTCTGGAATGAGCTGGACACTCTCCACGACATCACGGTGCGCACATCGGGGTCCAATTTCGCCGCCCCCAATGGAGAGATCTTCAAAGTCCAGGCCAGCAACGACATCCTCTCCACCCAGCCGTCCTTCATCGCCAGCAACATCGCTGTTGGTGACCAGTTCCGGACCAACGTCACGGGGTTGTTCGCGGCTGCCGATCCCTGGGCCAACCAGGTCCCTGCCACTTTTGCTTAGGCAGGTGGGCTCTTGAACCCCTAAACCCATCCCCCTCAGCCAGTCCCTTGGAGCGGGAGGACCATTCGTTCGCTTCCCTTATTGCCAGCGCAAGCACCGCTCCCAGAGACTGCGAGCTGTTGGCCCAAGCACCTCGGTCGCTACCTCCTTGGACCTCTTCCCCTGCAGGGGCCTGCAGTCCAGGCTGTTGATCAGCAGGCCAGCCTCGCAGCGCTCCAGATCAACGGGCCAGAGCTCCGCCTCCTGCAGCCAACCGTGGGCCAGCCCCTGGGCCCGCATGGTTCCCGGCAGGCCGCCGCTGGCCAGGGGGGCAGATCGATTGTTGCTGAATCGCCGAATCCCTATTGGACTCCATTAAAAAAGCCCCCTCCGCATCTGGAGGGGGCATTTTTGCAGTGCCGAAGGCCGGGGGCTGGAAGCGCCCCAGATGGCGGGGCGGTACAACTCCCGGTTAATCAGACGATGGCGAAGTTTGCCAGGGTTCCCGTGTATTGGAACTTGATCACCTCATCACCCCCGACTTGGTAGCCGGCGACGGCGTTTCCTAGGAGCAGGAAGGTCTGGGCCGTGGTGCCGGCCCCAAAGGTGACCCGGGCGGACCGGTTCGCGGCCCAGGCATTGGCCCCAGCAGCCGAAAGGTTGGTGGTCAGGGCGGCGGCGATGGTGGCGTCGGTGTAGGTGGCCAGGGCCGCCAGGGTGCGGCTGGCCATGTTGGCGGCCGTCACCGCGGTGGGCCCATCCACAGCATCGGTGCCAAAGGCGAAGTCGGTAATGGAGTCGCCACTGAAGCTGGTGGTGTTGGTGGTGGTCAGCAGGGACTCCGCCAGCACGAACTGGTATCTGTCGGTGCCGGCCCCGCCGGTGAGGATGTCGCTGCCGGCTCCACCATTGACGCTGTCATTACCGGCGCCGCCATCGAGGCTGTCGTTGCCAGCGCCGCCATTGAGGCTGTCGTTGCCAGCCAGAGCCGAAAGCAGGTTGTCACCGGCATTACCGGTGATGACGTTGTTGACCGTATTGCCGGTGCCATTGTTGGCGGCGGTGCCTGTGAGCGTCAGGTTTTCGAGGTTTGCGGCCAGGGTGAAGTTGACCGAGGACAGGATGGTATCGGTGCCGTCATTGGCGGCCTCGACCAGAATGTCGCCGGCGTCGTCCACCGTGTAGGTGTCGTTGCCCGTGCCACCGACCATCGAGTCGGCGCCCGTGCCACCGTTGATGTTGTCTGCATCCACACCACCTCGCAGTGTGTCGTTGCCGGCAAGGCCGTTGATGCTGTCGTTGCCAGCGCCACCGTTGATGTCGTCGGCGCCGGCGGTGCCGTTGATCGTGTCGTTGCCTGCACCGGTCACGATTAGGTCACCGACTACGTCGGTGGCCGTGGCGAAGACTTCCTCCGCAAAGCCCTGGCCATCGGTGAAGCGCACAGCCACTCGCATCCGCGTGTTGACCTGGTCCTGGACGGGGATGAACGCCGCGGTGGTGGCGCCAGCGATGTTGGCCCAGCTAGCTCCGCCGTCGGCCGAGGTTTGCCACTGTAAAGAGAATGGGCCCAGGCCATCGCCATCCGCGATGCCAGCCGTGTTGACGTTCAGGGCACTTCCTTCTGTCGGCGAGGTGTCCGAGATGATCGGCGTACCAGTGACGCGGCGGTTGGGGAGGATCGCCACATCCTGATCGCTGAAACGCATGACTTCGAAGTTGCGCAGTAGGTCGACACCGTCGGTGCCGACGTTGTCTGTCACGATTCGGCTGCCATCACTGCGCCCGGCGATGGTGTAGTTGGTGCGTGCGCCGCTGAACACGGCTACGTCGGCAGCACCAGGCGCGGCGGCCTGCAGGATCTCGCGAACGATGACCAGGTTGCCCGGGTTAATCGTGCCGTTTAACAGGCTGGCGGTGAGCGTGGACAGTCCGGTGTGCGAGGTCACGATGCCGCTGTTGCTGGTGGCCTGAATGCGTGCGTTCAACCAGGCGTCGCCGTCCATCACGTCGTCGCCGATGCCGCCTGTCACAGTGTCGTTGCCGCCACCGCCCAGGAGGATGTCGCCGCCGGTGAAAGCCGTGGCTAGTCCGGTGGCTCCGGCAATGTAGCCTTTAGCGCCCCCTAACACCGCCGATAAGCCGGCGATGCGGGCTAGACCGTCGGCGTTCAGCTCATGGCCGACGAGAGCGGCGGCCAGCAGGTTGGAACCTGTCAGCTTGTCGTTGCCGTTGAAGCCCGAAAGGCCCTCGACCAGGTCGAAGCGGTCCTTGATGTTGTCCAGGGTCGGGGGCAGCAGCGCGCTGTTTCGTAGGTCAGCGTCCACCAGTTCGGTCGAGCGGGCGTAGGTCACCCAGTCGAAGCCCAGCATGCCTTCGGAGCGGTTCACGCCCGGCGTGCCAAACATGATGTCGTCACCCGACTCGGCGTCGTAGTCGTCGTTGCCATTGCCGATCAGCACGTCGTGGCCGATCACGGTGCTCACCTGGAACGGGTCGCCGTTGTCGCCCTGCAGCAGGTCGGCGCCGTCACCACCCTCGATCCAGTCGTTGCCGGCGTTGCCGAAAACGGTGTTGATGCCGGTACCGGCCGAGACGAAGTCGTCGCCCTGGCCGGCGAAGGATTCCGCATCGCCGATACCGCCGAAGATCACATCTTTGCCGTCGCCGCCGAACAGCAGGTCGAAACCGGAGCTGTTGCTGATGACGTCGTTGCCGTCACCGCCCTTGATCTGGTCGTCGCCGAAGGAGTCGGTCAGGATGTCGTCGCCCACCCCACCCAGCACGAAGTCGTTACCGGCGCCGCCTTCGAGGATGTCGTTGCCTTCGTCGCCGTAGAGGGTGTCGTCACCCGCGCCTGCACGCATGTTGTTGTTGGCTGAGGTGCCACCCATGACGATGTGTTCGCCGCCGCTGAAGCGGACTTGAGTGCCCACGCGGCTCAGCATTGCCTCGTTCACGCTGGTCGTCGCGTTATCGACGATCGTCCCCGACGGGTTGACCGCGCCCATCTCGAAGGTGAAATCAGGCGTGGCGAATATGTCGCCCGGAAGGTGCTTGGCGCTGGTGTTGCGCATCACTAGCTCGGCCAGCGAGCCCTGCTCGAGCTGCAGCAGCACGTTCAGACCGACGGTACGCGCCAAGTAGTAGAAGCGATCGTTGTTCTGCAGCGCCAGCATCTGGGTCGAGAACACGTAGTCGAAGGTGGAGCCCAGCATGCCGCCGAAGGGCTGGCTGGCCTCGGCCAGGCCGCCCATCCAGAAGTCGACGTTGTTCAGGCCGGCCAGGGCTCCGCCGGCGAAGGCGCCGGTGGCATTCATGAAGTCGACCGCCAAGCCGCTGTTGTCCCTGAGTGCGTTGGCGTCAAGCAGGGATTGCGCAGCGGCGCGCTTGTCCACCAGCGTGGTCGCGTCAGTGATGCTGTTGTGCGTGCCGTAGGCGGCGATGAAGTTGACCAGCGACTCGGGATGCTTAATGCCCAACCCGAAGTCCGCCCAGCTTGCGTAGGGCGCCAGGATCGATAGGCCGGTGTCGCGGAAGAACATCTCGCGCGCGCCGTTTAGACCGGGTGCGCCGGTGTCGCGGCCGCGGGCGATATTTAGCGCGGCCAAATCTAATGGCAGGCCGAGTAGGTTGCTGCGCAGCGACTCGGTGACGAACTCATCGAGTGCATTGCCGCTTTGGTGCACCATGCCGTTGACGATTGCGCCGGCGGCCTCGTACTCGTTGGTGCCGCTGGCGGCGAACTCGAGCGGGTTGAGGAAGGCCTCGATCAGGCCGATCGGGTTGGACGCGCCGGTGCTGGTGTCGATGCGGTCGACCGTGTCGGTCAGCATCGAGTGGCCGAAGCGGTACACCACATTGGCGAACTCGGCCATGATCGCCGGATCGACCGTGCTGTTGTAGCCCCTGAAGATGTCGAGTGAGGGCTGGATCTTTCGCACAAAACCTTCGAACACGAAATGCTGGTACTGCATCTCGGTGGCGAATTTCGAAGCCTGGAACACGCGTTCGCCGTCCCAGTCGAGCGCTTCGGCGGTTACGGGGGTGGTGGTGCCGGTGGCGACATCGACTACGAGCCATTGATTCAGGAAGCTGCGGCTGGCTTCGATCTGCTCGGCGTTGCCGCTGGCCAGCGCGGCGTTGAAGTCATCCACCGCGATCACCTTGACCTGGTCGGCGATGCGGTTGTGCTCGGAGTGGAAGATACTGTGAATTGCCGTAAGGCCGATGTTCTCGTTACCGCGGCCATCGCCGACGATGTAGTGGGCGTTTAGTAGCTCGTCGTCGTAGGCGACTTTGCGTCCACGGCTGTCGATGGCGATGGTGTTGCCCGCGATGGTGTCTGCATCGGCGCCCACCACCGTGGCCGGCGTCGCGGGGTTGCCGTCGACGTCCGAGACACCGCCGGGCTTGGCGTTGTGGGCGATATCATCGAGGAAGGCGTGGCCGGTGCGCAGTACATCGGCGGGCAAGCTGACAGGGGCGGCCAGGTTTCCTTCGATCAGGCCGGTGGCGGTGACCAGTTGGGGCAGGCCGTTCGCACCCGGGGTGAACCTGCCGTAGGCGTCGGTGGCGATCACCGGTACGTTGAACACGTCGGCGTCGGTCAGTTCGATGCCCAGCATCGTGCGGGACATTGCCTTGACTTCGCCCCAGTTGATTATCGCGTGGTTGGCTCCTTCGGCCAGCTTGCCGGTGGAGACCGGTCGGCCCAGGGCGTTCAACACGTACTCACGGAGGAAGACCTGGTGCGAAGGGTGCGAGCTGTAGTTCTGGCTTAGGTCAACTAGTGGGGCGGTGGAGTTGTTGTAGCTGCGCACGTCGTCAGCGGTGCCCGCAATACCGTCGGCACCCGGGGTGCTGGTGGCTATGGTCGCGCGCGTCAGAGTCATGAAGCGTAGGTGCTCGGCCAGGTCATCGGCGGTGCCGAATACGCCGTCGGCGCCCGCGATTAGCGGGTCGTCGGCGTTCAACGGCATGATCACCGTGCCATTGCCTCCGGTGCCGATCTTGTCCAGGCCATGGTCGAAGAATTGGCCAAACAGCGTGAAGAAGGAGTTGTAAGGCGCCGATAACCCTTCGTCCGGGGCTACGTCCTCGATGAACAGCGTGCTGTCCGCCGACACCACTCCGGGGCTGACGATGCCATGAACGGCGACAGCTGCGGAATTGCTGCTGGTCTGGTCGGCGATCAGGTTGCTGATGGTGCGTGGCGTCGTGTCGAAGACATAGCCACTGGTTTGGGTGTAATAGGTCGGCGTGCCGACCACGATCGGTCCGGGCCCGTCGATGTCGAAGGTCACCGCCTCGGCGTTGCGGAAGGTCTGGGTCAGGCGGGTGGGCATTGGCCGGTCGGCAGCTGCATAGTTTTCCAGCCCCGGGGTCAGGTTGTTGTAGGTCCCGTCAACCGTGCGCAGGCCGTAGGGCAGCAGGTTGCTGCCCACGAGATCCAGCTGGTTGGCACCGGCGATGTGAGCATCGGCAATCAGGATCTGGTCGAGGATGAACTGGAGGTCATGCTTGACGAGTTTCATGGATTGGAAATGATGGAGATGGGTGCAGGTTGAGTTTTAGGCATTGGGTATGTTTTGTTCGCGTAGATGATGTGACAGAAGGAACGTATATCGCCCTCCCGGTCCTGCTTTTTGTGGGCCGAGACGTTGTTAAATGGGCTGGAAATATTGCAAAAACCAAGGTGGCACCTACCGTGATGGGAGCGCTGCCGACCGCCGGGCTACCAAGCACTGTTGGCACGAAAGCCCAGCTCGAGGTCATCAGGTCGAAGGAGAACAGCACCTTAAGTCGGACTAAGGAACCGGTATTTGGGTCTAGATAGCCATAGATCGCCTTCCCAGTGGTGCTACAGCCGTAACCGGCATAATCGTTATTCTGACTTTTTTGTTGATCAAGCTGGTGTCGGATGGGCTGATTTCGAATTGCTTCATCTTTTGAGGCAGCTGAACGTAAAATCTGTTTGAAATTAACTGTTCTTTCAGGTGCCTGTGGTGGTTCGAGCCTGGGTTTTCGTTTGACTGCGAATTCTGCTTTGGACTTTCATAAGTTGCCTCATGTTATTGACCTTGCAATTCGGCAAATCTGCATTATTGCTTGAATGTTGCTGTAGGCGCTGTCTTTTATTGCGTTAAACTTGGGTCATGGTTGGTGATTTATGGCTTGGCGCAAGGCTGGGGTCTTTGCCATGAATGAAGGCAAGACTGCTTATTTTTGTCTGAACTTTCAAACTTTATTGATGCTAATTGGCTTTAATGCACCGCTCCCAGAGGCTGCGTGCGGTTGGGCCCAGGGCCTTGTTCGCGGCATCGTTAGGCTTTTCCCCTTGCAGGGGCCTGCAGTCCAGGCTGTCGATCAGCAGGCCCGCTTCGCTGCGCTCCAGATCCTTGGGCCAGAGCTCCGCCTCCTGCAGCCACCCCTGGGCCAGCCCCTGGGCCCGCATGATCCCGGGCAGGCAGCCGCTGGCCAGGGGCGGCGTCAGCCAGCAACCCCCGATCAACAGCAGCAGGTTGGCGGTGGTGGCACAGCAGAGTTGCCCTGCCGTGTTGAGCAGCAGGGCCTCGTCGGCACCCCCCCGCTGGGCCTCGCGGCGGGCCTGTACCGCCCAGCCGTAGGCAAAAGTCTTGCAGGCGCTGATCTGGCTGGCGGGATTGCGCCGTTCGCCCTGGCTGATCAGGGTGCTCACCGCCCCAAAACCCGGCCGCCAGGGAGCCAGCTGCAGCCAGAAGCGATGGCTGGGCGGCCCGTCGTCGTCCGGCGGCAGGGCGATGCCGCGGCCGGCGTTGCCCCGGCTCCAGTTGAGACGCAGGGCGGCGTCCGTACTGCCGCTGCGGTCGATCGCCTCCGCCAATAGGGGCCCCAGGCGGTCGGCATCCGGTGGGGGGGCCATGCCCAGGCGCGCCGCGGATTGCTGCCAACGCCCCAGGTGGGCCTCCAGCAGTTGGGGCTTGCCGTTT
>Ga0114972_10001134_pt1 | contig 20129 bp, 14 predicted proteins | sample M_140807_EF_Meta_FD_87354 | JGI IMG/M metagenome (GOLD analysis project Ga0114972, IMG submission 87354) | Freshwater microbial communities from Lake Montjoie, Canada to study carbon cycling - M_140807_EF_MetaG | ecosystem: Environmental > Aquatic > Freshwater > Lake | place: Lake Montjoie... | reverse complement strand
TTTGCCGCCCGCAATTTCCCGCGCATCGGCGTGTCCTACTACCCGTTCATCTTCCGCGACGCAGCCCATCAGGCCGCCTTTGCAAAGAGCCCAGTCTTTCAGGAACTGGCCGAGGAATACCGCAAGAAGAGCGGAATCGTCATCACCGCCTACACCTACTACGGGGCGCGTCACACCACCTCGAACCGGGCATTCAGCGATTGCGCTGGCATGAAGGGCCTGAAGATCCGCGTGCCCGATGTCCCGGCCTACATGGCGACCCCCAGAGCCTGCGGTGCCAATCCCACGCCGATCGCATTTGCCGAGGTGTATCTGGCGCTGCAAAACGGCACGGTCGAGGCGCAGGAAAACCCGCTGACCACCATCGAGGCCAAGAAGTTCTACGAGGTGCAAAAGCACATCATGCTGACCGGGCACATCGTCGATGCCCTGATCACCCAGATCGCGCCGCATGTGTGGAACAAACTCTCGGATGCCGACAAGAAGATCTTCACCGAAGTCACCCAGGAAGCCGCTGCCCGAGCCAGTGCTCAGATCGTCAAGCGCGAAGGCGAACTGGTCGACGAGTTCAAGAAGCGGGGTATCAACGTCACGACGGTCAATCGCCAGAGCTTCGTCGATGCGGTGCTCAAGAGCTTCACGCCCGAATCCTTGGGCTACGAGCGCAAGGACTACGACCGCATCGTCGCGATCAAGTAAGCCCGCAACATGATTGAGCACCCAGCGGATGGCGCAAGCGGCGCCTCGATTGCGCAGGCCTTCGACGAGGCGCCGCCTGAGGCGGACCTGTCGGGCTACACGCTCGAGGACTGGTTGACCTTCGCCATCTTCTGGCTGCTCTGCGGTGTGGTCTTTCTGCAGTTCTTCACCCGGTATGTGCTGAACGATTCAGCCTCCTGGACCGAGGAGATTGCGCGCTACCTGCTGGTGGGCGTGGTCTTTCTCGGTTCGGCGATGTGCGTGCGTCTGGACCGGCATGTGCAGGTCGACCTGCTCTATCGCTACCTGCCACGCACCGCCTCAAGGGTGTTGGTAACCTGCGTCGATTTGCTGCGGGTCGGATTTCTGGGCTATGCCGTGTGGCTTGCCATCGAAGTCACGATGCGGGTCGGCAGTCAGACAATGACCATGGTCAGCCTGCCGATGGGCATCATCTTCGGATTCGTTGCAGGTGCGTTTGCGGTGATGTGTCTGCGCGCTCTGATTCTGGCGATTCATCACCTCCGGGTCGGCAGCTCTGTCCTTGAGGCGCCGACCTACGACCTGCCTGGGACATCCCTGAAATGATGTGGCTGCTGCTCGGGTCGTTCCTGGCCCTGATGGTTCTGGGCGTACCGGTTGCACTGTCACTGGCACTGGCCTCGCTGCTGTACATCATCGCAACCGGAACCGCGCCGGATTTCGTGCTGGTGCATCGGATGATCGCCGGCATCGACAGTTTTCCCTTGCTGGCCGTGCCGTTTTTCATTCTGGCCGGCAACCTCATGAACATCGCCGGCATCACCGGTCGCATCTACAGCTTTGCAGTCGCACTGGTTGGCTGGATGAAGGGTGGGCTCGGCCATGTGAACATCGTCGGTTCGGTCATCTTCTCGGGCATGTCGGGCACTGCGATTGCCGACGCGGCCGGCTTGGGCACGATCGAGATCAAGGCGATGAAGGATCACGGTTATCCAACCGAGTTCGCGGTCGGGGTGACGGCCGCATCGGCCACGCTCGGGCCGATTATTCCGCCCTCACTGCCTTTTGTGATCTACGGGATGATGGCCAATGTCTCGATCGGCGCGCTGTTCCTGGGCGGGATCCTGCCTGGGCTGGTGATGACGCTGCTGATGATGCTGACGGTCGCCTGGTTCGCGCACCGCAACGGCTGGGGTTCGGATGTCCGCTTCTCGGGCAAGGCGCTTGGTCAGGCCATCCTTGAAATCGGCGTGGTGCTCGCCTTCCCGCTGGTGGTCTGGCTGTTGGTCACCCGTGCAGGGGTCTCGCCCAATGTCGCAGCGGGCTTGTCGCTCGCCGTGCTGCTGGCACTGGACTGGTGGTTCGATTTTTCTGCGGTGATGGCTCTGATGGCGCCGGTGCTTTTGATCGGCGGCATGACCATGGGCTGGTTCACGCCCACTGAAGCGGCCGTGGCGGCTGTGCTGTGGGCACTGTTCCTGGGCTTGGTGCGCTATCGCACCATGACCTTCAAACTATTGGCCAAGGCCACCTTCGACACCATCGAGACCACCGCCTCGGTGCTGTTCATCGTGGCTGCGGCCTCGATCTTCGCCTGGCTGCTGACCGTCAGCCAGGCAGCGGAAATGCTGACCAATGCGATGCTGGGCATTACCAGCAACAAATGGGTCTTTCTGCTGCTGGCCAATCTGCTGATGCTCTTTGTCGGCTGCTTTCTGGACACCATCGCAGCCATCACGATCCTGGTTCCGATCCTGATGCCGATCGTGCTGAAGCTGGGCATCGATCCGGTTCACTTCGGCCTGATCATGACCCTGAACCTGATGATCGGTCTGCTGCACCCGCCACTGGGCATGGTGCTGTTCGTCCTGGCTCGGGTGGCCAACCTCTCGGTTGAGCGCACGACCATGGCTATCCTGCCCTGGCTCGTACCCCTGCTGCTGTCGCTGGTGGCGATCACCTACCTGCCCGAGATCACCCTGTGGCTACCGCGCATGCTCAAGTGAGCCGCCAGACCGGGCGGCACAGCAAAGGCAGTCTCAGGGCTCGATGATGTTGAAGTTGAAGTCGAAGGTATCCAGGCAGGCAAACAGCGCTCGAACACATTGCTGATCACCGCTGACCTGCAAGCGGCCGGCATCGATGGCCGCCACGAAATCGCTTCGAGCTTCGACGATCGCCATCAGCGTCGGGCGATCCAGGGTCATCACCGCATCGGCCTGATCGCCGTGGCTTCCGGGCAGAGAGCTCAGCGCACCATGGCGAAGGGTCAGCCGATACCCACGGCCTTCATCGCGCATGACCCAGTCGATTCTCGCCGTCAATGACTGGGCCTTGGGGCCATTGACCCGAACCGCGAGATGCTGCAGGTAGCGGTCGATGGGCAGGAAGGCGAGCAGGCCCATCGCACCAACCATTGGCCGGGGCTTGGTGGCTTGTGATGGGTCGCGGCGCACTTCGAGCGCGCCCAGCAGGTAGGCATTGCGCCAGGTCGAGGATTCGGCCTGATAGCCGAGTTGCTCCATCGCCTCGGCCAGCAGCGTGCGGCCCGGAATGTACTGCGGGTGAGCAAAGACCAGGTGATGCATGGCCTGAACCACCCAGCGAAAATCGCCGAGATCGAAATCGATGCGGGCTTTTGCGACCAGCGCCTCCGGGCCGCCCATGTACTCGACATAGCGCCGGCCTTCCTCGGTGGGCGTGAGCCGGTTCAGGTTGGCCGGATTGCCGTCATATGGGCCGAGATAATGGGCATAGATCGCATTCACATTGTGTGCGACCGCACCGTAATAGCCCCGGGTGTGCCAGCGCTTCGAGAGTTCGTTGGGCATCATCAGTTCAGCCGCGATCTCGCGGGGCGTCAGGCCGTGGTTCATCAGCCGCAGCGTCTGATCATGCAGATAGCGGTACATGTCCCGCTGATCAGCCACAAATTCGGCCGCCCGGGTCTGCCCCCAGACCGGCCAGTGATGCTGCGCGTAAACCACATCGACATGCGGAATGTATTCGGTCAGGGCCTCATCGAGATACTGGCTCCAGGCCAGTGCATCGCGGGTCTTGGCGCCGCGGATCGGGCACAGGTTGTGCATCAGCTGACAGGCGTTTTCGGCCAGGTTCAGTGCCCGCAAGCCAGGAAAGAACAGATGCATCTCGGCGGGTGCCTCAGAGCCCGGGGTGAGCTGGAAAACGATTTCAACACCGTCGATGACATGGCGCTCTCGTGACTGGGTGATCACCTGCGTGGGCGGGATCAGGCCCATGCGGCCGGTACCGGTCACCTTGCCCAGCCCGCTGTCCACGTAGCCCCTGGGTCCGGGCGGCAGCGCATTGCCGAACTGATAGCCGGCGCGTCGCATCATCGGAATGCCGGCCAGGACTGACTCGACGACCAGGGCATCCATGAAGCCGGCGGGTGCGATCACCGGCACCTTGCCGGATGCGGCATCTGCCTCATCAAGCACACCGCGCGCACCTCCGCAGTGGTCGTTGTGGCTGTGTGTGTAGATCAGGCCGGTCACCGGGCGATCGCCGCGATGGCGTCGATACAGCTCGAGCGCGGCGCGTGCCGACTCGATATAGGTCGCCGGGTCGATGACGATCACACCGGTCTCGCCTTCGATGAAGGTGATGTTCGCGATATCGAATCCGCGAACCTGATACGTGCGTTCGGTGACCTGAAACAGCCCATGGTGGGTGTTCAGGCCCGCGAGACGCCACAGACTCGGATTGATTGAAGCCGGTGCATCGCCCTCGTTCAGAAACGCGAGCTGGCGCATCGATGAAACCACCTGGCCCTTTGAATTGAGCACCTCGCCGTCCGGGATGCTGCCGATGAAGCCCCTTCGGGCATCTTCAAAATCCGCGGTATCCGCAAAATTGAGGCCGAGCTTGAACGCATCCTGGAGTCGGATGGTTTCACGATGGGGTGCGCTGGGGACTTCAGAGGAAGGATTCATCAGAGATCACGCGTGAGGGATGCGGGTCAATTGAGGGCGTTGCGAGATTGCGGCGGGCCGTCGGCTCAGGTCCGGGAAAAACGCGGCGCGCGCTTCTCCAGAAAAGCGGCAACACCTTCGCGCGCATTGGGGCTGTCGAATTCGGCACGCACCCAGTGGTCTTCGACAGCCAGGCCAGCATCGGTGACCTGTGGGCCCGCGGCTTCGATGCAGCGGCGGATGCCCTCGATCGCCGAGGGGCTGAAGCCACTGACCTCACGACCAAAGGACAGCGCCTGTTCGACCAGCGTTGGCTGTGCGGTCGCAATCCGATGGATGAGGCCGATCGCATGGGCCTCGGTGGTATCGACCGGCCGCCCGGTCAGCATGAGTTCTGCGGCGCGTGCAGGCCCGACCAGGGCTGGCAAAAACTGCGTGCCGGCATAAGCGGGCAACAGGCCGAGTTTGATTTCGGGCAAAGACATCTTCACGTGCGGGGCGGCGATACGCAGCAAGCAGGCCATGGCCAGTTCCAGTCCGCCGCCATAGGCCAACCCGTTCATGGCCGCCACCGTGATGAGCCGGGAGCGCGACAGACGGACCAGCAGGGCGCGGGCCATTGAGGTCTTGGCAGACCGCTGCTCGGCGGTCAGCCCCTGCAATTCACTCAGGTCAGTGCCGGCGCAAAAAGCGCGATCGTCGCGGCCGGTGATCACGAGAAGCGGCAGGCGCTGCGACTCAAGCGAGTCAATGCATCCGGCCAGGCCATCGAGAACCGGCCGGGTCAGCGCGTTGAGCTTGGCAGGGCGTTCGATTCGAAACACCGCGCCGTCTTCGAGCGGCTCGATGTTGAATGACTCGGTCGGTGCGGTCATGGCAGGTCTCCTGAGGCAAGGCGCATGTTGGTGCTGGGACTCAAGCAATCAGGATAAACCGACGACACCCGCGCGCAGGCGTCACTCAGAACCTGGCAGGCCTGAATGCCGATCAGGTCCGCTTGAGCGCCAGCAGCTGGTCAGCAAACTGAGCAAATCCGAAACCGCCCTCGCCGGGCGTGACCACGGCCGGCCGATGGCTGAGCACCTCCCAGTAGCGCCGAATGTTGGCCACGCCCACCGACAGTGGCAGCACTTCGAACAGCGGCTGATCGTTGGGCGAGTCGCCCACATGGCAGACCCGGCGACGGATGCTCGCCTCATCCAGCCCGTGATCCTTCAGGTATCGCATTGCGGTCGTGCGTTTGGAATGCGCGCCGTACCAGGCATTGATGTGGATCGAACTTGCGGTCGCCTGGGCGCCGAGTGCATGGATCCGTGCAAGGACCTCCTGGACGGTCTCGGCTGCGACCGGTGGCCGGTTCTGTCCGATGTCGATGGCCACCTCACACAAGCGATACGCCTGGTCCAGGGTCAGACTCAGGTCGGAGTAGTCGAGCAGGATGCGCTCGATCTGTGCACGCAGCCTGGCCTGATCCTCGCGGATCTCGGCCAGAGGGCGATCGCTGTGCAGCTGCAGGCGGCCCGCGACTTTTTGCATCACGATCGCCCCGTTTTCGGCGATCACTGCCGAGACCGGCCAGGCATGGGCGATGTGGTCGCACCAGCCGGCGCAGGCCCCGGTCACCGCGATCACCTCGATGCCCTGCTCGCGCAGTGCCGCCAGCGCGACCAGTGCCTGCGGCGGCAGGCGTCCGTGCAGTGTGAGGGTGTCATCGACATCGGTCAGAACCCAGTCGACGGCTGCCCATTGCGGGCCGAGCGACCAGGCATCGTGATCGGTGTGCGATTCGGAAACGGACTGGGTCATGAGGCATTGAGTCAGACAGGGCCGATCAAGCCTTCATAATGAACCGATCCAGGCCATGCCTGCAGCCTGATCGCCACCACGACCACACGAGACCGCCATGACCCAGCCGAAAAAGTCCCCGGAATCCCTGCGCAGCGCCCGCTGGTTTGCGCCCGACGACATCCGCTCGATGGGCCATCGATCCCGCTTCATGCAGATGGGCTACGGCCCGTCCGACTGGGTCGGCAAGCCGGTGATCGGCATCATCAACACCTGGAGCGATCTCAATCAGTGCCACACCCACTTCAAGCAGCGGGTCGACGACGTCAAGCGTGGCGTGCTGCAAGCCGGTGGTCTGCCCCTCGAATTGCCCGCGATCAGCCTGTCAGAGCCGATCGTCAAACCCACCACCATGCTGTATCGCAATTTTCTGGCGATGGAGACTGAAGAGTTGCTGCGCAGCCATCCGATCGACGGCGCGGTGCTGATGGGCGGATGCGACAAGACCACGCCGGGTCTGCTGATGGGTGCATTTTCGGCAGGCCTGCCAGCCATCTACATGCCGGCCGGGCCGATGCTGCGCGGTAACTGGAAAGGCAAGACCCTGGGCTCTGGATCGGATGTCTGGAAATACTGGGACGAGCGGCGCGCGGGCAACATCAGCGCCGAAGACTGGGTCGATGTGGAGGCCGGGATTGCGCGCAGCCATGGCACCTGCATGACCATGGGCACCGCAGCCACCATGATGGGTATCACCGAAGCCATCGGTCTGTCGCTGCCCGGATCGGCTGCGATTCCGGCCGCAGACGCCAACCATCCGCGCATGGCGGCAGAGTGCGGGCGGCGCGCGGTGCAGATGGTCTGGGAGGACATGACGCCCGCCAGCTTCCTGACCCGAGAGCATTTCCTCAATGGCATTGCCGCGGCCATGGCGATGGGCTGCTCGACCAACGCGATCATCCATGTGGTGGCGATGTCGCGTCGAGCCGGCTGCCCGGTGTCGCTGGCTGATTTCGATGCAGCCAGCCGGAAAGTGCCGGTGATTGCGAACATCCGGCCCAGCGGTGATCAGTACCTGATGGAAGATTTCTTCTATGCCGGCGGCATGCCGGCGCTGCTCAAGCGCATCGAGCAGCATCTGGCTCTGGACGTGCGAACGGTCAACGGCAAATCGATCGGCGAGAACGTGGCGCGGGCCGAGGTCTACAACGACGACGTGATCCGTCCACTGTCGAATCCGATCTATGCAGAGGGCGCGCTGGCGGTGCTACGCGGCAATCTGGCACCCGATGGCGTGGTCATCAAGCCCAGCGCCTGCGCACCGCACCTGCTCAAGCACACCGGCCGCGCGCTGGTCTTTGACGACTATCCGTCGATGAAGAAAGCGAGCGAAGACCTCGATCTGGATGTGACCGCAAACGACATCCTGGTGCTGCGCAATGCCGGCCCCCTGGGCGGCCCCGGCATGCCCGAGTGGGGCATGCTACCCATCCCGACCAAGCTGGTGAAACAGGGCATTCGCGACATGCTCAGGTTATCTGACGCTCGCATGAGCGGCACGAGCTATGGCGCGTGCATGCTGCATTGCTCGCCTGAGGCCTTCATTGGCGGGCCGCTGGCCTTGGTCAAAACCGGCGACCTGATCAGTGTCGATGTACCGGCACGCACCATCCATCTGAATGTGAGCGACGAAGAACTCGCCACCCGCAAAGCCGCCTGGCAGCCGCCTGCTCGGCGCTATGAGCGCGGCTACGGCTGGATGTTCAGCAAGCACATCCTGCAGGCTGACCAGGGCTGCGATTTCGATTTCCTGGAGACCGACTTTGGCGCGCCGGTGGCCGAGCCCGACATCTTCTGAGAAAAGCCGTGGCGCACCGAATCGAGGTGCGCCACGATGACCGGTCTCAGGCGCCGGTGGCCTTGAACCGGGCACACAGCGCATCGGCTGCCCGGGCGAGGATCACCACATCCAGGCCGACGGCCACGAATTGCCCGCCCAGCTCGATGATGCGCTTTGCATCGACCTCGTTTGGGGTCAGGAAGCCGGGTGCCTTGCCGGCCTTGCGAATGCGGCGCATCGCCTCCTCGATCTTCGGCCAGACCTCGGGATGGTGGACTTCTCCCGGGAAACCGAGTGAGGCGTGCAGATCGGCCGGACCGATGAAAATGCCGTCCACACCGTCGACTGCTGCGATCGCCTCGAGGTTGTCGAGGGCCTGCGCGGTCTCGACCTGCAGCAGGATGCACAGCTCGTCGCTGGCCTTCTTCGCATAGTCCTTGACGCGACCATAACGGGTGGCCCGGGTGGTGCCGCCCATGCCGCGTACGCCGTGGGGCGGATAGCGCATGAAAGACACCGCCTCACGGGCCTGCTCGGGCGTGTCGATCATCGGCACGAGAATGCTCTGAGCGCCGAGGTCTAGCACACGCTTGAGCAGCACCATGTCGTTCCAGGGCACCCGCACCACCGATTGAGTGGGATATGCCGCCACCGCCTGCAGCTGGGTGTGCAGGGACTCCAGGTCATTGGGGGAATGCTCCATGTCGAGGAGCAGCCAGTCGAAGCCGGCACCGGCCAGCACTTCAACCGACAGATGCGAAGCCAGGCTCGACCACAGGCCGATCTGCGGCTTGCCTGCGGCCAGCGCGTGCTTGAAGGTGTTCACGGGAAGTTCCATGGCGCGTCGTCCTCTCGGGGTGATTTGTGAGCCGGATGGTAACGTGTCAGCGCACCCTTGCACGCCCACTTTGCCGAATGCGCCATGTCCACCATCCAGCTCATCCGTAAACCTGTTCTGCGCCTGCATCCGGCCGATGACGTGGTCATCGCCGCACGCCCATTGCCTGCGGGCACCTCGATTCCCGATGAGCACCTCGACTGCATCGATGCGGTGCCAGCCGGCCACAAGCTCGCCACCCGTGCGGTCGCCAAAGGGCAGCCGGTGCGCCGCTACGGCCAGATCATCGGGTTTGCGACCACCGACATCACACCCGGGCAACACGTGCACACGCACAACCTGGCCTTTGAGACCTTCGAGCGCGATTACGCGGTCGGCGTTGATGTAAAGCCCACGCCTAGCCCGTCTGGGACCGCCACCTTCATGGGCTATCAACGCCCCGACGGCCGGGTGGCCACCCGCAACTACATCGGCGTGCTGTCGACGGTGAACTGCTCGGCCACGGTGTCCAAATTCGTTGCGCAGCACTTCTCACCCGAGAAGCTGGCTGCCTGGCCGAATGTTGACGGCGTGGTGCCGATCACTCACAGCGTGGGCTGCGGCATGGATTCGAACGGCAAGGGCATGGACGTGCTGCGCCGGACCATCGCAGGTTATGTACGGCATGCCAACTTTGCCGGCATCGTGATCATTGGATTGGGCTGCGAAGCCAACCAGATGGACGCGCTCTTTGCGGCCCAGCATCTGGATGAGTCGCCGCTGCTCAAGCCCTTGATCATCCAGGCTGAGGGCGGCACGAGAAAAACAGTGGATGCGGCCATCGCCGCGGTCGAAGCGATGCTGCCGCACGCCAATGCGATGACCCGGACCGCGGTGCCTGCAAGCCACATCACCATTGGACTGCAGTGCGGCGGATCGGACGGTTACTCGGGCATCACCGCCAACCCTGCACTGGGTGCGGCCTGCGACCTGCTGGTGGCCCACGGCGGCACGGTGATCCTGTCGGAGACGCCCGAGATCTATGGCGCGGAACATCTGCTGACCCGCCGCGCAGTGTCGCAGCAGGTCGCCGACAAACTGATCGAGCGCATCCGCTGGTGGGAAGGCTATTGCGAGCGCAATGAAGGCAGCATGGACAACAACCCCTCGCCGGGCAACAAAGCAGGCGGGCTGACGACCATCCTGGAGAAATCACTGGGCGCGGTGGCCAAGGGTGGCACCACCAATCTGGTGGATGTGTATCAGTACGCCGAAGCGGTGACTACGAAGGGCTTTGTGTATATGGATACGCCGGGTTATGACCCGGTGTCAGCCACCGGTCAGGTCGCCGGCGGCGCAAACCTGGTGTGCTTCACCACCGGGCGCGGCTCGGTTTACGGCTGCAAGCCCAGCCCGTCGATCAAACTGGCCACCAACACGCCGCTGTATGAACGCATGACCGACGACATGGACATCAACTGCGGCCAGATCGTCGACGGCACGGTGACCGTTCAGCAAAAGGGCGAGGAGATCTTCGAGATGATCCTGCGGGTTGCGTCCGGCGAACAGAGCAAGAGCGAAGCACTCGGTATCGGCCAGGAAGAATTCGTGCCGTGGTATCTCGGTGCGGTGATGTAAGGCGGGCCGGTCGCCCGGAGCTGACGCTCAGCTGAGACCTGTCGATGGCAAGCGGGATTCAGTTGCCGCGCCGGCCAGCGGCAGCTCGATCGAGATGCAGACACCGCGTCCGGTCAACCCGTCCTCAATGCTGACCCCGCCGCCATGGGTCTGGGCTATTTCTCTCGCGATGGCCAGGCCCAGGCCCGAACCCGAATCAAAACCGGTCGGTTCAGACGAATTGACCGCGCCCCTCTGAAACCGCTGCAGAACCCTGATTCGATCCGCAGGCGCGATACCAGGGCCATCATCATCCACCCTGACTCTGACCCGATGGTCTTCGACTTTTGCGATCGACACGGTGATCCGGATGCCCGGCCCGCCATGGACGATGGCGTTATGAATCAGATTGTTCAATGCTTCAGCCAGCAGGTCCGGATCGCCGTTGATCCATACCGGCTCGGGTTGGGAAAGCACCAAGGTGTCATCCGGTGTCGACTCGATGGATGCATCCACCCCAAGGTCGACCCCTGCCTGCATCGATCGGATCACCCACGATTCGATCGTCTCGCTGACCATCGCGTGCAGATCAATCATTCGAGACTCAGCCACGCCTGCACCGGGCTCAGCACGGGCAAGCGAGAGCAACTGGCTTGACAGCCTCACCGCACGGTCAGCGGCGCTTCGGATTTCCTCGATGAGCAGCCTCAGTTTGAGCTGATCGGTCTCATGGGCAGCTTCGTCTGCATTTAGTTTCAGAGCGGTCAACGGCGTTCGCAGCTGGTGAGACGCATTCGCGATGAAACGACGCTGGGCATCCAGGGCTGCCTTGAGCCTGACCATCAGGGCGTTGACCGAATGAGTGATTGGCAAGAGCTCGGAGGGCACCCCACGGTCATCGATCGGCTCAAGGGAGCGGTCGGTTTGCGACTGAAGCCTGAAAGCGAACTCGGAGATCGGTCCCAGTGATTTTTGAAACGTATAAAAAATCACCAGCACGGTGACCGCATCGAGGAGAAGCTGAGGCAACAGGACACCTAAGAGCGACTCGAAGATCAGGCGGGCGCGCTTTCGAAGCGTCTCGGCCACCCGAACCTCGACCGGCTCCCCGGAGCCTTCAGCGCCGACTGTGACCAGGACGACTCTGACCCTCTCGCCTGCAATCCGGCTGCCGTAGATCAAGGCACCACGCATCTGCTCAGCGCCCGATCGAGGCAGGGCTGACAAGCCTGAATAGCCTGCGATCAGCCCGCTGTTCGCGCCTCGGACTTCGTACCAGTGTTCATCTTCTGCGTCCCATTGCAGGACATTGCGTGCAGCCTCGGGCAGGTCCAGCGAGGCCGAACGTTCTGTCTGAATGACCCGCTGAGCAAGCGCCCTGGCGTTGTCAATCAGTTCACGATCGTAAACCGCGTTTGCATGGTGCAAGGCGCCCAGCGAACCTACGACACTCGACACCAGGAACAAGCCCGCCACCAGCGGCAGCAGGCGCCTGAGCAACTTCGATCTCAGGGAGCGGTTCATGTGCCCAGCCTTTTCTGGCACATCAGGAATCATGCTCAACCGTTGACAGGCTTGAGCAGGTATCCGAAACCACGAACCGTGTGAATCTGCACGCCGCTGCCTTCAAGCTTGCGCCTGATTCGATGCACGATCACCTCAACGGCCGCATCCGAGAGATCCATGGCAGACGGATCCCTGGAGGACAGCTCCTGAAGCACCAATGACTTGCTGACCACGCGCCCGGCACGATGCAGCAGCACTTCCAGCACACCGGCTTCCCGAGGTGAAAGGCTCATGGGCTTGCCATCGATCAGCACCGGTCTTTCGCCGGCCAGCTGACTCAGGCGACCGAACCGGAGCGTACTGGCTCTGGCGGCGGTGACGCTACCACGTCGAAGCAAGGCTCTGACGCGGGCCTCGAACTCGATCACCTCAAAGGGCTTGACCAGGTAATCGTCTGCGCCGGAATCAAGACCCAGCACTCGGTCTCTGGCCTGATCCCGCGCCGTCAGCAGCATGACTGGAATCGGGTCGCCGCGCTCACGCAGGCTGCGCAGGATTTCGAGCCCATCGAGCTTCGGCAGGCCGATATCAAGGACTGCCGCAGCGAATGTATCGGATCTCAAAGCCGCTTCTGCATCGTCACCGCGGGGAAACCAACGGACTTCGTGCCCAGATCGCCCCAGAACGCGAACCAGCGCCTGCGCGATTTGCGTATCATCTTCAGCGAGCAGCAGTTTCATAAGTGTTGAGGATAACTTTAATCTGCATCTACGCGCTGGAAGGAAATTGAAAGCCAGCAGGTGCAACCTCGCCCGTCTTCCTGTTCGACGCTCTGTGGCCCACCGGTATTGAACACGCCTCTATCCCAACTGTTGCAAGCCCGATCCTGTGTGCTCGCACTGCTTGTTTCAATCGGCTTCGCGGCGCAATCCTCATCAGCCCAGGTCCAGGCCATTCAGACATCGGCTGATCCAGGACCAGGCTGTGCAGGTCGCCCAGCGCTGATGCTCGACTGGCCGCAAGCGCAGCGCCGCCTGATCGAATGCAATCGTGACGTGCGCCTTGCCCTGCGCACCGCACGAGCAGCACAAACAGACATCATCACCGCCGGTCAGCGACCCAACCCTGTGATCTCGACCGGGGTGGGTCAATACGCCCCATCGGTCGGCCTGGGTTCGGGCGGGCCCTTCGACAAGCAGGTCGACTGGCTGGCCCGCTATGACCAGACCATCGAGCGCGGCAACAAGCGCGGGCTGCGGATCGAAACCGCACAGCAGGGCTGGATTGCGGCGCAATGGGACGCAGCAGATGCCCTGCGCCAGCAGCAGCTGGCACTGGCGCTGGCCTGGATCGACCTGTGGGGCGCGCAGGAGCGTGTGCGGCTGCAACGTGAGATCACCGCTCTGTTTCGCCGGTCGCTGGATGCGGCCAACGCGCGCCTGAAGGCCGGCGACATTGCCGCCAGCGACGTCGCCCGAATCGACCTGGATGTGCAACGGGCCGAGAACGACCAGATCGCCGCCGATGCGGAACTCGCCCGCACCCGCAGCATCGTTGCAGCCTTGCTGGCAATGGAAGCCCACGCCCGTGAGCTGAGCGCAATCGGCCCGTGGCCGATTCAGGCCTTGAATGCTGCGGCGGCGATCGAGTCACAGCTTGACCCGGAGCGTGCTCAAAGACCCGATCTGCTGGCCGCCCGGGCCCAGCAGACCGCGGCTGAATCGCGCGCCCGCCTGGCTCGCAGCCTGCAAACCCGCGACGTCAGCGTCGGCCTGCAGGTCGACCGCTATGCGCCGCCATCCGGCCTGGGCTGGCTGTTCGGTGTCTATTTTTCGTTTCCGCTGTTCGTGAACCACCAGTACGAAGGCGAAATCGCACGCGCCGAAGCCGACCTGGACACCGCGATTGCGGCCACCGATCGGATCGAGCAGCAGGCGCGAGCGGGTCAGCAGCGACTCAACGAAGCCCGTCTGCTGGCTGCTAAGCGGCGCGACCGCATCGAGCGCGAAGCACTGCCGCTGGCCGAGAAGGTGGCCGCCAACGCCGACCTGGCTTACCGCAAGGGCGCCGGCTCGGTGCTCGAACTGCTCGATGCACTGCGCCAGCTGCGGGCACTGCAACTTGACGCGCTCAACGCCCGACTCGACGCCGACCGTGCCGACGCTTCGGCACGCGCCGAAATGCTCGGTGCTCAGTCGTTGACCGACCCGGTCTTTGGCGAATCCATGAGACTGCGACCCGATGCGACCGATTCGATGATGAGCCCGAAATGAGCGTCCTGCGCACTCCGATGACCCCCTTCGTATCGCATCACGCTGCACGGCCGACCCGGTTTGCGTCCATCGCCCTGTGTGCCGCGCTGGTCCTGTCCGCCTGCTCTCCCGAGCCCGTTCCGAAGGCGCCCGACGCCGCGCCGACGGTCAATGGATCGACCATCCAATTCCCCAAGCGCCCGGAAGGCATCCGCGCGGAAGTCGGCCAGGAAGCCGGAAGCACAGCGCTCACCGTACCGGGTCGACTGGCCTGGGACGAGGACAGAACGGTTCGAATCCACTCGCCCTTTGCCGGCCGCGTGATCAAACCGCTGGTCCAGGTCGGCGATGCAGTCAGTGCCGGACAAGCGATTGCCTTGCTCGCCTCGGCCGATTTTGGCTCGGCCCTGGCCGATGCACGCCGGGCCGAAACCGACCTGAAACTCGCCGACGACAATCTCGCCCGACAGCGCGAGTTGTATGACGCCGGAATCGTGCCGCTCAAGGAGCTCCGAGCAGCGGAAGCCGAGCGCTCTCGCGCGGATATCGAAGTGCAGCGGGCGCGATCGAAGATGCGCCAGGAGGGCGGTGCGTCCGGACCCAACTACACCCTGCGCGCGCCGGTCAAGGGCGTCGTCGTCGAGCGCACCATCAACCCGGGACAGGAGCTGCGAGCCGAAAACGAGACAGCGCTCTTCGTCGTGACCGACCCCACGCGCATGTGGGCCTGGCTGGACGCTCCAGAACGGGCCGTACCGCAACTGGCCGCCCTGTTGCCTGGCACCCCGCTTCGCATTCGCAGCACCGCCTGGGGCGAGCTCGAATTCGCCTCGGAACTGCTGAGGAAAGAAGATTCCATCGATCCCGAGCTTCGCACCTTCCGGATGCGCGCCGCGGTTTCGAACCCCGAACGCAAACTCAAGGCCGGGATGTTCGTCACAGCGACCTTTCCTGCACCCGCCGAATCGGCCGGGCAACTGGTCGAACACGTTCCGATGTCAGCGGTCTTGCTGATCGACGGAAAGCGCTTTGTCTTTGTGCAGGACAGCGACAGCAGCTTCTCCCGCACCGAAGTGAAGGTGGTCAGCGAACAGGCCGGCCGGGCCGCCCTGCTCGGTTTGCAAAAGGGGCAACGGGTTGTCACCGAAGGCACCTTGTACCTGCAGCAGATCCTGTCCAGAAACGGTGACCCCGCCGGACAGCGCAGTGCAGCCCCCCCGCCTGGCGCAGGCGCTGCCGCTGAAGGCCGGAAATGATCGATCGGATCGTTCGGACTGCCCTGCGCCAGCCACTGCTGGTGGTTTTTGCGCTGGTGGTCTTCATCGGCAGCGGTCTGGTTGCGTTCAAGAATCTGCCCATCGAAGCCTTTCCGGATGTATCGGACACCCAGGTCACGGTGATCGCGCTGTATCCGGGGCGCGCCGCAGAAGAAGTCGAGCGCCAGGTCTCGTTGCCGATCGAAGTGGCGCTGTCGGGCGTCCCGGATTCGGTTCGTCTGTTCTCGCATACCCAGTTCGGTCTGTCGTTCACCGTCATCACCTTCAATGACAAGCCCTCCGATGTGATCGCCCGACAGCGGGTCAATGAGCGCCTGCAGGGGTTGAGCCTGCCAGCACCCGTGGAGCTGCGCATCCAGCCGCCGCAGACCGCCATCGGCGAAATCTTCCGCTTCCGGCTACGAGGTGACGACTACACGCCACAGCAGCTGCGAACCCTCCAGGACTGGGTGGTCGAAAAGCAATTGCGCAAGGTGGCGGGCGTGGCCGACCTGGTCACCATGGGCGGCACGATCAAGCAGTACGAGGTCAATCCGGACATGGCGCGCCTGCGCGACTACGGCCTGAGCATCGATCAGCTCTTCACTGCACTGGAGCGCGCCAATTCGAACGTCGGCGGTGGCGCGGTCACCCATGGGTCGCAGCAGTACCTGATCCGCTCGATCGGTGAATTGCGAACATCGGCCGACATCGCCAATGTGATGCTCACCGTGCACAAGGGCGTGCCGGTGCTGGTCAAGGATGTGGCCGAGATTCGGGTCGGCGGCGCACCGGCGCAAGGACTGGTCGGGCAGACGCTCGAAGGTCGCCACGATGACGACATCGTCAATGGCATCGTCGTGATGCGCAAAGGCGAGAACCCGTCCCAGGTGCTCGCCGGCATCAAGGAGAAGATCGAGACCATCAACCGCACACAATTGCCCAAAGGCGTTGCCATCGTCCCCTACTACGATCGCTCATGGCTGATCCAGAAGACGCTGCACACGGTATTCGGCAATCTGCTTGAAGGCGCGGTACTGGTCTGCGCCGTGCTGGTCCTGTTTCTCACCAACATTCGGGCAGCACTCATTGTTGCCGCAGTCATTCCATTGTCGCTGCTGGCAACCTTTCTGGGGCTGACATTCGTCGGCATTCCGGCCAACCTGCTGTCACTGGGTGCGATGGACTTCGGCATCATCGTCGATGGTGCGGTGATCGTGGTCGAGAACATCTTCCGGCGTCTTGGCCAATTGCGTGATTCAGAGGTCAACGACCCGGCAGCCCGTCGTGAGGCGGTCCTCAAGGCGACCATAGAGGTCGGCCGACCGACCCTGTTTTCGATGCTCATCATCATCGTGGCGCACGTGCCGATCTTCACGCTCCAGCGCCATGAGGGCCGGATCTTTTCGCCGATGGCCTGGACCGTCAGCTCGGCACTGATCGGCTCGCTGATCCTGTCACTCACCGTGGTGCCACTGGCCTGCGCATGGTTCCTGCGCAAAGTGCCCCATGACGACAACCTCGTCGTGCGCTTTTTCAAGGCCCGCTATGCGAAGGTGCTCGACTGGGCGATCGATCAGCGGGTGATGGTGATCGGGCTGGCGATTGCCGCGCTGGTGGCTGCGGGCGGCGTGGCGACCCGCCTGGGCAGCGAGTTCCTGCCGGAACTCAATGAAGGTTCGATCTGGGTGAATGTCACGCTTGCACCCTCGGTTGCACCGATCGAAGCGCAAACCGCGGCCCGCCAGATTCGCAGTGCGCTCGTCGAAGTGCCTGAGGTGTCATCGGTGATTTCCAAAGTCGGACGCCCGGACGATGGCACCGATCCGAAAATCTTCAACTCGGCCGAATTTTTCGTCGAGATGAAGCCCGAGGACCAATGGCGAAAGGGCATGACCAAGCCCGCCCTGATTCGCGAACTGGATGCCTCGATCGGGAAGCTGCCCGGCCTGGAGCCCAGCTTCTCGCAGCCCATCCGCGACAACGTGCTGGAGAGCATCTCGCAGATCGACGGGCAGATCGTCATCAAGATTCAGGGCGACGATTTCGACACCATCAAGCAGATTGCCCGGCAGATTCGCAGTCGAATCGCTAACGTGCCGGGCGTAACCCGCAGCTTCGTCGATCGGGATGGCCGATTGCCGCAGTACCGGATTGATATCGATCGCACCACTGCAGCGCGCTACGGCGTGAATGTCGCTGACCTCCAGGACACGATCGAATCGGCGCTGGCGGGCAAGGCGGCCACTGAGTTGTGGGAGGGCGAGCGGCACTTCTCGGTGGTGGTCCGCCTCAAGCCCGAACAGCGAGAGCTCTCGCGCTTGTCCGACCTGCTGGTCACCGGAACCAATGGCACGCAGATCCCGCTGTCTCAGGTCGCAAGCTTTCGGATGACCGAAGGTGCGATGAATATTTCTCGCGAGAACGGCCAGCGAGTGGCTGCCATCGGCGTGTTCATCCGTGATCGCGACATGGGCAGCGTGGTGGCCGACATGCAGAAACTCGTCGATGCCGACATCAAGCTGCCGGCGGGCTACACCATCAGCTGGTCCGGGGAATTCGAGAATCAGCAGCGCGCAATGGCACGACTGTCGTGGGTGATCCCGCTGTCGGTCCTGATGATTTTCCTGCTCCTCTTCGATGCCTTCGGCTCACTGGCCAGTGCGGCCCTGATCATCGCGAACATTCCCCTGGCGATGATCGGCGGGCTGGTTGCGTTGTGGCTCACCGGCATCCCGCTCTCGGTATCGGCTGCAATCGGGTTCATCGCGCTGTTTGGTCAGGCGGTGCTCAATGGCGTGGTGATGGTGTCTGATTTCAATGCGCGCGCAGCCGGCTTCACCGACTTCGAATCGATCCGTGCAGCGGTGCGAGAAGGCGCCCTGCAACGGCTGCGCACGGTGATGATGACCGCGCTGCTGGCCATGCTGGGGCTGTTGCCGATGGCGCTGTCGCATGGCATTGGCGCAGAAACACAGCGGCCGCTGGCCGTGGTGGTGATCGGCGGGCTGGTCAGTGCAACCCTGCTCACCCTGATCGTGCTGCCGGCTCTGTATCTGATGATCGCCAAACGCTGGCCGACTTCGCTGGCGTCCGAAGAAGCGACCATGACCGCACATTGAGTCTGCACGAGGCAGCGGCTACCATCGCCCTTCTTCGATCAAGGGGCGATGATGATGTGGAACCTGGCACTGCGGCTGCGCACCGCATCGCTGTTGACTGCGGCGATGGCCGGGCTTTCGACACCCGCACAGGCCGCGGAGCTGCCGATTTTCGATGCCCACATCCACTACAGCCATGACGCCTGGCAGGTCGTGCCGCCGCGCGAGGCCGTGGCCTTGCTCCGCAAGGCCGGACTGCGCAAAGCCATGGTGTCGAGCTCGTCCGATGAAGGCACCCAACTGCTGGTGGCCGAAGCACCCGATCTGATCGTTGCGTCCTTGCGGCCCTATCGCACCCGCGGAGAGATCGGCACCTGGGTGCGCGATGAGTCGGTGATCCGCCATCTCGAATCCAGGCTGTCGAAATTTCAGTACGCGGCCATCGGGGAATTTCATGTCTATGGCGCCGATGCCGACCTGCCGGTCATGCGGCGCCTGGTTGAACTGGCACGGCAATATGGCCTGCTGCTGCATCTGCACGGTGATGCCGACGCGGTCGAGCGTGTCTTCAAGCAGGACCCGAAGGCGCGCATCCTGTGGGCCCATTCGGGCTTTGCTGCGCCCGATGAGGTGCGGGCCACGCTGCGTCGCCACCGGATGCTGTGGGCCGATCTCGCCTTTCGCAGCGACCCGGGCAGCGGCAACACAGTGAATCCCGCCTGGCGCGCGGCTTTCGAGGAATTTCCCGATCGCTTCATGCTCGGCACAGACACGTTTTCCCCCGAGCGCTGGTGGTATGTGACCGAGCATGCCGCCTGGGCGCGGGCCTGGCTGGCCGATCTGCCCACCCCTCTGGCCGAGCGGATCGCGTATCGCAATGCCGAGGCGATGCTGTTGACACGTCCCGTGGCTCAGTCGCAGGCTTACCCGGGGCCTTGCCCGACAGTGCTGGGCACCAAGATCGGCCGCCTGCTGCAAGGCGACGGTCTTGACATCGCCTGGCGTGCAATGCCGGCCCCGATTGCGGTGGGCAAGCCCTTTTCGATTGACTTCGAGGTCTGCCCACGGAGCGCATCGTCGCCCATCGAGCGCGTGTCGATCGATGCATGGATGCCGGATCACCGTCACGGCATGAACTATCGGCCGACCCTGACCGGGCAAGCACCTGGCGTGATTCGTGCGGACGGTCTGGTGTTTCACATGCCCGGCCGCTGGCAAGTGGTCTTCGAGGTGGCGATCGCTGGGCGCACGCTGCGGCTGACAGAAGACGTCACGGTTCGCTGATCGCATGCGGGTTCGGCATGCCGCCCTGTTGGCGATTCTGCTGGCGGGCCTGTGG
>Ga0114972_10001131_pt1 | contig 20135 bp, 13 predicted proteins | sample M_140807_EF_Meta_FD_87354 | JGI IMG/M metagenome (GOLD analysis project Ga0114972, IMG submission 87354) | Freshwater microbial communities from Lake Montjoie, Canada to study carbon cycling - M_140807_EF_MetaG | ecosystem: Environmental > Aquatic > Freshwater > Lake | place: Lake Montjoie... | reverse complement strand
GGCGCCACGGACGAGGGCGACCCGAGCGCGGGGGGCGTCTGCGTGACCGGTCAGCCGGGCGCGTGCGCCGCCGGTCAGCAGAGCTGCCTCGCAGGCGCCGAGGGCTGTCTGCCGGCCGCGCAGCCAGGTGAAGAGACCTGCGACGGCACAGACGAAGACTGCGACGGGCGCATCGACGAGCGCCTGCGGAACGCGTGCGGCCGTTGTGGCGCGCTGCCCACCGAGCGCTGTGACGGCCTCGACAATGACTGCGACGGTCAGATCGATGACGGCACGCTGTGCCCCGCTGGACAGAGCTGCCAGCGCGGCGCCTGTGTGTCGCCCTGTGAGGGGAACGAGTGCCTCGGCGAGGGCCAGGTGTGCCGTGACGGCGCATGCTTCGCGCCGTGTCAGGTCGCGAATTGCCCGGCGGGCTGGGGGTGCGTGCCCGCGACCGGCGACTGCGTCGATCCGTGCGCGGGCGTCCAGTGCCCCGGCGGGGAACGCTGCGCAGCAGGCCGATGCGTCGCCGACACTTGCTATGAGCTCGGGTGCCCGGCGGGTCAGCTCTGCCTCGCGTCGGCGTGCGTCGCGGACCCCTGCGCGGGCGTCCTCTGCGCCGCCGGTCAGGCCTGCAGCCGCGGCGCGTGCGTCGACAGCTGCGCGGCCGTCTCCTGCGCCCTCGACGCGGTTTGCATCGACGGCGCCTGTCGCGCCGACCCGTGCTTCGGCGTGAGCTGCGGCGCAGGTGAGACCTGCGTCGTGCAGAGCGGGAACGCGCTGTGCCGCCCCGCGAACTGCGCGGGCATTGTCTGCGGGACCGGGCGCGTGTGCGCCGATGGTCGCTGCATTGACTCGCCGTGCACCGGCGTCCGTTGCGCCGCCGGCGAACGCTGCGAGGTCGATGTCGACGTCGCCGTCTGCGTGGCCGACTGGCTTGTGCCCGACGCCGGGCCCGAGCAGCCGAGCGCGGACGCCGGCGTGGACGGCGACGCGTCGCTCGACGCCGGTCATTCGGGCGAAGCGGGCCCCACGGGCGGCGACGCCGCCGGCGGCCCCACGGGCGGCAACTCGCTTGGGGCGGGCGATGTCGGCGTCGCGCCGCCCGCGAACGGCGCCGCCGCGGATGCGGGCGACGAGCCTCAGGCGACCGAGGTCGCCGAGGGCTGCGCGTGCAGCGTCGGCTCGAGCCGCTCCAGGGGCGACTTCTTCGCGCTGTTGCTCATCGTCGGCGCTGCCTCACGGCGTCGACGCAGGGCGCGCAAGTCGGTAGATTTGCAGGGGCCGACGGTGTAAAGCCCCCGGCGTTGACAGCTCGGAGGCCCGCATGGCTCGCAGTCTGGAGAATCCCTTCGCCGCGCGCTGGGCGCTGACGGCGGTCGCCTGCATCGCGCCGTGTACGGCCAACGCGGTCGTCACGCCCTTCGGTCGTCGCGTCAACGACACCATCGACCGCGCTCTGCAGCAGTTCCGCAACGTCGAGAACGCGGGCAACATCGCCGGTGAGGCGAACGGGCTCGCTGCGCTGTGTTTCTTGGAGAAACGACAGAGCCCCGACTGGGGCGCGCCCGCGGTCGGCTACCAAGGCATGCCGGCGGCCGACCAAGCGCTGATTCGGCGGGCAGTGGCCTACATGGTGAACAACGACGAGGGTCTGCAGCCCGGCAGCATCCCGTCGACCTACCAGACCGGCGCGTCGCTCATGGCCGCGAGCTTGTTTCTCGCTACGGGTGGCCCGGACAACGTCGGCGCCGTGCGCAACGTCAGCGCAGCGGTGGCGAACGGCGTCCAGAACCTGACCGCCAACCAGAACTGGCGTGGCGGTTGGAACTACGGCACGCCGGAGCTCGACAACGACCTGTCGACGACGCAGTTCGCGCTGGCGGGGCTTTCCGCCGCGAGCGCGGTCGTGAACGTGAACCGCGGCGTGATGCAGGCGGCCGCGAACCCGCTCCCTGACCATGCGCGGGGCGCGGGCTGCTACAGCTACCGCATCGACCAGGGCTGGGCGGGCTGCAGCAGCTCGATGACCGCGAGCGCGCTGTGGGTGTCTCGGCTGGCCGAGCGGCCCGCGAACGACCGCACGGTGCAGGCCGCTATGGGCTGGCTGCGCAACAACTGGCGCTATGACAGCCACGTCGCGGCCCCACAGGCGGCGTGGGGGAACAGCAGCTACTACTACTACCTGTGGGCCGTCTCGAAGGGCCTCGAGGTCACGGACGGAGACGACCCGAACCTCATCCTCGCATCAGACGTGGGCGGCGCGCGCAACCCCGCGAACGAGGGTTACCCCGAAGAGACCGCCTCTTGGTACTATGACATCGCCAAGACGCTCGTCGACCTGCAAGCCGCCGACGGCACTTGGCCCGCTGCGGGCAACCGAGGCTGCTGGGGCGGCGCGGGTTCGGATGGCTTCAAGGCCTGCTCTGCTTACTCTGTCCTGGTCCTTGAGCGCTCGCTCGGCGGCGTCTGCATCGACGCAGACGGCGACGGCGTGGAACGTCAGGGGCTCGACCGCTGCGCCGAGGACAACTGCCCAGACGTCGCCAACCCCGACCAAGCGGACCGCGACGCCGACGGCGTGGGCGACGCGTGCGACCCCTGCGTGCCTTCAGGTGCCGAGGTCTGCGACGGGCTCGACAATGACTGCAACGGCCAAGTCGACGACGGCAACCCCGGCGGCGGCGCGGCGTGCGAGACCGGCTTGCTCGGTCAGTGCAGCGCCGGCGCGCTCGCGTGCATCGGCGGCGCTGTTGTGTGCGACCCGGTCAACGACCCCCGCGCCGAGCTGTGCAACGGCGCGGACGACAACTGCGACGGCGTCGCAGACGAGCGCGTGGAGGGCGCAGGGCGACCTTGCGATGGCGGCGAGGGTGTGTGCGCCAACGCTTTCCTCGAGTGCGTGAATGGCGCGTTCGTGTGTGCGCCGGTCGTTCAGGCGGGCGCGGAGCTCTGCAACGGCGTGGACGACGACTGCGACGGGACCGTCGACGAGGGCAACCCCGGCGGTGACCAGCGCTGCGACACGGGCGCGCGCGGCCTATGTGCAGACGGTCGGAGCGCCTGCCTGAACGGGCGCCTCGTCTGCGAGCCACTGGCTGCGCCCGGCGACGAGCTGTGCGATGGCCTGGACAATGACTGCGACGGTGAGGTGGACGATGGCCTGCCGATGGCCGGCCCCTGCGAGACGGGCTTGCCCGGCGTCTGTGCGGCCGGCCACATCGCCTGTAATGAGGCTTTTGAATGCGTGCCGAACGCGGTCGCGTCTGTCGAGGTCTGCGACGGACTCGACAACGACTGCAACGGCATCGTCGACGATGGCGTCGAGGGCGAGGGCACTGCATGCGCGACGGGCGCGCCGGGCGCTTGCGCCGCTGGTCGGAGCGCCTGTCTCGCGGGGCACCTCTCCTGCGAGCCGGTGGTTGACGCGGTCGACGAGGTCTGCAACGTCATCGACGACGACTGCGACGGTGTCATCGACGAAGGCCAGCGCAACGCATGTGGGCGGTGTGGCGTCGCGCCTGCTGAGACGTGCGACGGCATGGACAACGACTGCGACGGCGTGGTGGACGACGAGGCCCCCTGCGACGCAGGTCAGGTCTGTCGTTGGGGTCGCTGCGTTGACCCCTGCTCGAACAACGAGTGCGACGGGGCCCTGATGTGTGTCGACGGTCTATGCGCCTTGGCGTGCGACCTGGTGACGTGCGCCGCCGACCGCGCCTGCGTCGACGGCGCGTGTGTGGACCCCTGCGCGGGCGTGACCTGCGCCGCGGGTCAGGTCTGCGTCTTCCCCGGCGAGTGCGTCGCGGACAACTGCTTTGACGCCGGCTGCGGCGAGGGCGAGCGTTGCGTGGGCTTCATCTGCGAGCCCGACCCGTGCGCCCAGCTCTTCTGCAACGAGGGCGAGTTCTGCCGCGAAGGTCGGTGTGTCTCGAGCTGCGCAACCGTGTCGTGTCCGCTCGGCGAGGTCTGTGTCGATGGCCGTTGCGCGGTCAGCGCGTGCGCCGGAGTCTCCTGCCCTGAGGGTCAGGCGTGCTTCGACGGTCGCTGCGAAGGCGACCCATGCGCCGCCGTCACGTGTGACGTCGGGCAGCGGTGCGCGCTTGGCCTCTGCGAAGACGATCCGTGCGCTCATATCGAGTGCCCCGTCGCGGAGCGTTGCGCGGTCGTCGAAGGTCAGGCGCAGTGTGTGGCCGATTGGGCCGAGGTGCCCATCGAGCCGACGACGTCGGACGCCGGTCTGGTCGACCGAGACGGGGGCGGCTTCGTCGCCGACTTGGGTTATGGCAGCGACGGCGCGACGCTCCCGCCCAGCGGGGGGGGCCGCGCGGACGGTGGTGGCGCGCTGGTTTCGGACGCCCCCTCGGCCGGCTGTGCCTGCAGCGCAGGCCGCGATGGCGCCGCTGGCTTGGGCTGGCTCGGTCTGCTCGCCGCCCCCGCACTGCTGCGGCGTCGGCGGCGGCGCTGAGCGGTCAGGCCCGCGTCTTGCGCCGCCTCTCCGTCGCGCTCTCAGCGCTCGTCTTCGCCGGGTTGCCCGCGTGCGAGCCTTCTACCCCGAGCGAACGCGGCGGAGACGCAGCAGCGCCCCCCACGGATTCGGGTCATCCAGCGACTTGGAGCCCCGTCGTCGGCCCCCTGCCGCCCATCATCCTGAGCGCGTGGGGGCCCGACGCCGACACGGTCTACTTTGCGGGCGGACTCAGCGGCGCCACCGGGGGCGTCGTCGCGCGCTGGCGCCGCGGCGGCCCCATCGCCCTCGAGGCGATCCCACCTGGCCGCCCGCTGTGGTGGGTCTTCGGCGCCGGCCCAGCCCACGTTTGGGCTGTCGGCGAGGGCGGTCGTATTCTGAGGCGCGAGGCGAACGCCTGGCGCGAGGAGACCGTCGCGCTCGACGACCGCGCGCAGCTCTGGGGAGGCTTCGCGGTGTCACCGACAGACCTCTGGGCGGTCGGTGGTTCCGTCCGACGCGGCGGCCCGAAGGGTCTCGTATTGCGGAGTCAGGGCGACGGTCAGTGGACGCGCGTTGAGGACACGGCGCTGCCCACTGACGCGAACCTATACAAGGTCTGGGCCGCGAGCGCAGAGGACGTCCACGTCGTGGGTGAGAACGGGCTTGCGCTCCACTTCGATGGCACGACCTTGCGCCGCGTGAGTACGCCGACGCGCGACCTGCTCTTTACCGTCCACGGTCAGCCCGGCGGCCTTGTGCTCGCCGTGGGTGGCACGATTCAGGGGGTCGCGCTGCGCTGGACGCCCGATGGCTGGGTCGACGACCGTCCCCCGATGACGCAGCCCCTCAACGGGGTCTATGTGCGCCCCGACGGCACAGCGCTCGCGAGCGGCGCACGCGGCGTCCTGCTGGAGCGGGACACGTTGGGCCGCTGGTCGCCTGTGGCCGTGGCGATTGAGCCCTCCGTGACCCTGCACGCGGTCTTCGCGGGCGCCGCGGCGTGGGCCGTCGGCGGTGCGCTCGACCGGGGCGAGGGGGGCTACATCGCGACGACCGAGGCGCCCCCACCCGCGGTTGACTTGACGCCACCTCCCCCCCCTTCTGAAACAGGAGACGCGGGACCTGCGCTCGACGCCGCGCCCCGTGTCGACGCGTCGCCCGCGCTCAGCGACGCCGCAGAGCCCACAACGGACAGTGCGGTGGCGCCGATCGACGCTTCGCGCCCCGTTCCCGATGCGACTGTCCCCGTCGCCGACTCAGGCCTCGATCTCGACGCGCGCGCTGCCGATGCCGCGCCGCCGCCCGCAGACGCCGCCCCGCCGCCCGATGATGCCTCGCCGCCTGTGGATGCCGCGTTCACGCCGGCCGACGCGCCGCCGCCGCCTGTGGACGCCGCGCCGCTGCCCGGCCCCGCAGAGTCGTGCGAGAACGCGTTCTTCCTGTGCAGTGAGGGCTTCGACTGCTACGACGTCATCGTGCCGAATATTCCTGCCGAGGCGCTCTGTTTGCAGGCCTGTAGCGCGGCCAGTGAGTGCGATCCCGCGTTCGGCGCAGCGCCATGCTGCGCCCGCCCCGGTCCCCAGCTCTTGTCGCGTTACTGCGTCCCCGCAGACTTCTTTCCCGGAGGTTGCCCTTGAGCGCCGCTGCCTCACCGCTGCGCCGCTTCCAAAGCGCGATGCTCGACCGCCCACGGCCGCTGTTTCGGTGGCTCGGGCGCAAAATGTTCGACCACATTCGGCTGCCCGAGGAGCAGGTCGAGCGCCTCAAGACCCTCGCGCCCCAAGGCCAAATCGTCTACGTCATGTGGACGCGGAGCCGGCTCGATTACCTGTGCTTCAACTACATCTTTCTGAAGCTCGGTGCGCCGCTCGCCGCCTTCGCGAACGGCATTGACCTGTCCTTCGCTCGCGGGCCGGGTGCGTGGCTCGCCTCGAGGTTGCGGCGCCTGTGGAAGCCCGCCGATGACCTGGCGCCGACGGAGCAGCTCAGCGCGGCCGTGCATGCAGACGCGTCTGCGCTGCTCTTCATGCGCGCCGTGGGGCTTACGCAGGAGCGCAGCACCGAGGCGGCGTTCATCGAGCGCTTGGTCGCGCTCCAGCGGGACCGGGAGCGCGCGATCCTGCTCCTGCCCCAAGTCATCCTGTGGCCCCGCAAGCCGCCGTCCGCGCGGCGCACCTGGTTCGACATTCTCTTCGGCGACCAAGAGGCCTCGGGCGCGCTTCGCAAGCTCGGACACTTCGTGCGGCACTTTCGAGATGCGTCCGTGCGCGTCGGTGACCCCATCAACCTGAAGCAGGTCGTCGCGGACCACAGCGGCTGGAGCGACGAGCGCATCGCGCGCAAGGTGCGGCGCGTGCTGAGTGTTCACCTCGGCAACGAGGCCATGGCGGTGCGCGGCCCACGCGTCAAGCCTGACCGCCTCATCAAGCGGGAGATCGTCGACCGCCCCGGCTTCGCACGCGAGATCGAGGCGATCGGGCGAAAGTTGAACTTGAGCAACGCATCGGCGCTCGAGCGCGCGCGCGAGAACGTCGACGAGATCGCGGCGGCCCCGAGCTTCGAGGTCTTGAGCGCCTTCGGGACTGCGCTCGACTTCGTCTTCAACCGCGTTTACTCCGGCGTCGAGGTCGACCAAGTCGGGATGCGGCGCGTCGCCGAGGCGGCCAAGTTGTCGCGCACCGCGCCCCTGATCTTGGTCCCGAGCCACAAGAGCCACATCGACTATCTGGTGATCTCGTGGGTGTTCATGCGGCACGGGTTCGTCCCGCCGCACATCGCCGCGGGCGCCAACCTCTCGTTCTTTCCGATCGGCAGCCTGTTCAGGCGCTCCGGCGCGTTCTTTCTCCGGCGCACCTTCGCGGGGGATCCGATCTACAAGGCCGTCTTTCGCCGCTACCTGTGGAAGCTCGTCCGCGAGGGTTACCCGGTCGAGTTCTTCATGGAGGGTGGCCGGAGCCGCACGGGCAAGCTGCTGCCCCCCAAGATGGGCATGCTCTCGATGCTGCTCGAGGGCCTCCGCGCAGGCGAATTCAAGGACCTGCAGTTCGTTCCGATCAGCATCAGCTACGAGCGCGTCGTCGAGACCGCCAGCTACCACAAGGAGCTGACGGGCGGCGAGAAGCAGGCCGAGAGCGTCGGCGGCGTCGTGCGTGCGGGCAGCGTGCTCACGTCGCGGTACGGGCGCGTCTACGTGACCTTTGAGGAGCCGATCCGGCTCACGGAGCACCTGCGCTCGGTGGGCATTCAAGACCTCGGCGGTGTCGACGAAGCCCTGTTCCGAGATACGACGCGCAAGTTCGGCTACCACATCATGCGGCGCATCCTCGAGGCCTCGGTCATCACGCCGACCTCGCTCGTCGCGACCTCGCTGCTCAGCCACGACCGCCGCGGCATGTCCACCGCGCGCCTGCACGAGATGGCGGGCTTCCTGATCGACTATCTGAGCCGCCGAAACGCGCGCCTCTCTCGTTCGCTCGCGTACACGCTCGGTCGACACGAAGGCCGCATCGTCGCGGCCGACGCGCGCAGTCGTCGCGAGGGCTATCGGCTGCGGGGCGACGCGATCGCACCGCTGCTCGACGAGGCCACGAACCTGCTCCGCCGCGCCAAGCTCATCGAGCGGGCTGAGCGGAGCAGCGAGCCCATCTACACGGTGCCCGAGCGCGCCCGACTCGAGCTCGACTACTATCGCAACATGGTGCTCGGGACGATGGCGCCCGACGCCATCGTGGCGACGGCGCTGAGAGCCGCAGACCGGCCGCTGACGGTGGCTGAGCTGGGTCAGGACGCGCGCCGCCTGAGCTACTGGTTCCGACTTGAGTTCATCTACCGGACCGGTACATCGTTCGACGAAAACTACCGCGAGACACTCGACCGGCTCGTGGCCGAGGGGCTCATTCAGGTGACGGCGGATGGCATTGTGGTGGCCGCGATGCCCGCGACGCTCGATTTCCTGCGCGGGGCGCTCCTGCACTTGGTCGAGGGCTACTGGGTGGCCGCCGATTCGCTGCGCACGCTCGGCATTCAGGGCATGGACGTGAAGACCTGGATTGAGAGCGCCCGAGGCCACGCGGAGCGCGAGTTCCTTGAAGGCGATCTGCGACGCGCCGAGGCGGGCTCGACCGCGGTCCTGCGGAACGCCCTCGACCTCTTCCGCGCCGAGGGCCTCGTCGAGAAGCGCGCCGGCACAGGCCGCCGGCCGGTCGAGGTCTTCGCGTTGAAGCAGGGCGTCACGCTCGAGGACGTCGCGCTGCGGCGCGACGAGATCGCCCACTTCTTGGTCACGCGGCGGGACGACCCGCTGCCGCGACCCCGCGACGAGAAGGTCCCGCAAGACCTCACGCCGTTTGAGACCCCCATCGCCGAGTAAGGTCGGCGATGCCGGCGAGACCTTCGCGCGTGCACCGCGCCGCCAGGCCGGCGTTGAGCGCGTGCGCCAAGCCGGGCCCTTGATACACGAGCGCGGTGTAGACCTGCACCAACGACGCGCCCGCCTCGAGCCGCGCCCACGCGTCCTCCGCCGACTCGATGCCGCCGACGCCGACAATCGGGATGCTCGGGCCAATCGCTGCGCGCACCCGCACAAGCGCAGCCAGAGCCCGGTCCTTGAGGGGACGCCCGCTGAGCCCGCCTGTCTCACCTGCCTGGGGTGAGGACTCGACGCCCTCTCGAGACAGCGTCGTGTTGCTCACGATCAAGCCCGCCGCCCCGCCGTTCACGACGGCGCGCGCGGTCGCGTCAAGGTCCTCGGGGGTGTCCCAGTCGGGCGCGAGCTTGACGAACATCGGTACGCCACGCGCCGCATCGACGGCGTCGCGCACGAGCGCCTCGATGCGCTCGGGGCTCTGGAGCGCGCGGAGACCCGCGGTGTTCGGCGAGCTGACGTTGACCACGAAGTAGTCCGCAAAGGCCCCCAGCGCCTCGATAACGGCGCGGTGGTCCGCTGCGGCCTCTTGGGCCGGCGTGTCGCGGTTCTTGCCGACGTTGATGCCCTGTGGGACGCCGAAGCGCCGCGGTCGGCCCCGGAGATGCGCTGCGACACCGGCTGCGCCCACGCTGTTGAAGCCGAACCGATTGATGAGCGCGGCGTCCTCGACGAGCCGAAACACGCGCGGCCGGGGGTTACCGGCCTGCGGGCGCGGTGTAATGGTGCCGAGCTCGTAGAAGCCGAAGCCGAGCGCAGGCCACGCATGCGGGGCTTCGCCGTGCTTGTCGAGCCCTGCGGCGAGGCCGACAGGCGACTGAAAGTGCAGCCCCGCGACGCGCACGGACAGCCGCTCGTCGGGCGCTCCGAGCAGCGCTTCGAGGACCTCAAGGCGCCCGCGGGAGGCGGCGAGCTGCGCCATCGCCCACAGGTGGGCCTCCTCTGCGTCCCATCGGAAGAGCGCGGGCCGCACGAGCGCGCGGTAGGCGGACGTCCAGACCGTCACAGCGCACACGCCATCAGCACGGCGTCCTCGCCATCGGCGTAGTAGCCGCGCCGCAAGCCCACACGCGAGAAGCCCGCACGCTCGTAGAGCGCCTGGGCGGCGACGTTGCCGACCCTGACCTCGAGCAGCGCCGCTGCGTCGCCGCGGGCCCGCGCCTCGCGCAGCATCTGCGCGACGAGCGCGGCGCCGATGCCGCGGCGCCGAACGAACGGCGCGACAACCATGTTCAGCAAGTGCGTCTCGTCCACGACGCGCCACCATACGGCAAATGCGGCCAGCGAGCCGTCGTCGCCGTCGACCCCGACGAGCGTGGCGTGGGGGAGCGTGAGCTCGTGGACGAAGGCTGCCGCGTCCCATAGGGCGGCGCCCTCATGCGCAGCGAGCTGCGCGGCCGCCTCGGCGTCCGCCGCTGAGAGAGGCCGCGTGGCGCTCATTCCGGCGCGCTCGCCTCGCTGAGGTTCAGCACGCGCGTCACGCGTCGCCAGAGCTCATCGAGCCCCTCACCTGTCTCCGAGGAGAAACCGAGCAGGGCATCGGGTGCGACGCCGAGCGCACGGGCGATGCGCGACATCGCGGTGTAGCGCTGGGCCTTGGATAGCTTGTCGACCTTGGTGACGACCGTCACGAGGGCCAAGCCGCGCGTCGAGCAGAACGTGGCGAGGTCACGCTCCCACTCGCCCGGCTCACGACGACAGTCGACGAGCAGCAGGAGGGCGCGCAGAGGGTCGCGCCGCTCCAAGTAGCCGCCGATCATGTCGCCCCAACTTGAGCGCAGCGCGTACGGCACCTTGGCGTAGCCGTAACCCGGCAGGTCACACAGGACGAAGGCGTCGTTCACCTTGAAGAAGTTGAGGAGCTGAGTGCGCCCGGGTGTGTTGCTGACCCGGGCGAGCTGACGCCGGTTCACGAGCCGGTTGATGAGGCTCGACTTGCCGACATTCGAGCGGCCCGCGATGGCGAGCTCGGGCAGGCCGCCCGTGTCGGGTGACTCCGAGAGGCGTGACGCGCTCTTGATGAAAGAGACGCTGCGAACAGCGAGGTTCTCGGCCACCGTCAGACTCCCAGTCCAGCCGCACACAGGGCTGCGGCCGCGGCGGCGAGCGAGCCTCGGCGCCTCGCCTCGGGCTCGATCGCGGCGACCACCAGAGCGAGCCAAGCGGCCCAGAGCAGACCGGTCGCGTGGTCGAAGACGACGCCGTCGAAGGCGAAGGCACGCGCTGCGAGCGCAGCGGAAGCCAGCGCCGCCCCGAGCACCGCTGCCGCGCGCTGGCTGCGCTCGGCGGGCATCGGGAGCTGGGGCAACGACGCCACGAGCCCGACCAGACCCACGAGCCCTGTCGCCCACACCGGGCCGCCCCACCAACGCCATGGTGTCTCGGGGACCGTAAACGCAGCGACGCCCTCACCGAGGGCCGCCACGGCTGCGCGAATGTCTGCCTCACCGCCGCCCGCACCGGATGCGTTCGCCATCAACCCCGCAGCCGCGAGCGCGGCGCCGCTCGCCGCAGCGCCCAGGGCGGCGCCGAGCCGAGGGCGTGCGCCCGCCGCGACCGCTGCGATACCCAGCGCAAGCGCGCCCCATAGCAGGGGCAGCACGCCCTCGACAGGGCGGCGGAGCGGTACGCGACGCACATCGCGCTCGTTCTCGGGGAGCGGGCGCGCGACCTCGAATTCGACCACCGCGCGCACACCCGGCGCGAGCGCGTCGAGACGCGCCTCCGCATGCCACTGCGCAGGGAGTCGGCTGGGGGGGGCTGCTTGCCACAGGCACGCTGCTGCGAAGCACGCGACGATCCAGCCGCCGGCGACGCGGGCGCTCTTCGAGTTTGCGAGGGTCACCCATGCGCTCACGCCCATCACAATCCACAGGTCGATGAGGGCTATCATGCCGCCTCCTTGACGCGCGACTGGACGAGCAGCGCGATGGCGGCCAGCGCCAACCCGAATGCGCCGAGCCATCGCACGCCGCTGCGACGAACGCCCAAGACCCACGCCTTGTCGGCCGAGATCGACGTCGGCTCGACCGTCCACTGACCCTGCGCGAGCCGCTGGTCTAGCTCAGGTGCGTCCAAGAAGACCCAATCGGACCGCCGCTGACCGCCCGCGTCGATGGACACCCTCGCAGCCGCCCCCAGGCGTCGCCCGTAGTCGGCCTCAAGGCCTTCGAGCGTAAGGCTCACGCCGTCCGCGAGCGGGAGCGTCTCGCCGGCGCGCAAGTCGAGCGTGACGTGCTCACCGTTGGGTCCTCGCGCGACGCCTCTCAGCCGATTCGGGGTGTCGCCCTGAAGCTGCCCGCGCGCGTGCACACGCCACGGCCCGAGCTGGACCTCACGCTGACCATCGGTCGGGAGCTGCGCCGTGGCGACCTCGAACCGCGGCGTCCCCAGCCTCAGCGACAGGCGCTCCGCGTCGTCGGCGCGGGCCGTGAGTTGACCCCCAAGCGCGACAGGCACCTGACGCCCCGCGAGCATCGCCGTGTAGGCCTCGGGCGGCTCAACGCCGCCGACCTGAACCTCGCCCAGGTCAGCGCCCGACTGGGCGGCCCCGAGAAGCGCGAGCCCAACCCCGACGGCGACCAGCCGCTCCGCCCAGGTCGCGGCGCGTGCCATCAGCGCGAAGGGCAGCAGCGCCGCGGGGATGTGGAGAAAGACGGTCTCCGCGGGGTGGCCCCCCAGCGGCGCCGAGGTACCCAAGACCGCTCCGACAGCCCACAGGGCCACGAGCGTGACCGGCGTTCGAGGTGCGCGCAGCGCACGCCACACACTGCTCGCGAAGCCCGCAAGCGGCCCGTTCATCATCGTCGAACTCCGGCGTCTGCAGGCGGCGCGGCGGGCGCATGACGCACCGCAGCGAGGCCAAGGTCGAGATCAAAGGGGGTCAGTCGAGGGCTCTCGGCCGTGTGGCAGCGGAGGCAAGCGGCCGGGTCGGCGCCCCGCGCTACAGGTTGCCTCGGGTCCTCCGCGTGCGCGCGCCCGGCGCCATGGCATGACTCGCACTCGACGCGCGTCAGGCCGCCCGCTGCGGACGTCGCATGGCAACCGACGCACCGAGGGTCGCGGCGCTGGTTCGCAGGCAGGCGGTCAAGGCCGCGCGCATGGCCAGTGACCGACCACTGCGTGTGCTCCGCAGGGTGGCACGCCTGACACCGGACCGCCCCAATGAGCTCCGACGCGCGCCCGCTGGTCGGCGCGAGCGCGCTGACCCAGACGATCCACGGAGACATCACGGCGCGCGACCACATGGCGCGCCTGTGTACCACTCGGCTCCGCGAAAGCGAAGCGCCGCGGCGGCGTGCGCGCGACGCGGCCGCATTGCCACACGACCGTGCCCGCCGTAACGTGCGGTCCATGGCGAACATCATCGGTCTGACGGGCGGCATCGCGTGTGGCAAGAGCACGGTCGCGGCTCGCCTCGCCGCGCGCGGCGCACGCATCGTCGATGCAGACGAGGTCGCGCGGGACATCGTGCGACCGGGCACGCCCGCGCTGGCCGAAATTGTCGCCGCCTTCGGCGCCGAGGTCTGTGACGCGACCGGCGCCTTGGACCGCGCAGCGCTCGGTCGGCGTGTGTTCGGCGACGTCGAGGCGCGCGGTCGGCTCGAGCGGATCACGCACCCGCGCATCGCCGAGGAGAGCGCACGACGCCTCGTCGAAGCGGCCGCAAGTGAGCCGCCGCTGGTGGTCTACGACGCCGCGCTCCTCTTCGAGTCAGGCCGCGCCGCCCTCTTTCGCCCGGTCGTCGTCGTGAGCACGACCGCGGCGCTGCAGCGCGCGCGCCTGATGCAGCGCGATGGCCTCGACGCGGTCGCCGCGCAGGCGCGCATCGACGCGCAGATGCCCCTCGCCGAGAAGGTCGCCCGCGCGGACTACTGCGTTCACAACGACGGCCCGCTCGACGCGCTCGACGCTCAGCTCGACGCCCTGTGGCCCCTGCTCACAGCGCAGCATGTCCCGGAGCTCTCGCCGTGAACGCCTTCATCCTGGGCTTCCCCCGGTTGCTCGCCCGCGGCTTGGCGACACGCCTCCTCACGATCTCCCCGACGACCGTCGTCCACATGCTGGTCTCGCCTGAGCAAGCTGAGGCGTTCCAAGCGTTTTCGGCGACCCTCGAGACCGCCCAACGCCTGCGCTTGCATGCCCGGATTGGCCGCGCCTTCGACACAGACCTGGGCTTGGTCGCGGCGGACGCGAACGCGCTGCTCGCGGAGACGACGCACGTCTTCCACGCGGGTCAGCTCAGTCAAGGGCCCCGCGCCGGGCTCAAACGCCACAACGTCGACGCCCTCGGTCGGCTCGTCGAGCTGTGCTTGGAGATGCCTCGCCTCGAGCGCTTCGTCGTCTTCTCGACCGCCTTCGTGAGCGGCTCGCGGACCGGCCTGATCCTTGAGGACGAGCTCGAGGCGGGACAGCGATTCCGCAGCCCGTGGGAGCGCTCGATGTTCGAGGCCGAGCGGCTGTTGCGACGCATGATGCCGCTGTTGCCGATCACTGTGCTGCGCCCGGGCAGCATGATCGGACACTCGCGCACCGGCGAGGCGGAGACGCTCGATGAGGGCCCGAGCTACCTGATGCGCCTGTTGGTGCGGTTGCCTGCAGAGGTGCCCATCTTGTTGCCCGGCGACGGTGTCGTGCCGCTCAACATCGTCCCCATCGACTATGTCGTGCGCGCGGCGTGCGCTGTCGCTCCCAAGCCCGAGGCGGTCTCCCGCACGCTGCACATCACCGACCCGAACCCGCTCAGCGCGCGGCGCGCGTTTGAGTTGCTGAGCGACGTCGCACGGCGACGCGGCCCGTGGACGAGCGAGGTGGGCGCGCGCCTTGTCCGCAACCTGCTTCGCCTCCCCGGGCTCAGCGCGCTCGCACCGACACAGGTCTCTCTCTTCGAGAACCTCGACCAGCGCGTCGAGTACGACTGCGCCGGCACCCTCGACCTCTTGGCGGACACAGGCGTCGTGTGCCCGCCGTTCGAGGCCTACGCCGATACGCTCGTCGCCTGGATCGCGACCTATGAGCGCGCCCAGCGGCCGCGCGAGCGCGCGCGTGCTTGAGAGTCAGTGCCGCGGCGTGGAAGCCTCGCTCCCTGAGGCCTATGCCACGCTCTCGGGCGACCACAACCCAATTCATCTGAGCGACGTCGCCGCCGCGCGCGCCGGCCTTCCGCGCCGCGTCCTACACGGCATGGTGACGGCGGCGTGGTGCCTCGACGCGCTCCAAGCGGCGTCGCCGCTGCCCTTGGCGGCGTTCGCGTGCCGCTTTGTCCAACCCGCGCACCCCGGGGATGCGCTGCGCTTTAAGCCCCGCGCTCACGACGCGGCCTGGACCTGTGACGCCACGTCCGAGGCGGGTGCCTCGCTCCTGAAGAACGTGACCGCATCGGCGCGTCTCGAAGGGCGCGCGCTTCTGGCGCCCAGCGTCCTCGACCCCGCCCTCACGCTCGGCTCTGAGCTCGACCCGGAGCCTGGAATCACCGCCCGATACGCCTGCCTCCTCGGCCTCAAGTCGGCGCACGTCGCGGCGTGGATGGGAGAGGTCGTGCGCGTCGGCCCCACGGTGCTCGCGACCGCTGAGCGAGTGGGGCTCGCAGTCGAAGGGGCCGTGCACGTGGGTCTCGAGCTTGAGCTCGGCCGAGACCCTACGCCCGACCGCCGACTCCGCGTGCAGGTCGCGGTCGACGACGACAAGCTCCGCGGCGGCCTTCGCCGCGTAGTGGTCAGCGCGCATTGGGGCGCGCACGACGCCGCTCACTTCGACGCTCGCGGCCGATGGACGCTCGTCAGCCGATGACGCCGTGTTCGACGAGGCGCGCCAAGATCCGCGTCGCGTCGAGCTCGCTGAGGCCAGAAATCTCGATGATCTCATCGAAGGTCGTGCGCCCGTCGACCTGACTCAAGAGGAAGCCCGCGCGGTGGTCGAGGGCCTGCCACATGATGTCCTGAGCGCGCATGCGAATGCGTGGGCTCCGGTCGAGCCCGCCGAGCCGCGAGCGGTACATCGAGGTCAGCCGCGCCGTGTTCTCACTCATGAACCGTCGCGCCTCGGCGTGCTCCGGCTCGACGGACAGCACCTGCTCGACGAGCGCGAGCGACGACGTGAAGTCACCGGCGGCGCTCGCCCTGCGGGCCTGCACCATCAACGCGTCCGCGTCCGCCCCTTGCGGCGGCGCGCTGAAGAGCAGCTGTCGCTCCGCCGGCTTGCTGACGGGCGACTTGACCGCCTGCGGCGGCGGGGTCTCGGCCCGCGCGATCTCGCGCATACCCGCCCGAACGATGGCCTCGAGGTCGCGCGCGGCGTAACTATCGAGCGGCTGAGCGCCCCGGCTGACGACGGCTTGCGCCGACAGGTCGATCGGCGACCCGTCTCCCGCTGCGGGGTCACTCAGCTCCTCATCGAGCATCCGCTGGATCGACGCGTCCCCCATCTCGGTCAGGTCGCGCCGGCGGGCGCTCGACACCACGCGCGCGCCGCTCGCGCGACGCACCCCCGAGGCCGACGACCGCCCATCGCGCTCCCCGCTCGGCGCGTCCGCGCTCACGGGGGCCATATAGGGCGCGGCGAACTCAATCCACGGCATCTCGAGCGGGTCGGACTCGGGCAGCAGCTCGGGCGGTGACGTGGACACGGACATCATCACGCCCGAGTCGTTGAGCACGTCCCCCGCGCCCCACGCGCTCGCAGAGCCGCCGGCCTGCGCCGGTGTGCTTGGGGTGCCCGTCGGCAATGCGGCGTCGAGCTGCGCGAAGAAGTCCTCATCGCCGGCGTCGTCGTCGAGCGGAGGCAAGACCGGCGGGGATGGGCCCATGGCCGCCCCCTTATCGACCGTGACTGAGTCCTCGAGAATCTCTGACCAGTCGAGCTCCTCGTAGGACGCCCCGGGGTCGGGCTCGGTGGGCGTCGCTCGGGCGGCCGCTGGCGGAGCGCTCGATGTCGACGTCCCCCCCCCCTCGACGCGCTCGTGGTGCTCGATGAACGCGTCGACCTCGATCTGAAAGTTCTCCTCGATGAACCTGAGATACTCGGTCGCGATCTCGTTGCCCGGGTCGAGCGCGAGCACCTGCTTCCAGCACGATAGCGCGTCATACAGGCGGCCCTCCTCGTAGAGGCTCGCGCCCTGCTCTAAGAGCGCGCGGGCGCGTTGCTCGGACTCGGGTGTCGACAACGCGGGTCAGCCGATCTTCTGAACGACGCCCTTGAACATGTTCAAGGTCTTGCCGACGGCGTCGTTGCTCGTCTTGAGCGCAGCGACGTCGTTGCCCTCGAGGGCCTTGCGCGCGCGCTCGAGCACGCCTTCGGCCTTGCGCACGGCATCGAGGCCGAAGTCCGAGCCTTCAAGCACCGCGCGGACCCTCGGGAAGATCTTGTCGATCTCCATCAGCGCCCGCTGCACCGCGACGCGCTGCAGCTCGAGCTCCTCGGACGTCTTGACGTCCACGAGGTACTCTCGGTTCTCCTCCATCATGTGCTTGAGCTCGTCCTCGCTCAGGCCGGACGTCGCTGTGACCGTGATCGCCTGCCGCTTGCCCGTCTCGAGGTCCTTGGCGCTCACGCTGACGATGCCGTCCGCGTTGATGTCGAAGCTGACCTCGATCTCCACGACCCCGCGGGGCGCGGCCCGCAGGCCGGTGAGGATAAACTCGCCGAGCAGCTCATTCTCCTCGGCGCGCTCGCTCTCCCCTTGGAGCACCAAGATCTTCACGGACGTCTGATTGTCCTTGATCGTCGTGAAGACGTGGCTCTTTGACGTCGGCACGGTCGTGTTCTGCGGGATGAGCACGCTGAACAGCCCGCCCGCGATCATGATGCCGAGCGAGTGCGGGGTCACGTCGAGCAGCAGGACGCCCTGCGTGTCTTCGATCAGCGCGGCGCCTTGAATGCCTGCGCCGAGGCCGACGACCTCGTCGGGGTGAACCCCCTTGAGGGGGTCCTTGCCGAAGAACTCGCGCACCTTCTGCTGCACGAGCGGCATGCGCGTCATGCCGCCGACGAGGACGATGTCGTCGATGGGCTCCCCTGCCTCCTCGATCGTCTTCTTGCAGATGCGGATCGTACGCTCGACCAAGTCGACCGTCAGCGACTCCAGCTTCTCGCGCGTCAGCACCTTCTGCAGGTGGAGCGCGTCGCTGCCGCCGGTCGAGATGATGAACGGCAGGTTAATCTCCGTCTCCCGCGCGCTCGACAGCTCGATCTTCGCCTTCTCGGCGGCGTCTCGCAGTCGCTGCAGCGCCATCTTGTCCCGGCGCAGGTCGATCTGGTGCTCGCGCGCGAACTCCAGCACGAGCCAGTCCATCACGATGCGCCCGTCGAAGTCGTCACCGCCCAAGAACGTGTCGCCCGCCGTCGCGAGCACCTCGAAGACACCGTTCGAAATCTGGAGAATCGAGATGTCGAAGGTACCGCCCCCTAGGTCGTAGACCGCGATGGTCTTGTCGAGCGTCTTGCCGTAGCCGTAGGCCAGCGCAGCGGCCGTGGGCTCGTTGATGATGCGGACCACGTCGAGCCCGGCGATGCGGCCCGCGTCCTTGGTCGCCTGGCGCTGCGCGTCGTTGAAGTAGGCAGGGACCGTGATGACGGCCTTCTCGATGCGCTCGCCGGTGTACTCCTCGGCGATGAGCTTCATCTCCTGCAGGATGATGCTGGAGATCTCGGCCACCGAGTAGACGCGGTCTCGGAGCTTGATGCGCGGATCGCCGTTGGGGCCCTCGACGATGGTGTAGGGCATCGTGTCGACCATGGTCCGCACGGCGGGGCTGTTCCACCGACGACCGATGAGGCGCTTGGCAGCGAAGACGGTGTTCGTCGCGTTCGTGATGGCCTGCCGCTTCGCGATCTGGCCGACGAGGCGCTTCCCGTTCTCGGAGATCGCCACGACGGACGGGGTCGTCTTGTAGCCGCCCTTATTGGGCAGAACGACCGGCTGGCCGCTCTCGACGATCGCAACACACGAGTTCGTCGTGCCGAGGTCGATGCCGATGATCCGCTCCATGCGCTCCCCCATCCCCCAAATTCACTTCAGCGCTCTGATGGCTTTCTTCGCGGCCTCGCTCTTCGGATCGAGCTGCAGCGCGCGTTCATAAATCGTCAGCGCGCGCTTCGTCAGCGACGCCTGCTCGTAGATTCTGCCGAGAAGCAGCACGTAGTCCACCTTCTGCGGCGCCGCCTCCCCCGCCAACCGCGCGAGCTCGGCCGCTTGGTTGAGGTCTTCGTTCATCGCGAGCATCAGCTCGGCGGTCCGAGCCAAGTAGTCGTGACGGCGCCAGTACTCGAGCGCCTCGCGATAGAGCGCGAGCGCTTCACGCGACTGACCGATGCTGTCTGCCATGACGCCGCGCTTCCAGATCTGCTCGCCGCGGACCTGCTTCGCCTTGTCGTTCACGCGCTCGAAAGCCTGCCGATAGATGTCGTTGTGCGGGTCGAATGTCAGCGCGAGCTGCAACGAGGCCGCGGCCTGCACGAAGCGCTCCTCTGTGTAGAGCTTCATGCCCTCGGCGTAGTAAGTCTCTGCCTTGGCGAGGCTCCGAGAGACAGGGTTCGCGTCGGGTCGGCTGCGCCTCGCGTCAACACGACTCTGCAGGCGCGCGTGCAGCTCAGCCTTTCGGCCCTCGGCCTCCTCGCGTGCGCGCTCGAGCCGCGCAGCCTCCGCTTGCCCACGGTCGGCCTCGAGGTGCGCTCGGAACAGCAGGTTGCGCGCGGTCACGACCCGGGCGTAGACCTCGCGGAACTCGTCGTTGCCTTGCAACAGGTCGTGCAGCTCGGTCGCGTCCTTGTAGACGCGCTGCAGGAGCGCGCCGAAGCTCCCCAGCTGCTTGCGAAAGAAGCTGTCAGGGTGAAAGCGTTTCGAGAACCCGAAGTAGGCGTTCTTCAAGACTTTTCGGTCGGTCGTCGGCTCCGTACCGAGCAGCTCGTACGCGTCCAGCATGGGTTGCACGCCCGCGACGAAGACGATCTCCTTCTTCTGCTCGATGGTCAGGTCACAGGGCTCCAGCAGCGCGCGGGTGTCGAACTGAAAACCGACGTAGCGGTCAGCCTGACCTGGCCGGAACCAAGGCTCCGAGGGCACCGCGCCGGGCGCGCCGAAGCGCGCGAGCCACGCGATATCGCCGGCTCTCGGCCCAGGCGGCAGCAGGTTCGGGTCGACCGCAGGGATGGGCGCGGTGACACGGGGCATCGGGCCGGTCACGCGCGGCATCGGGCCTGTCACGCGCGGCATCGGACCCGTCGCGCGCGGCATCGGACCCGTCGCGCGCGGCATCGGACCCGTCGCGCGCGGTGGCAGAGACGTCG
>Ga0114972_10001129_pt1 | contig 20139 bp, 13 predicted proteins | sample M_140807_EF_Meta_FD_87354 | JGI IMG/M metagenome (GOLD analysis project Ga0114972, IMG submission 87354) | Freshwater microbial communities from Lake Montjoie, Canada to study carbon cycling - M_140807_EF_MetaG | ecosystem: Environmental > Aquatic > Freshwater > Lake | place: Lake Montjoie... | reverse complement strand
GTGCCGGCGGAGGCCTTGAGGGTCTTGAGCAGGGCGAGGGCCTCGGCCTCGGGGATCTCGAGGCCGGTGATGGCGGTCACGAGCTTGCCGCCTTTGCCGGCCTTGGTGCGCTGCACCCGCACCTTCTGCTGGGCCTTTGCCGTGGCAGCTCCGCCCGAAGCGGATGGTCCGCCTGTGGGCCGGGCCGTGCTGGCGGCGCTGCTGAATTCCTGCCAGTCGCCTTTCTTCGCCATACCGCACCCTGAACCGTTGCAGCGGATTCTGATCGGCAGGGCTCCTGACAACGGCCCCGGCCAACAGGAGGCGCACCGGGGAGCCCCCAGCCCTACTGCTGCACGGGCAGGGGCACGGGGCCGGTGGTGCAGGTGCCTGTGCGCAGCGAGCAGCGACCAGCGGCCTCGGCGGCGGCCTGCTCCGCTTCGAGGCGTTCCAGCCCTTCACGCACCCAGCGCTTGCAGGCTTCCGTCGCATCCAGCCCGGCGCTGCCGGTTGCCTCAGCCAGCCGCTGCAGCAGGTCGTGATCCAGCCATTCCAGGCTCGCCGGGGCCGGGCTGGCCGCCGATGGAGCGAGGGAAACAGCGGGGGATGCCGTCATGGCCGGGGTTGAACAAGCACTCGGTTCCATTGTGTGCCTCGCGGGTCTCGCCCGTCAGCTCACGGTGATCCTTCCCACCGGCCTGGCTCCGTTGGCTCGGGCTCGGGTGCTGCGGGTCCGCGGTGTCCACTCCGCCATGGCCGCCGCCCAACCGCTGACGGGATCCATCAACCCCACCAGCATGAAGCCAGATCCCTGCGATCCGCAGCGACCATGCCGCTCCTCCCCCAACTGCTCCGCCCCGAGCAGCTCCAGGCCTGGCGTTTTGCGGAGAGCGATCACTGCCGCCTCGCCCTGATCTGCGATCCGGCCCATCACAGCGGCGGCCCCACCCTGCTGCTGGAGATCCACGACCCCAGCGACCGAGTGCCGCCCCATCGCCACGCCCACGCCGTGTAGATGTTCTTCGTGCTGCGTGGTCGCGTCTGTTTCCACGTGGATGGCACCACGATCGAGGCCCGCACCGGCGACAGCGTGGTGGTGCCCGAGGGGGGCCTCCACGATTTCGAAAACCCCGGCCCGGATCGCGTCTATCTGCTCACCATCGTGAGCACCGACGACGGCTTCGCCGACAGCCTGCGCCATGGCATCCCCACCCCCTTCGATGCGGAGGATCTGTTGGTGCTGCGGAGTCTGTGAGGGTGAGTGGCTTGCTCAGCACATGCGCCTTAGGGTTGCGGCGTTGAAGCAGTGGCTCCTCCAGAGGGCGATCCATGCAGGGCTCGTTCGATGCCTGCGATGACGGCGATGCGTTTCAGGCGCCGGACGCGCCGGACGCGCCTGAAACGCCTGACGCCTTTGACGCCATCGTCTCGATGGGGGATGGGTTGCGAACCTGGATCTCGCAGCACTGCCATCCCCGTGAGGCCGCGGCCGCTGAGGTGCTGATCCAGGAGGGATCCACCAAAGCCTGGCTGTGGCTGATCGAAGCCGGGGTGGCCCACGTGAGCACCACCGGCTCCGATGGCGCTCAGATTCCACTGGCTGAGTTGGGGGCCGGCGCCTTGGTCGGGGAGATGAGCCTGTTGGAGGGGCGGCCGGCCGTGGCCTCGGTGATCGCCGGCTCCCCTTGCCGGGTGATCCCGATCGAGCCTGAGGCCCTGGAAGCGGCCATGGTCCGCTCTCCAGGCCTGGCCCTGGATGTAAACAGCCTGTTCGCCCGCAAGCTGGCGTTCCAGCTTGCCAGTCAGAACCATTTCATCCACCGCTGGCGGGAGGTCAGCGTGGAACCCCTGCGCAAGGCCCTGGTGGTGTTTGCCTGTCTCACCGATGTCGATGTCGAATGGCTGGCACGCCTCGGGCGACGTCAGCGCCATGGCGATGGGTCGGTTCTGATTCGCCAGGGGGAGCTGGTGCCGGAGCTCCTGCTGGTGCTGATCGGCATGGCGTCGGTCAGCGTGGCCTCGCTTGGGGGGGGGGCGGTGGAGGTGGGAAGCTCCCGCGCCGGCGAACTCCTGGGGGAGATGAGTCTGGTCGGCGGTGATGAGCGGGCTAGTGCCACGGTCACGGCGGTGGGTGCCATGGAGGTGCTGGCCATCTCCAAGGATCAGCTCAAGCAGGGCCTGGCTCAGGATCCCTCCCGTGGAGCCCGCTTTTACCGGGCAATGGCGTTGATGCTCTCCCAGAGGAACCGCGATCAGCTCCTTAGCCGTGGTTTGGCTGCCAAGGCCCGCAAGGCTGAAGGGCTGTCCGCCATGGGTGCATCGCCTGCGCCAGTGAGCTCTGGCGTTGCTGAGAGCGATCTGGACAGCGAGGAAAGCCTCGACCTCCACCAGATGACCTCGATTTCAACAGCGGGGCACCGCTTTCACTGGCTCTGTCAGTCCCTGGGAGTGCAACGCTGACATGAGCCTGTTGCCCCTGGTCACTCCCAATCAGGAGCAGGCCTGGCCCGCCGAATGGCAATCCCTCCAGGAGGGCGAGGTTCTGCTGGTGGCTGAATCGCTCGGTCAGGCTGGAGTCGTTCGCTGGCGTCAGGCTGGTTTCAGCTTCACGGCCCCCTGTCTGCTGCCTCCGCTGCGCAGTGATGCCCGATTGCGCTTCCTGTTGCGGGCGGTGAGCCCCGCCCGGCTCGATCCGGTGGAGGCTTCGCCGGAAGCCCAGCGGGACAGCCTGCGAGCGCTGGAGCAAAGACTGTCCAACGCTGGGGAGACGCCTCCTGCTCTGTGCCTGGAGGAGAGCCTGCTGCAGCACTACAACGCTGTGGAGGCAGCCCGAGCCAACACCCTGACGCGGTTGGAGGTTCTCGATCAGCGCACCAGCCAACGGCTCAGCATCGCGGTCGAGGCGGCAGCCCAGGAGCAGGCGAACCCCGCCAGATCCCTGAGCCGTGGAAACGACCCGCTCCGATCCGCGATCGATTGGTTGGTGGAATCCCTGGAGCGTGAACCCAGCACGGCCGTGGTGGCTTCCGGCCCCGCCCGCGAACGGGTGCACCGCCTGCTCGCTGCGGCTCCGGTGCGCTCCCGGGAGGTGGTGATCGATCGGGAGGCCCTCAGCGCCGATAGTGGTCCCTTGGTGGCCTTCCACAGCGACGACCCTGAGCGGATCGCCTGTCTGCGGCCCAGTCCCCAGGGCTATTGGATCTGGGAGCCGTTCACGGAGCCTCAGCCACGGAAGCTCAGGCTCAACGACGGCTCGCTCCAGGACTTCAGCCCCCGCATGCTCTCGCTGCTGCCCAGGCTGCAAAGCCGGGATCTGGCGATCCGTGGGTTGATCGCCTTTGCTTACGGCAGGTCCGGCGGCGCCGCCGGGCTGATCGGTGCGGGCCTGGTGGTGGGGCTGGTGGTGGGTTTCCTGCTGGCGATCGGCCGGGAGGTTGGCGCCACCCGCTGGGTGTTTGGCCTGGGGGGGCTGGGGGGATTGCTGGGGGTCTGCACGGCCGTTGTCTCCCCGGGTTTCCGGCTGCCCATCCTGGTCACGGTGCTCAGCATGGGCCTCGGCCTTCTGACTCCCACCTTCAACACAATCCTCACCAACCAAGCCCTGCCCGATCGTGACCTTGCACTGACGCTGCAGATGGGGGCGATCCTGCTGGCCGGGGGCCTGGCTGGCATCGGCCTGGAATGGACCCGCAGCAGCCAACTGCTCCGGATCGAGCTGCAGGGCCTGACCCGGCTGGAATTCGGCACCCTCGACCGCTTGCTGCAGCTGCCCGCGAGCTTCTTCGGCGCCGAATCGATCGGCGCCCTGATGCTGCGCTTCCAGGCGGTCCGTTCGCTTTCCGATGGGATTCGCTCCCTTCTTTCAGGCGGCCTGCTGCAGTCGTTGATGACCGCGGTGTATCTGCTGTTCATGTTGCGGATCAGCGTCAAGCTCACCGCGCTGGCCCTGGTGTTGGCGTTGCTGTTGCTCGTGCCCACCGCTCTGCTGGCCGTGGAAGCGCGTCGCCTTGAACGCCAATCAGAAGAGGCCAAAGGCCTGGCCTTCGGGCGCAGTCTTGAGCTGATCAGTTCGGTCTCCAAGCTGCGTCTTGCCGGTGCTGAGGCGGCGGCGATGAGCTGGTGGGCCCAGGAGTATCGCCGTTCGATCGTGTATCACCAGGCCCAGAAGGCCAAGGCGAACATCTCCACTCTTCTGCAGGCCATCACGCCCCACCTGGGCACGCTTCTGATCTTCATCACTATCACCAAGCTGGCCGCTGAGGCGTCCGCTGCGCCCCCGGGATCTCCGTCGGCGCCGAACATCGGCGAGCTGCTGGGTTTTCTTTCCGCTTTCGGCACCTTCATCGGATCGATGGCCTCGATCGCGGGCTTGGCCGACAAGGCCGTGGATCTGCCGGTGTATCTGGAACGGGCCAGGCCGATCCTGAACACGCCCCCGGAAGTGTTCCCGCAGGCTCGTGACCCTGGCCAGTTGAGTGGGCGTCTGGAGGTGGATCGGGTCAGCTACCGCTACAGCCCTGAACTGCCCCTGGCCCTCGACAGGGTGAGTCTGCGCATGGAGCCTGGGGAATTTGTGGCCCTCGTCGGTCCCTCCGGCAGCGGCAAGAGCAGCCTGATTCGCCTGCTGTTGGGCTTCGCCTCCCCCGAGGAGGGCGTGATCCGCTACGACGACCAGAACCTCAGCGGCTTGCTTATCACAGCCGTGCGCCGCCAGATCGGAACCGTGATGCAGAACTCCGGAATCTTCAGCGGATCGATCTTTGAAACCATTGCCGGCAGCGCCATCATCAGCCTGGAGCAGGCCTGGGAAGCCGTTGAGCTCGTTGGGCTGGCCGACGACATCCGAGCCATGCCGATGGGGATGCAGACCGTGGTGCCGGAAGGTGGTGGCACCTTCTCCGGCGGGCAGCGCCAACGGCTGGCCATCGCCAGGGCTTTGGTGCGCAAACCCAAGATCCTGATCTTTGATGAGGCCACCAGTGCCCTCGATAACCGCACCCAGGCGATCGTGACCCAAAGCCTCGAAGCCCTGGCGGTCAGTCGGCTTGTGGTGGCCCACCGGCTCAGCACGATTGTTCATGCCGATCGCATCGTGACTTTCGATAACGGCTGTGTCGTGCAGTGCGGCACCTTCGACGACCTCCTGGCTGATCGCCAAGGCATGTTCGCCGCTCTCATGCGCCGCCAAGTCACCTGAATCCCATGCCATCTCCGCCTCGTCTTTTCCGCCAGGCCGCCCTCGACGCCCTTGCGACCCCGGAGCAGCTCGATCGCCCCCTGCCGTTGATCCCAGGCTCCAGCTGGGCCCTGTTGCTGGCGCTCCTTGGTTTTGCCAGCGTGGTTGTCGTTTGGTCGGTGGTTGGGCGCATTCCGGTTCGCCTGAGCGGAAGGGGTGTGTTGATCACGCCCAACTCCTTGAAGTTGATCCAGAGCGAGGTGGAGGGGCGGGTTGCGACAGTGCATCAACAAGTAGGCCGTTGCGTCGGCCGCGGCAGCCTGCTGGTGAGCCTTACTTCGAAGAGTCTGGAGAACGAACGGAGAAAAACAGCGCAACAACTCCAGGAGCTGCAGCAGGAAGACAAGCAGGAAAGTGAGATGCAAAATTTCGAGCTGCTCGGCTACCGCCAGGATCTGGCCAGGATCCTGCCTTATCGCGCCAGTGGCGCCATCGCAGAGCAGACCTTTGTGGACAAAGAACTGGCCATCAAACGTCTTCAGAGCCAGATCGAAACAGACGCCAACCGCCGGAGCCAGCAGATCATGGAGCGGCAGCTTGAACTGCAGAGACTGGATGCAGAGATTCGCCGCAGCAGTGATGTCGTCGCCCCAACAGCGGGCTGCATCAATGATCTCCGGGTTCAACCTGGAAGTGTGGTGCAGCCTGGTCAAGCCTTGGTCGAACTCAACACCAATCCCTCCGGGAGTTCCCTGGTGAGCCTTGCCTTTTTCCCAGCCAAGGATGCCAAAAGGATCAGGGTTGGCCAAAGCGTGCAGGTCACACCCAACACCACCAATGCCCAACGCCATGGGGCTATTTTGGGTACAGTAGTGAGCGTGCAGTCGTTGCCGGTGAGCGAAGAGGCCCTGCTCAATCGCCTCGGCAGCAGCAGTTTGGTGAAGTCGCTGACAGCGCAGGGCGACGGCCCTTTGATGGAAGTTCAGACCCGGCTTCGGCGCAATTCCAGCAACTTCAGTGGCTATGACTGGGGTGGTGGCGCTGGCCCCCGTCTGCGGCTGACTTCCGGCACCCCCACGGAGGTGAGGGTGCTGGTGGAGCAGCGGCAACCGATCGCTTATCTGATTCCCATTCTGCGGGATCTTTCGGGCATTTACTGATCGCGATGCCTTCGTTTCCGCTTTCGTTGCGTTCGATCTGGCCCTTGAAAAGCCGGCCCTCCCGTCCTGTGCGCACGCCCACGGTGCTGCAGCTTGAGGCCACTGAATGTGGCGCGGCTTCCCTTTCGATCGTGCTGCAGTATTACGGCCGCTACGTGCCCCTCACTGAGCTGCGCGTGGCCTGCGGTGTGTCGAGGGATGGCAGTGATGCTGCCAGCCTGTTGCGGGCAGCGAAACGCTATGAGCTGCAAGGCAAGGGTTTTCGCAAGAGCCTTGAGCGGTTGCAGATCATGACCATGCCTGTGGTGATCTTTTGGGAGTTCAACCACTTCCTGGTTCTGGAGGGCTTCGCCAACAACAAAGCCTGGCTCAATGATCCCGCCCAGGGGCGACGCTGCGTGGAGATGGAGGAATTCGACACCAGCTATACCGGTGTGGTGTTGGAGTTGCGACCAACCGCGCAATTTGTGCGGGGTGGATGTCGGCCTTCGGTCTGGCCAATTGTGCTGCGAAGACTTTCCACGGAGCCGGCTGGTGTGTTGTTCGTGTTGCTCACCGGGCTGCTGTTGATCGTGCCTCAGTTGCTCATGCCGGTGTTCAGTCAGCTCTATATCGATGAGGTTGTGGGCAATGGTTTCGCCACCTGGCTGAAGCCGATGCTGCTGGCGATGGCAGCCACGATCGCACTCCTGGCCATCGGCACGCGTTTAAGGCTGTTTGGCGTGCAGCGGCTCAACCGCCGCCTTGATGTGCGGTTCAGTGTGGATTTCCAGCGCTCAGTGCTTTCGCTGCCCGAACGCTTCTACCGCCAACGCTTTGCCGGCGACGTTGCCGAACGCACAAACACTAACCGAGAGATTGCTGATTTCATCACCGGCCAGTTGCTGCCGCTGCTCACCGATCAGCTGCTACTTGTTTTTTATCTTGTGCTCACAATGCTGTATAGCCCGGTGCTGGGGGCGATTGTGATCAGCACCTCCCTGATCAATGCGATGAGCATTGCCAACCGGCTACGAATGCAGAAAGAAAATAATCAGATCGTTCAAAAGAATGGTGCCAAAGCCTCCGCCACGCTTGTGGCGGCGCTGCGGGATATCGAAACCGTGAAGGCTTCCGCTGTGGAGGATGACGTGTTCCGACGCTTCAGCGGTTATCAGAGCAAATCCCTGGTCCAGATGCAGCGCTTCACGCGAATGAATGCCGCGCTGGAGCTGTTGCCAGTGTTCCTCTCCACCCTGAATCAGATCAGTGTGCTCCTGGTGGGCTTCTTGCTGGTGCTCCAGGGCAAGCTCACCCTCGGCATGCTCTTGGCGGCCCAGATGGTGGCCATGGAGCTCGGCAAAGAGATTGAAAAAACCCTCACTTTTCTGCGCGGCTTGCCGACGTTTGAAGCCTCCCTGCTGCGCTTGGAGGATGTGATTGAGCAACCTCACGATCCCCTGTTGCAGTCAGAGCAGACCCAGACACCAGTCACCACCAGCTCCTCTTCAGAGGCCAGCAGGCTATCGGGAGCCATTGAGATTGTGGAGCTGAGTTTTGGCTATTTCCCCACCAAGCCGCCCTTGATCCAGAACTTGAATCTCAGCGTGGCCCCGGGCCAGCGCATTGCCTTGGTGGGCAGCAGCGGATCCGGCAAAAGCAGCGTTGCCAGGGTCCTCAGTGGATTGTATGAACCAAGCAGCGGTCAGGTGTTGTTTGATGGTCGCTCCTTGGCAGAGTGGCCCAGGGGTTTGGTGGTGGCCTCCCTGGCCATGGTGCAGCAGGAGATTCAATTGTTTGGCTGCAGCGTGATGGATAACCTCACCTTGTGGGACCCCACGATTCCACAGGAGAAGGTGTTGAATGCCTGCCGGGATGCCCAGATCCTTGAAGCGATTCAACGGCTTCCTCAGGGGTTTGACACGATCATGGCGGAAGGCGGGCGTAGTTTTTCAGGAGGGCAACGCCAACGCCTGGAGATTGCCCGGGCCCTGGTGCGCGATCCCTCCATCCTCATCCTCGATGAGGCCACCTCAGCCCTGGATCCCGAAACGGAACGACTGGTGGATGCGGCCCTGCGCCGCAGGGGCTGCACTCAGATTCTGGTGGCCCACCGCCTCAGCACGATCCGCGATGCTGATCGGATATTGGTCATGGAAGCCGGTCGCGTAGTTCAGGCGGGTGATCATGGTTCGATGATCCAAGAGGCGGACTCGCCATACCGGCGTCTCCTTGATCTTGCGGGTGGGGAACCCTCCTGATCCGGCCCTCGCACCCGCTCCTCGTGAAGCAATCGTCTGATTCCCATCTTCATCCGTTGGCAGGGGTGGCAGCCAGTCTCTGGGAGCGTTCTGCAGCCTTGTCAATCAATGTTCAACACGATGGCGAGACGACAGACCCCGCTGAGGAAGGTGAATGTTGGTTGGGCCAGATCTGGTTGGCGACATTGGGCCAGGATCCCCGAAGGCTGGAGGCACGCCTGGCTTGGCAGGGATTGTCAAGATCCGATCTGGGTGCTCTCGAGCATCCGAAACCAGCGCAAACCGATGAAACGCTACCCCTCTGGGCTCGCATCGTGGAACGCGCTGTGTCAATGCATCCGGGACCGTGTTTCGATCCTGAAGAGGTTGGGCTTTCCCTGGGGGTGAATCGCGAGGAGCCATTGCCTTTCGAGGAGTTCTGGTTCGGCTTCTTGACGGCAGCACGACTCTCTCTACGACAGCACGTTTCCCCGGCGCAATTGTCCTTACTCGCGCCTGAGGCGTGGCAGGCGCTGGAGCGTTCCTTGCTGCTCCAGTTGAGTCATCTGGGCGCTGCAGCTTTGGAGAAGGAGTTCGATCAGGTGCGCCCGCCTGCACTCCGCCTGCTATCGATCTTCACCGGTGGTCTGAGTTCGCTGGCGAACTCCACCCACTACCGCCGTTTTATGGAGCAACAACTGGAGGACGGAGGATTGGCCCTGCTGGAACGCTGGCCTGTGTTGGCCAGGCTGGCCGGACGCCTCACCGAACTGTGGTTGGAGTCGACTCGGGAGTTTCTGGAACGGTTGCAACAGGATCTTGGGCTGCTGCCCCATCGCCGTGCCGAACCTTCCGCTGCGTCGCATGGGGCCCCGGACCGTTCAGCCTCTTGCCACGAATGTCAGTTTTCAGCCACACCTGTGCGGGATCTTTTGCCCCTCTGCTCGGATCGTCACAACGGCGGCCGTTCGGTCCAGATCCTGACCCTCTCGTGCGGCTGTCGCTGCGTTTACAAACCGCGTCCAGTGTCCATGGAGCGGGCCTTCCAGCAACTGTTGGCCTGGTGTAATCGTCAAGGTGATGTTCCCATCCAACAGCGCTGTATCCAGGTGCTGGATCGCGGCCCCTATGGCTGGATGGAGTGGGTGGAGGCCAGCGCCTGCACCCAGTCCGATGAGGTGAAGCTGTTCTTTGAACGCGCTGGCATGTTGATGGCGCTTGTTCATTTGCTGCGCGGCAACGATTGCCACCGGGAGAATCTGATCGCCGCGTCCCAGTGGCCGGTGCTGGTTGATGGAGAAACCCTTCTCACTGCAAGACTTCGCCCGGAGCTGATGGATTCTCGGCAACCCCCGGATGGAGAGGATGACTATTCAGTTTTGCAAAGTGGCTTTCTCCCCTGTTGGGATTTGGTTTTCAGAGGCAGGCAGGCCCTGGGGATTGATGTCAGCGCACTCGGCCATCACGAGCCCTTCGCGGAGAAGCAGCGTCGTCTTGGCTGGCTCCTCGTCAACACCGATGCCATGCACCAGGGATTGATTCCCGTGGGCGAACACCGATGCACGAATTTGCCGGTGCTGGCTGGCCACCCGCAAGAGCCCAAGGCCTTTCTTCCCGATCTCGTGCGGGGCTTCGAGAGAGCCCATCTTTTCCTGAGACGAAATCGACAACAACTGCTGGACCCCGGAAGTCCTCTCAACGCGTTCAAGGATTGCTCGGTACGCTATCTGTTCCGTGTCACGCGGCTCTACGACGATCTGATCGCCCGTTCCTTGGGCCCGAGCCATCTCCGCTGCGCTATCACCAGAAGCGTGCACCTCGACCAACTGGCGCTCGCCTACCTCGAAGGACCTGCCTCCCGCCAGCTTGTTCCTCTGCTGAACAAGGAGCTAGAGGCCCTTGAAAATCTGGATATTCCCTACCTGCAGGTTTCCACCACTGAGCGCCATCTGTGCAGCGGCAGCCGGCTTCTGGTGAAGGATGCCTTCGTTATGGCGCCTTTTGCAGCGATGGAGCATGCGCTTCAGCATCTTGATGAACAGGATCTGCAGCGGCAGTTGCAGCTGATTCGCGGCAGTTTTCAGGCGCAGCGGGCCCGACCTCTGAGCCGGCAGACACCGGGGGGCGAGCTGACGGAAGGGACCAGCGCCGAGGGCATCACGGCCGAACGGCTCACGGAGGTGGAGCCGCTCCAACCGGAGGAGTTGCTGCGCGAGGCCTGCCAGATTGCCGACGGGCTGCTGACCATGGCCCAACGCCGCAGCGATGGCAGCCAGAATTGGATCGGCATGGCGATCCTGCCGAACAGCCATCAGTTCCGGCTGCGGCAGCTGGGAGCCTCCCTTTTCGACGGTCAGGTGGGAATCGCACTATTCCTGGCTGATCTGGCCATTGCCGTGCCTGAAGAGCGCTATCGGGAGGCCGCAATGGGGGCCCTTCGAACCTTGTGTCGCTGGGTTGAGGGCCGACAGGTATCGACCGACCGTCCTTCCACTGTGCTTGGCCAGGGAATTGGCGGGGCCTCCGGCCTGGCCGGTCTTGTTTACGGCCTGGTCCGAATCGGAGACCTGCTCGATAGCGAGGAATGGCTCCCTGTCGCCACGAAGCTCGCTGGCTGGATCGATGCTGATGCCATCGCCGCTGATCGCCAGCTCGACGTCATCGGCGGATGCGCAGGGGCAATTCTGGGACTGCTGACCCTGCATGGGCGCACCGGTGCGACAGCGCCGCTGCAGGCAGCCGCGCTGTGTGGGGAGCGGTTGATAGAGCAGCGGGTGATGGTTCACGAGTCCGGGCTGCGGGCCTGGCAAACCCTGGAGCCACAGCCCCTGACGGGCTTCTCCCATGGGGCTGCCGGCATCAGCCTGGCACTCCTCCGCCTTCATGCTGCAACAGGCCGGTCCGAATTCAGGGAGGCGGCCTTGGAAGGCATCGCGTTCGAGCGAAGCGTGTTCTCCAGGGATGACGGCAACTGGCCCGATCTGCGCAGCCATGGCGCCAGCCGTGCACCCTGGTATTTGATCAACTGGTGCCATGGAGCGGCAGGTATCGGTCTGGCGCGGCTCGCCGGTCTGAGCTGGCTTGATGATCCTGAGGTGAGGGTGGAGATCGCTACGGCTGTCTCCACCACCCTCGCCTGGGGGGGGCAAGGGGTGGATCACTTGTGCTGCGGCAACATGGGCCGTGTGCAGCTGCTGCAGGAGGCTGGACTCCGACTGCACAGACCCGAGCTCAGCCAGGGAGCACGGCAATTGGCGAGCTGGATGGTGATGAGGGCACGACGGACGGGCTACTACCGCCTCCTGCCTGATGTGCTGGAGCCCGTGCAGATGCCGGGCTTCTTCCAGGGTCTTGCGGGCATCGGCCATGGCCTGTTGCGCCTGGGAACCGGAGGACGGGCACTATCCGTTTGCCAGTGGCAATGAAGATTGATGTAGCTTCCCTGACCAGGGCTGATCGTTGCTTGACAGCATTTGCCAGCGAGCCCAAAATCTGATTAAAATGCTCTTTTCAAAATCATGAGCGCATCGTCGATCCAGGAATTCAGGCAGAAAGTTCTTGCCAATTCCGAGTTGCAAGCTCAGTTTAATAGTGCTGTCAGTGAGGATGAGTTTATCGAGACTGCCGTCCGCCTTGGCGCCGCGAATGGCTACTCTTTCACCTCGGAGGACGTAAAGATTTTTCTTTCTTCCGATCAGGAAGATGTTCAGCTGAGCCAAGAAGATCTCTCCGCGGTTGCCGGTGGTGCAGTTTCGTTCGGTAATTCCACGCTCTGTGGATATTGTGGCCCCCAAAGTGGCACGTCTTCAAGAGCAAGCAAGCTTTAGGAGGAAGGGGCTTTTCTTGAGCATGCACACAGCAATTGAGTATCAGCAACCTGTGCGGCTAAAATAGGCGATGTCCACGTCTCATCTGAGGACACATTCAAGGCCTTGGAGGCGGCAGAAGCATTTATATCTATAGCAAAATGTGCTGCCTCAGACGAGCAGTATTTGTCCTCTCAAATTAGAGCAGGAATTGGCCCCTGAACATCGACACAGCGCCACGTTCGCTTCTTGAGTTCGTCATCCCCATGATGCCGGAAGTGTTTCTGGCAAAACAAGAGGTGCGGGGGCTTATTTCTGCGTTGCGGGAGTGGCCCTCCTCACCGGCGGGTTGGTTTGAGTGTCGGCTTGGAGCTGAAGCTGACCCCCCGGATTGCGGTCTGATGCTGGAGCCATTCTCGGTGAGAGGGTTGGCGCATGACACAGTGTCTGCCGCAATCCAGGGGGTGCTGCTGCGCCTGGCTCATATTCTTGGCGCTGGATCGAACGGTCAGTTCGAACAGGTCGCCATGCTGGGGCTGGAATTCGATCAGCCATTGCAAAGGGGCTGCGCCGCAGAGGCCCTTCCTTTCTTTGCCCTCCACCCTGAAGTGGCCCTTGATCGGCAGCGGCATATCCCATTGGTGGAGACGGTTCTGATCCAGTTGGGTCAGCCGCAGCTCATTCCATCAGTCCAGAGGGTGCTTGAGCGCCTGCCTCCGGGGATCAGCCTCGATCAGTTCGGAGTCCTCTCTGCCCGGAACATCCCGGTGGTGCGGCTCAATCTGGGGGGGCTGCAGCCAGGAGTGGTCGCCGATGTGCTGGGCTCTTGCGGATGGCCTGGTGCGCTCCGCCCTCTGGACGCCGATCTCCGGGCGCTGGCCCGCCACTGCTATTCCCTGGAGATCGGCCTCGATCTCCATCTTCAGGGCGTCAGTCCGCGGCTGGGGGTGGAGTGTTTCGGAGGCCAGGTCGCTGCAGCCGGCGCGGACGACAATCTGACCACTTACTTGGTGCGCCTGGGTCTCTGCACTCCCGCCAAGGCGGAAGCCCTGCTCACCTGGACAGCTGCTCTGCAGGCCGCCGGACACCCTGGCACCTGGCCACAAGATCAATGTTGGAGCGAACGCCTGCTGGCCGGCTCCGCGGTGCGGATCATCCGCCGCTGGCTGAATCACCTCAAGCTGATCCATCTGGATGGAAAGTGGTGCGAGGCGAAGGCGTATCTGTTCTTTGGCCTGGAGTGGCTTCGTTTATCCGATAGCAAAGTCATCAATCCTGCGCTGTCTCCTGAGAACACGCTTCTCTAGCTGTTATGTCTCACCACGTTCGTCAGCTCAGCAGCGCGACGAGCCGCTGCTGAGCTGAGCGCCAGCCTTGGCCCGTGACGCATGCTTAGTCGGTGATGGATTGCCAGGCAGCAGTCTATGGCGAAGGGCCAATCGCGGCAAAGCCACTGAATGAACCGCACCGCCCCTTGCAAGGGATTTGACGACCACGTGCTCGCATTCCCTGCGTTGTGAAGCCTTGCTTGCCTTGTCCTACGTCAATGCGTTGTGAGAAATCTCACAGATCGGCATGACGTCGCTCATCGCCTCGGCGCTCAGGCTGGAAGATTCTTTGGGAACCGGAGGACAAACACCACCGGTGCCACGTTCTGTACTGAACCATGACCAACACTCCTTCTTCAAACGATCAGCCTTGCATTGATCAGGGCGACCAAGAGATTTCTGATGATCAGCTTCATCTGATCTCTGGTGGTGCAACAACTGGAACTGCGGGTGGCGGCAAGCCATCCACCTGGGCGAGCATTAAGTCTCTGTTTTTTGGTGTAGATGCATCCTTTTACGACTGACGCATCGCCCTGGAGATCTGACCGTGACCTGCCCCCCCTTATCGGTCCAGGCCTGATGAGTGTGGGCGGTTGTGGTTCTGCTGCTCCTTGTTGAGCTACCTCCAGGGGCGTACACCCCTGGAGGACCAAGTGAGGCCTGAATGTGGTGGACTCCTGGCGCCAACACATTCAGGATTTTCACCTCTGGAGCGGTGGTGAACAGGTTGGTGTTGCGGAACTCGTGCTGGAAGCGTCCGTTGAGCGGCTCGCCAAAGACGTTCTCCCACGCGGATCCCGGCTCAAGGTAGCCGTGCATGTCCCGTTGAACGCGCACGAGCTCCGCAGGGCCTGGGCGCTGAAGTCAGGCCCGTTGTCCGACCGGATAAATGATGGGTCCGGTTCGGGGCTGGTGGGAACCTCCAACTCGGCCACCACGTTCTTGGATTTGCAATGCCTGCCTATTCGGATGGCGAGACAGAGGCGGCAGTGCTTATCGATGTCAATGCGAACTGATTGTTGATGGCTTGGGAAGTTTGTTGTATTTGCTTGCTTTTGCTTCGTTGTGGCGTCTGCCGAAGCTCTCGAGCTGAGGGTATGGCGGCCCGCCATTGCCGCTGGAGGCCTGTGATTGCGCTGGGTGTGCTCAGGTGCCCCTATGTGAAGATTCCCGAACGGCCAGAGGATGTCTTGACAGTCTACCCCTTTCCGTCCCAACATTGTTAGAGTGTATCCTACATTCTCGCCATGTCAGAAGACCAACTCAAGGCTTTCTTGGAGGCCATCAAGGGTGATGCCGCCCTGCAAGAGCGCCTCAAGGCGGCAGAAGATCTGGATGCTGTTGTGGCCATTGCCATGGAAGCGGGCTTTACGATTGGCAAGGCTGAGGTGTTGAAGGCTCAAGCGATGTCTCAGCAGACTCTGGAGCTCAGCGAGCAGGAACTGGAGGCGGTAGCAGGGGGCATGGCACCCAAAAACCAGACCCAGGGAGGAATGGGAGTCATTTGCTCCTGCTTTTGTAAGCTTCTTCCGCCAACAATCTAAAGAAATTTACCCTGCTACCCAGCGCCCTTGCGTTCGCAGGGGCCTTTATCAGAGATCTCCTGGGCTCCTTGATCTATCTTTCTTGCTTGCCGCCAGCTGCCCACAAGCAGTGGCTCCGAATTGAAGTAAGGAAATGCACCATCAGATTCAGCAGTCACGATTCATTGACATGTTTTTCCTATCCGTGTGACCCCGCTTCCTGCTGCTCTTGCTACTCTCGATCAGTTGCCTCAGCGTCCTGCTATCACATAGGTACTTTGGGGTCTTTGGCGTGATCTACTGAAGTGTGAAGTGAATTTCTCTTGTGCTTCGGCCGGCACGGCCAGCAGCGCACCCCTTTTCGATCATTCGGCACTCAGGCTCTGACTGCTTGTTCAAAGCAGCATGATCTGAGGGCATCGAACTCAGGCAGGTGGTGCTTGCGATGCCGCATCATGGGAACGGCGGTGAGTACTTGCCATGGCGGCTCGGCAGACGCTCATTGCTTACTGCCAGGGATTCCAAGGCGCCAGCCAGCCTTGGCCTCAATTTCCACTGGCTGATGACATCACGATCTCCTGGTGGCGCCAGCTGATTGCGGATGCCCCCTCCGGAGTTCTTCGCGGCCAGAGGCTTCTGGCCAGCCTTCAGTTCGCGCTACCCCAGCTGCGGTTGCCCCAGGTGGAAGGCATCAGCACGAGCGAACTCTATCGGGGACTGGTGTTGCGTGGGGAAGAGGGCACCTCGGCCGCCTTGAGGGAGCTCGGTTCTGAACCGGTTTGGCATCAGATTGGATCCCTGAGGCTCTGGCTGGCGCCCCATCCGTGCGGGGCGATGCCAGTGCTGCACACCCCCAATCGCTCGGACTTCCTCCTGCTGGTGAGAGCGCTGGCCTATCGCTGCGAGCCCATTGCCCTGGCCCATGGGGTCCACGCCCAAGCCGTGAGTGGGCTGATCCACTGGGGGCTGATTCGCCGTTTCGGGCCAATGAGCCGGTCCCACGTGATCCTTCTGCATTCAGCCCCCTACGGCTCCGTGGCCCCCAGTGAGGTGCCGGGCTGCCCTAGCCATGCTCGCTGGCAGAAGGCCTCCACGGCCCTGCGGCTCGAGCACGAGCTCACCCACCTGGCCACCAAGCGCTTATTGGGTGAGATGCGGCTGAACCTTCTCGATGAGCTGGTCGCCGATTGCATGGGGATGGTGTCAAGCCTTGGCCTCTTTAATGCCGAGCTGTTTGGCCGTTGTTTAGGTCTTGATCCCAGCGGCGAACCCCAGCGGATCGGGCGCTGGTCCAGCTACGTGGCTGATCTTGATGTCGGCGATGCCCAGCAGGCTCTTCGGCTGGTGATGGAGCGAGCCCGGGAACTCCAGGCCTCGCTCCACTCCAATCAGGAACTGCTCCAGCCTGAATTCGCCATGAAACGCCTGCATTGGCTTTGCCAGCAGCGCCTCGATCAGGTGGTCAGTGGCAGGCCATGAGCGTCAGCTGCCCTTCAGCTGGCGGTGGTGATGCTCAACCCCCGCAATCAAAAGCAAAGAGCGTGCGGTAGCCGGTGGTTGCCTTAATGCAGTTTTTTGTGTAAAGGCAAGGCAGCCCACCGGCGGCATTCTCTAGTTCATTGTCGCCCAGTTCCTCGCTGCCTGAGATCTTGGCGGAGAGCGAAGCAATGTCTTCGCTGCTCAGAGCAAACCCTAGTTCTTTGGCTAAGATGGAAGCTTCATCGGCGGTGCTGGCCAGCTTCAACTTTTCTTGGAGGGAAGGATCCTCCGCGATTTTGGCTAGAAAGGCGCGGATTTGATCTTCTGACATGGAGGCCATTACTAATGGTCCCTTGTACCATGACAAAATGTGGACCTCCTGTCAACAGAGCCCCGACTGCGCAACAGCGGGGCGTCGCCTATGTACCTGCCTTGATTTCAGTCGGCCAGAGGCCTGCGGAGAGCAGGGAGGTCAGCACCTGGCGCGACCCTGGATCTTGAAGCAGGGCCAGTCCCATGCCGCTGAGACCGGTGAAGAAGCCCGGCAGGATCAGCTGCTCGTCGTCGATTGGAAAGCATCGCAAACTTGGCGCTTGCTCCCTAGGCCCATCGCAGCGACTCAAGCCTTTGGCACGCTGGCGGAGAGCCGCCTCCCGGCAGAGATCCTTGACATCCTGCGCCAGGGGCCAGGGCCCTTCGCCGACAAGTTCCAGCACCGCCAGTAGACCAAGGTTTCCGCAGCAGAGATGATCACTTTGGCGCTCTTCGCAGGCAGCGGTGGTGCGTAGGGCAATCTCTATCTCTTCGGCACAGTGATCATCCCAGAGGGCTGTTCCCCAAAGGCAGGCACGTCCCAGGGCGACGCCGGGCGCACCATGGCACCAGCCCACGGAGAAGGAAGGCACTGGTTCGGTGCCGGAGCGGATGTGGTCAATGAAGTAGGAGGGCCAGTTAGCTTGCCGAGGATCGAAACGTCTCCGCTCGTAGGCCAGAGCGGCAGCGGCGCCGGCGCGAAAGCGCTCTTCTCCACAGCTTTGGTGCAGCCGGGCGAGTGCTGCCGCGAAGCCAGCAGTGCCATGGGAAAAACCCAGCAGGGGTGGTTGATGGGCTCGCAGGCCCCAGGCGCCTTCATCGTTCTGTTTGGACAGCAGCCGGTCTCCTGCAATCCATGCCAGCTTCGTCGCGGCTTCCCCCCCCTGCCGTAGCAGGGGGCCGATCAGTCCGGCAGATCCACCGATCAGATCGAGCTGTCCATCGCTCTGCAGTGCCCGAGGCAGGGCTGCCTTAATCAGCACTTCCACAAGATCGGACTCCCCTAGAAGTTGCAGGCCCAGCAGAATGCCTCCACTTCCATTAATTCCCAGGGGTTGATCCCTCCACCAGCGCAGCCTGTTGTCGTCTTGGGGCTGGTTTACCAATTCGCGAATCGGCCTGAGAATCGCCTCGATCACAACGCCGCGATCTGGTGCAGCGCAAGGTTCTGAGTTTGGCCTATCCGTGGGTAGTCTCAGATCTTGCAGACGCTGTAGAAAACAGGCGATGCCGATCGATCCGCCATACAGCGCGTTGCCCACTAACCCGAAGCTGAAGCTCTCCCCATCGGCCCCTAGATCAATGCCCAGCCATTCGATCTCTCCTTGGGGATCGGCAATCGCTAGATTCATAATCTGAAGGCTCACACGGCGGGCCGCCTCGAGGTCATCGATCGGAGAATCGATAGAAGGGAAGCTTGCAATCTGTCCGGCCGGGTCCTTCGCCAAGGCTGGCTCCGGAGGGGCCGTTCCCAGCGCCCGGGCTGCTGCGGCTCCGCGGATCAGGCGCAATTGAAAGGCGATCTCCTCGATGTTGAGAGCTTCAAGTCGCTTCTGCGCCGCTGCCAGGCCACTCGTTCGGATGAAGCCGGGGAGTTCCTCCAGGGCCGGACCGGGGTGGAGGCCGTTTCTCGTGCTTGGGGAATTGCCCAGCAAAAGGGCGTCGCCATCGATCCGGTGCGTGAAGAACGGGATGTCCAGTCGATCCATCTGCCTCACCTCCTCTCCGAACACCGGCCAGTGGAGGGGTCGGGATTCGGCCAGCAGGTAACTGCGCGCCAGGACCTCTAGCGTCATCTCTCGGGCGAAGGGCGAGCGCAGCGCCTTTGGTGCTACCAGCTGGCGTTGAATAGCGCCATACACCTGCGTGTCCCGCAAGACGAGGCGTCGCTGCAGGCCACGGAAACGGCTGAGAATCCCATCGGCCTCCAGCCAACGACCCCGCTGCTCCTGAATCGCCTGAGCCTGACGTTCGAATCCCCTGCAGAACGCATCAAGGTGGCTCTTGAAGGGATTGGTTGCACCGATCCCCACCGGAAGGCTGGTGGGCAGTTCCGCTGGACGTGACACCCTTCCGAACAGCATGCCATCGCTGTTCAGGCCCACCCAACCCGACACAGACCGCTGTTCTTTTGCAGGTGGTCGCACTCCCAGGGCACTGATATCGACAGCGCGTTTGCTTGCCCCCATGACCCCCCATTGGGGCAGCAGTCCAGAGCGCAGTACTGAACCCAGTAGTCGGCGCTGCAGCAGTGACGGTGCCGGGGCCATGGTCTCGACCACCGCTTCGCCAATGTGATCGGGAAGCTCCGGCTCCAGCAGTGTTTCGGTGTCGATCAGCAGTAGCTGGTCGGAGCAGGCGATCAGGTTCTCGTGGTGACAATCGGTGCAGCCCAGCACATGCAAAATTGCCGTCAACCGACCAGCATTGGTATAAAATAACTCCAATTCATCTGCGCTGCTGCAGACGCGGTGGGGAACCCACTCCATGTAGCCGTAGCCCTCGCACGCCAGTACCGCAAGAGTTCTAAGTGGTTTTAATTCGCTATGGCTATTTAGATCTTTAAGTGCCCTCTGGTAAGCGGCATCCACACCCATATCCTTCGGCTTGTATACGATTCGTACTTCACCCTCGGATCTCAGTTGGGAGGCTGGATCTGCAAAGCTTTTGTGGGTAACTTCTGCCTGGGGAGGAGATTCTTCGGCACAGGACTTTATAAAATGCAGAATAGCCACTGTTCGCCCACCTCGGTGGGGATCGCTGAGTCCCTGGCTTACGCCACTCAGCCTTTGGGCCCGATCCAGTCCGAACCAGTTAACCAAAGCCTCCCGGTCGGCCCTAAGGCGGCGAAGCAACTCCTCACTGGCCTCCTGCCATAACGCATAAATCGTGCCGATCAACCGGCCTAGCTCAGGAAACTCATGAAGCAGTGAGGAGAGTCCATCGCGTCGGTTGCCCCGGATGAAGGCCTCGTAGTGCTCGCGCACCGGTGGTCCCTTGCCGTCGCCCGCGGCGCCCAGATGGCGGCCGACGCCATCTCGCGCACCTTCGTGGGCTCGACCGTGGCCGAGGTCGAGCAGACCCTGATCATCGACACCCTGGAGCACTGCCTGGGCAACCGCACCCACGCGGCCAACATCCTGGGCATCTCGATCCG
>Ga0114972_10001124_pt1 | contig 20175 bp, 22 predicted proteins | sample M_140807_EF_Meta_FD_87354 | JGI IMG/M metagenome (GOLD analysis project Ga0114972, IMG submission 87354) | Freshwater microbial communities from Lake Montjoie, Canada to study carbon cycling - M_140807_EF_MetaG | ecosystem: Environmental > Aquatic > Freshwater > Lake | place: Lake Montjoie... | reverse complement strand
CGGTATTAATACCTCTCGACACATGGGACATCCTAACGTAATATCCATCTTGTCGTAACATAAACTACATATAAAATGACCATTACAACAAACGGTTAAATTTTCATTACTAATAGCGTAGCAAACGGGGCATTTTGGAATACATGAAAAATCCAAGGACAACATTTTTAAAAAAACTTGGATTTTTAAAAATGAATTTCAATTTTCTATAAAACTTATTTAAAAACATATATATTATTAATAAACCACCGATAGCTCAGTTGGTAGAGCTTTGCGTTGTAGTTGGTAAAAATAATACCGCAATTGTCGGGTGTTCGACTCACTCTCGGTGGAAAAACTTATTAAAATGCTTTATTTTTTTAATAATTTATTCAAAGGGATCAAATCCTTGCTCTGTCCAAGTAGCAACTCGTCGAGGATGACAAGCTTTCATCATGAGTTCCTCTCTAATAATTTCCATTTCAGCGTGTTTCTTTTCCATCAACAACACGCTTTCCTTTTCCTTGAACGCTTCGATAAGATATCTTGCCTCTTCAAGAACTTGAACGGGTCCAGAAATTATAAAATCAGCTTGACTCGCTCGTGACTTTAGAAGATCAGCATCGTATCCATGCCCATGATCCCATCCAAACTGTCTGTCAGCTAAATCAAAATAAGTCAACTCAACTCCAGTATCAATCTCGTAATTCATATCATCATAACTAGGATTTTCACGAACCCAGTCCATCAAAGGGCTATCAATAGGTATAGTCACGTACCCATTAAACCAAGCTTTATAAGTTCCCATAAAGAGAGGACGAATGACGATTTGATAACCATCCTTGGTTCTAATACACATCGTTGTAGCATCTCCTCTCAAACGGTCAGAAGCGGTTTCCATCGGAGTTTCATTGTCCTTGAACGTGATTTCCCAATATTCAGGATCGCGAATGACACACTTTGAACGAGCAGACTCCAGGTTTCTCATAAAAATTTCGTTTGCCATCTTTGGATTTAATAGTTTAATTTTAATAGTTTAATTTTAATAGTTTAAATAAGGGGTTTTAACAACTTGGAGTCTTGATGATAAAAGTTGTTTTTTGTCCAGAAAAAATAAAAAAAATCATTTTTCAGGCATGACTTTTAAAAAATTTTCTTTCCACAATTGTGCCATCAAGATCCAGTATTTGAAATAAATCTTGCAACGCAATTAATCGATTTTGTGGGTTTAATGGAACAACTTTGGTTGGTTTTTTTTGTTTAATCAATAAAAAATAATATCGATGTTCACCCGTTGTTTTAGGAGGATGAGGTCCTACATAGGGTAAAATAGTGTTTCCTGGGTTTTTGGCAAAGTCAGAGGTAAAATTGGTAATCAACCAATGTATTTTATTTCCGTCTTCGGCATCTGGATCCATCATAATAAGAGTATACAATCGTTCTTTTCGAAGTTTAAAACAAACTTTTGGGGGGTTAAATGTATACACTTTAGATATGTAATTTCCTTCCTCTACTTTAAATTTTGACAAGTATTCAATTTCCATTTATTTCTAAAAATTTTTTAATTATAAAATGAATAAGGAGCAACAAGAATTAAAAAATTTTTTAAATCAATTCAAAGGAACAATCCAACAAAAAAAACGTTATTTTAAAGAACGTTTAGAACAAATACAAGATTATGGTTACGACTCGGAGGAAGCGGAAAAACAAAAACTAGAAAAAATATTGGAATTAATTCAAATGCAATCTCTTTCTAAAAAGTATAGAAAAAAAAACATACTAGGCAAAGGAAATGTTGGACAAGTTTTTTTAATGCAAGATCAAGAAAACCCACAGAAACAATATGCTTATAAAAGAAATGTTAAAAAACATGAAAAAAAATTAACGTACCAAGCTCAACTTTTAAAACAAGTTAACAAAAGAGTTCCTTCTAAAAGTAATCTTAAATATATACAACACGCTGATAATATACTTATTACAGAATATTTAAAGGGATTTGTAATGTTGAATGAATTTTTAAAAATAGCTCCAGAAAAATGTTTAAAAGTAATACCAAAAGTAAACATTGCGGTAAATGAATTACATAGTGCCGGTATTTCTCACCGTGATTTAAAAGGAGAAAACATAATGATCAATCCAGAGACTCTAGAAATAAAAATTATAGATTTTGGAGTTGGTTGTATAAAAGATTCCTCAAAATTCAATTGTAGAAATTTGGTAGGGACAACTCCAAAATATTATCCTCAATACCAGCAACATGGAAATTTCCAAGATTGGATGCAAGGAGATAATAAAGCTTTGGATATTATATGGAAAGAATTATGTGATGTATAAAAATTAAATTTTTTATTTGTAAATGGAAGAAAATAATTGTCAATTTGTTAGCTCTCATGGTATCGCAAAAATGGTCGATCAAATCCCAAGTATACAAAATACAAAGTTATTTACCTATAATTTTCAATATGTAAATAATTATGCAGAAACTATTTATGTTCATACCCCAGATTTGGAAATGTTTTTCCAAAACTTTGCAGACAAATTTCAACAACCTTTTATATTAGTTTCAGGAAATGATATTAAAGCAATTCCTGAACAATTACCAAATGCAAAAGAATATATTTTACACCCAAAATTACTTCATTGGTGGATTCAAAATTATACAGGAGGGCTTGGACCTAAAGCTCATTTTTTACCTTTGGGAATGGATTACCATACGTTACAATGGAATTTGGATCATAAATGGGGAAAACAACAAAATCCCAAAAAACAAGAACAAAGTTTATTAAAAATTAAGAAAAATATGATTCCTATTCAAAATACAATTTCCACCAAAGCGATTGCAAACTTTCAAACAACTACTTATGGTGAACCCAATCTTCGAGAAAAAAGACGAGCACCTATTCTTGAAATTTTAAAAAAGAAAAGTTGCGTCGAGTTTCTTCCGGAGCAAAAAAGAGACGCTTTTTGGCAAAGTATGTGTTTTTACGCCTATGTAATTTGTCCTCCAGGTTTTGGATATGATACCCATAGAACTTGGGAAACATTAATGATGGGACGTATACCAATTATTCAAGCTTCACCCATAGATAAGGTATATTTTGGGCTTCCTGTATTACGGGTAAAAGATTGGAATGTAATTGATGAAGAATGGTTACATAATAACTTTAATGCTATTGTTTCAAAATGGGACACTTATGAATGGGATCGTTTGAACTTGTCTTATTGGCAAAAAAGAATGACTAAAATTTAAATTTTTATTTTATAAAAATGCAACAGCAAAATAAAATAAAAACATTTGTGAAAGAATTTACGCTAACGAGCTATGAATCGATTTTAGAAAAGTTGATTAAAAAAACAACTGAATTTCAAGATTCTGGAAATGAAATTGTAGCAATTCAAGTTGATTCTTATAATCCAATGTTTAATTTTGTTGGTAAAGAAACAACAGTTGTAATGATTTGGTATAAAAAAGCTTCTAAAAATAGTCCAAAGCAACCTCCAATAAAATATAAATTTGATGAATATTCTACCACTAAACACAAGGAAATTACGCAAGAAATTTCACCCTTTTTAAACAAAAAACAAATTATTAGTGTAAACTTTGATTCGTATCATTCTATATTTGGATTTGTTATAACCGCAGTTACTATTTTTTACGTTTAATTTGGAAATTAACTCTTGAAGAAAGTCAAAAAAGTATTTTTGTTTGGAATGTTGAGATTGTAATATAAATTTTAGTCAAAATTATCCAATTTTTTTTTACCTCCAGTTCTTAAATAGTTTTTTACCGGTAAAAAGAAATTTTGAAATACTTGTTTTTGATAAGGATCAATTAAATCGATAGGGGAGGGTTCAGGAAGACCGGTAGGGATAAAAATTGGAACATTATTTACAGGAAGATCTGGAATTGGTTTTGTATTTACTAGACTAATTGAATATAGTGTATTTCCTAATGCAGATAAGTAGATTGAACTCATTACTACTTTTACAAAATATTTTTTTTGTTTATAGAGATTGTTTTATTTTACAAGTTCCTCCATCACAAGAGCCAGAACTCGAGCTATTCGTTTCAAATCCAATATTAAAGACTTTTTGTTGGAAATCTTTTCTTAATTCTCTAAGCATTTGACTTGCTTCATGAGAATTTTTCTCTGGATTTTCATACCAAAATTTTTGAATACCTCGAACCTTGTCTGGGATTTCTTTCAATAAGCCTTTATAAGAGGCCGTTTTATCTAAAGTAACAGCTTCTTCACTTAATCCTTCAATGGCTAAAAAATGTTTGATACAACAATCATAACAACGTTTTTTATCATGACTGAGGTGATCTTCAAGCAAAATACATTGTTTACAAATTTCACGTAAATTAAAACGACAGTCTAAAACAGGTAATAAAAATTGATTTTCACCTGGTATGGGAGAAATTGGAGTTTTTTGATTATTTGAAGATTTAGAAATATTTGATAAGGGTGTAATTTGTTGAGAAGGTGGTTTAGATGGTACCATGGTAGGATAGTTTCCAACAGAAGTTTTATTAGGCAACATACAAGAGTTTTGAGGTTTATTATACAATTCCCTAGCATAAAAATTGGTTGAATTTGGATCTTCGGGAGTCAAAGGAGGAGGTAAATTAGGCCCCCCTGGAACATAAGATTGAACTACTTGAGGAATTTCATTACTTACACTAGGAAAAAATGGATTTTTATCAAAAGGTAATTCTGGAGATTGATAATATTCTCTATTGTACCATTGAATTGGAGCATTGGGATAATAAGGATTAAATTTTCCCGAATTTGGAGAAGCAACTGTAAGGCATTTGAACCCTTCGGCAGAAGGCATTTGAGAATTTTGTTCTTGACTTAAAGAGGAACAAGAATATTTTATATCATCAGTGGATGCATGGACGCTACCTATTTCATTCAAACTTTTATACATTTTTTAAACACCTTTTATTTAAAATTCAAAAAAAATTTTTAAATTAAACCTTGTTTTAAATCAAATCTATTTTTGTTAATAATTTAAAAACTAAATTTTACTTATAAAAATGTCCTCGATTATTTTAGCTACATTAACATATACAACCCTAATAACTCTTAGTATATGGACTTGTAAAAATGAATTAATTGCAATCACAACATTATGTGCTGGAGGCACTGCATTAAATATTTACATGTGTACAATTATATCTTTATTCCTTTCTAAACAATCCTATAATGATTGGAAACAATCAATTTCAGGAAAAAGAACAATTTATAATAGTATACAACCGATGCTTTTAATATGGTTATCATCATTATTTGGAATGAAAGTTTTAGATTGGAAATATGAATGGAATGATTGGAATTTTAATTTGTGGCATTGGATAATAATGATTATTGGAGTTGATATTGGCTTTTATACAGTACATTATTTATTTCATACAGTAAGAAATTTACAAGAAAAGCACTATTATCATCATGAATGTGATTTGAAAAAATTGGGTTCTTTATGCACTTTAGATGACGATTACATAGAGGCTTTTTTAAGAGACTACCTACCAGTATTAGTATCCTCTGTATTTTGTAATAATTTTCATGTTTTTACGTATAATTTATTTTATATAATTTATACCTGGTGGGCTTTTTATATACACTCAACTTTGAATACTTACCATAATAATCATCATAAATATTTTAATTGTAATTATGGTGTTTTTTACTTTACAGATTATATTTTAGGAACTTTTAAAAAAGATTAATTCATCTTTTATTTTCCCAACAATGAAAAAAAGAAATTACATATATAGTTCCAAGACCGTAGAGAGTACCTACAAGAATCCATAATTCAATCATTTTTATTTAAAATTTTTCTATTTTAAATTTAGAAAAATAGAATTGATTATTTCCATTTCTAAAAACCTTGATTTCATTTTTATTAAAAGAAAAAAATTGATTTATAGAATTCTTTAAAAATTAATTTTACAAAAATGCATCCTGTAATTTTTCCTATTATTGGAACTTTAGTATATATCAATTTTATATGTCCTTTTAATACAGTAATTAAATCGATTAAAACATTTTCTATATTTCATAATATATTCTTGGCTTTATTTAGCCTATATATTTTTATTTCGCTTTTCAATATTTTATGGCAAAAAGGTCTTCATTTCGAGTCTCAATTTTATCTTGTGCAAAATCCAACAACAGAAAATGAAATATTATGTAATAAACTTATTTATTACTTTTATTTATCGAAATACTATGAATATATGGATACTTTAATCCTAAAAGCACAGGGTAAAAAGGCTTCCTTATTACAAACTTTCCATCATTGTGGAGCTGTCATTTCTTGGTATTTGGGTTATTATTATAAAGTAGATGCAGTTGTACTTATAACTATTTTAAATGCAGGTATTCATACTATTATGTATACCTATTATTTATTAACTTTGTTGAAATTTAAAGTAGGGTTTATAAAGCCTATAATTACAAGTAGTCAAATTTTACAATTATTGGTTGGAAATACTAGCACTCTTTATTTTTATTTTCCCCCCGTAGAATCGATTTTCAATTACAAAATTATTATATTTGTAAATTTGTATGCAATAATTTTAATTGAATTATTTGCTAAATTTTACTATGATAGTTATATAAAAAAGAAAATTATTAAAACAAAATGAGATTTTTAGAAGGGTTATCTACAGGAGCAATGCTGGGTAGTTATATTTTAAAGCAAAGATCACTATTGGATCATCTTTTAAATAATATTATTGTTCATTGGTTTTTTTCTTTTTGGTTTCACATGACTTATTTGCAACAAATTTATATAATGGATGCATTATTAATACATATGATGATAATTGAACGGGCACTAAAATGCTTTCCAGAAGTTGGTGTGTATTTTCAAGTTTTATTTTTGGTTAGAAATGAAAAATATGGTTACTTGTATAATGTTTTGGTGGCCTTTTTAGGAACTTATTTATGCGGTCCTGTCAAAAACCAAATATCTATATTTTCACCTTACATGTCAAGTATAGTCATTGCTGGTATGTTTTATATACTTAATTATGTATTTTATCTAAAAGGTTTTAAAAAAGCGAGTTCTTATTCTATAATTATTTATCATTTATTTTTAGGTTTGAATGCATATTATGAGTTACCATTCTACCAATTTACTGAAAATTCTTGGCTAATAATAATGTTACGAATTCTAGTTTGGATGAAATTTTTATATTATCTTCTTACAAATGTTATAATAATTTCATAAAATGGTTGGCAATTTTAATAAAAATATCTTGTTTATTTTCATTATATTTGCGACCAAGTTCCAAGAATTGACAAAGTTTTTGGAGTGAGATATTTTTTTCTAAATAAGCTTATTTAGAAAATTTTTACTAAAAATAGCTGGTTTATACCATTAACAATAGATTTTTGGGGCAATCTTATAAACACCCTTCATGGGCACATAATAACTTGGTTTTGTCCACTACCTTTTTTCATCAAAACTTTCCGTAGATGAATCAAAACCTCCGAAAGTAATTTGGAATGGGTCTTATCCTTGATAGGTCTTATACTAGATTCTTGTAAAAAATCTACCCATTTGGAGGAAATCTTTTCTTGGTATAAAGTTGGAGTGATAATAATAGGTCTAAAAACGTCAATGACAAATTTGCGTTGCTTAAATGTTTGAGGACAACGTGTATTTTTCCATTTTGCACGTAGATTTTCACGCTGAGAATGTGCAAGGGTGGTCATCCCTAACGCCCTCTCAGGATAGATATTGTTTAAATAACACAATAACCCCGCACAGAGCATGCCCGATCGGCCATGACCCCCTTTACAATGTATATATACCTTTTCCCCTGCTTTAAGAGAATTGATTTTTTCACATAGTTGGTAAACAAACTCTTTAAATTTCTCCACATCTTCAGGAACATTATTGTCTAAAATAGGGTAAGAACAATATAAAAGATTGGTGTTTTTAATATCATTAAAATATGGGTAAAGATTAAATGAATTTTTTTCATCATCGGTGGTAACGTCTACAAAAATTTTGGTGCCATGACTAACTAATGTATCATACCATTCTTTACTAGGATAACCGCCAAAATACAGAGAATCCTGATAAACAAGAGAGGCAAAGTAAAACATGAAATATTGGATATCTTTTAATTTGACAAAAAATTTATTAAATCGTTTTTTGATTTTTTTGATTTAAAGTAAATTTTACAAAAATTTAAATATGCAAACTGGATTAAATCGTAATGTAATTGATAAATTTTATACTAAAGAAACTGTTGCTCAAAAATGTATAGATTCTTTTAAAAAGTTTATTGTTGCAATTAATCCCAACGATTTAATAATTGAACCTAGTGCAGGAAACGGTATTTTTATTCCTATTATAAAATCCATTTCAGCTCACCATTTGTTTTTAGATTTAGAGCCTGAACACCATCAAATTATCAAACAGGATTATTTGACTTTTTCTTTGGATCCCAGTAAGAAATACAATAAAATACATGTAATTGGAAATCCCCCTTTTGGTCGCCAATCCTCTTTGGCTGTAAAATTTATCAAAAAATCATGTGAATTTTGTGATAGTATATCTTTTATTTTGCCCAAAAGTTTCAAAAAGCCCAGTTTAAAAAACAAATTTTCCTTAAATTTTCATCTATTATTTGAGGAAGATTTACCCAATAATTCGTTTCTGGTTGGAAATATGGAATATCATGTTCCTTGTGTATTCCAAATCTGGGTCAAGAAAAAAGAATCAAGAGATAAACCTAAAAAATTAAAACCAATTAATTTTGTATTTGTTAAAAAAGCAGAAAATCCTGATATTTCTTTTCGACGTGTTGGATTTAATGCCGGAGCTATTGATGCGAATATAGAAAATAAAAATATACAGACTCATTATTTTCTAAAATTTACCAATGACAAGTCGTTGGAACAAAATATAAAATTATTAACAGAATTAAAATTTGAATCCAATAATACTGTGGGTCCCAAATCAATATCAAAAGATGAATTAATTACAAAATTAAACCCTTTATTCAAATAAAAAATTAAATCTTTATTTGGATTGGAAAAGCATTAGGAATTTTTATATTTTCAATACTTTTTTCATCATAAATCTTTAAATGAACCATTAATGCTCTAATTGTATTACTATGAGAAACTAGTAATACATTTTTACTTTGTTGTAGACTTGGATAAATAAAATAATCAAAATAATTCCCAGCTCTTATTTTTACATCGTGTAAACTTTCCCCAAATACTGGTCTATAATGATAGGATTTTTTAAATTGTAATAATCCATCTTTTGTGTAAAGTTTTTCTAATTCTTCCTTATATCTGCCTGTAAATATACCATAATTTCTTTCTTTAAAAGCTTCTGTTTTGATAATTTTGAATTTTTTATTTAATTGTTGTTCAATTATATCACAAGATTCTAATGCTCTTTTTTGATTACTTGTAAAAACTATATCAAAATTATACTTTTTTAATCTGTCACAGGCATTTTTTACTTGATTTATTCCTTCTTGATTCATGGAAATATCTCGAAATCCCGTCAATATTTTCATTTTATTCCACAATGTTTCGCCGTGCCTAAAAAGAATAAGACTCATTTATAATACAAGGCAACTTATAAAATGTAGCGAATTTTTTCTATTGTTGAATTTTCTAATCCTTTTTGCGCATTTTCAATCCAAACAAAATTACTCAAATAATTAGACATATTCAAATCATCAATTGCTACCCATTCTTTTACAGATTTCTTTTCTATCCATGCTTTAATCTCAAGTGATCGCTGTTGTGCATAATTTTTGATTGAATAGTTTTTAGTAGATGGGGTGTAATCTATAGGAGCTTTAAGTATACCTTGATCTTTATAAAATTGTTGCATTGTTTCTAAAGGAACCCAATATTTCCAATCGGAAGAAACAACTATTTCAATGTTCAAATCTTTTTCTAAAATTTTATTCAAGATTTCAATACATTCAGGATTAAATGAATCTAATGTCTTATGATCAGGATGTGTTTTTGTATACATTACACCTTGATGATCCAAAAAAAGGATTTTTGATTGTTTCTTTGAAATAAGACGATCAACATAATCTTTATTCTCTTTTAAAGTAAAAGATTGTTCACTTACACGTAATCCTTTAAAGTAAATTGGATCAATTAAATTATTTTGGTTTGAATTATTGAGAATTGTATTTTTAATAAATTGCATATTCGATATAGGATAAATATTATTATAGCGACATGAAGTCAATATACCATTAGCAAACATATTAAGATGGAAATCCGTAATTATGTTGAAATATTCTACAGACTCCTCTATAATTTCTTTTCTTATCAGTTGAATATCTCCATTCAAGCTAAAAGTTGTGGTTCCTATCGGCGTATCATCCGTCATACAATAGGAAAAGCACCCTTTTTCTTTATTGAAAATACGATGTTGATCAATAGTTTTTAAGATTGAATGGTCAGAGAAAGATAACAAATTGTATCGAGGAGCAGTCTCAACTTTTTTAATCCACAAGGGAAAAGCGGAATCAAATTTACCTTGATCAAAATTCCAAACCATTAATTTGTCAGAGTACTTAATATTTTCAATTGATTTTTCTGTTCCATTCTCTAATTTTATCATAGTTCCTTTGGCTAAACAAAGAAACGATCTACCCGTTACACCTTCTCCGTAACCCGTGCCTATAGTATTGCTAGCATATGCTCTAACATAAGTTAATTCAGTTGAATCATCAAACCAGCTATATTTGTAATCTCCCAAACCGTAGCCTAATGGTGCTGTTTCTTTGCTATCGGCTATAGTTGGTATAGGGTTTGTGACGGACCAAACAAAACCTCTTTCGGTAATGGATGAATTTCCATTGGTTGTAACATTACCGTTGCAACTAAATTGAGCGGGATTAGGAGTGGTTAGACTTCCAGTTGTAACGGTAGGAGTTGAGGTTTCGGTCGAATTTAATAGAAACCATTGAACATAAGATGAATCCGTTCCGCTAGATGAATTAATTACAAATTGTCCAGAAATAATATTAGAAACACTCAAGATTCCAGGATTTGAAATTGGTTGTAAATAAGTAAGAGTAATAATAGAGGATTCAGTACAAGAAGCATTATTTACTGTTACAAGTCCATCTACCAATTGTGTAATACCAATGGTCACCGCAGGAGAGACCCCAGTAGCTCCTTGAACACCAGTAGGTCCTTGAGCACCAGTTGCGCCTTGTGGACCAGTAGGTCCTTGAGCTCCAGTAGCCCCAAACGCTCCTGTTAATCCATTAATAGATTTTACTGTTAAACTATCCGTAACTATATTATTTGGAGTAATTACTGTATTACCATTACTGAATGAAATGACTCCGTCTTGAATTATAGTGCTATTGGGTCCAACTCTAATCTCAGCATTGGGGGCACGAGTATTAAACCCGATTACATTTATTTGATTATCAAGCATCTCAACTTTTCTAGACAAATCATTTATTGCTCCAAAAGGTCCACAATTTATATTTTGATTCGACATCTCTACAAATGATAAAATATTATTTACAATTTTGCTAAATCATTTTTTTTTTATATAAAAAGAAATGAAACCTATCATCTATAATATTGTAGGGAATAAAAAAGATAATTATAATGATTTCATTGGTCAAAAAAAATTGTATCAAAAGTTAATAACTCAAATGCTAAAAAAAGCACAAAAACAACAACTAAAAAAAAAATGTAAAAATACGCAAACATTATATGGAGATAGTATTAGTGAAATAGATTCTAAAAAATTTTACAAGACTAGAAATAATTATTGTCATCATATGGATGAACTATTAGCATATCTTGTAAGTTCTTTAGACAGTCATTTAGAACCTTTAGACGAAAATAATGTCCAGCGTTTATGGGCTGATAGTTCTCAAAAACAAGCATTTTTAAAAATTCAAAATCTAGATCCAGAATTATTAATAAAATATAATGAAATGATTTCCCAAAAAAAGAAAAAACAACAATCTCAATCAAAAATGGAATTTTACAAATATATAGAATTAATAGGTAAACTAGGTTTTATTTTAATGAATGATGAAACAACAAGTCATGCGCAAACAGGATTTGCGAATAGTGCAAAATGTATTGAAAAATTTATGCAATTGTTAGATAAAACCGATCCAGGAATAAAAGATAAAATAATGAATTTAAGAAATTATAATTCCAAGTCAGTGATTGAAGAATTAGAGAATATAAGTGCAAGTTGTATACATGGTATTGGAGGTAATTTTGCTAGTATATATTTTTTTTATTATTTAAAATTCAAGAAAATGTTTCCCTCTATTCAGTTATTACCATTATTCTTGGAGAGTAATGGTGATATAAAATCTCCTCAATTTTTAGGAGGCAAGGTTTTTACCAAAGAAATTGAGTCAGCACAACCAGGACAATTAATTTGGAATAATTATTTCATTCCGGAATCCACAACAGGAAGGTTTCAATTTTATAAAAGAGAGCAAGGACAATTAGAAGAAAGTCAATTATGGGCTATGTATGAGCTTGTTAGTGAATTTGATTTAATTTAAATTTAGCAAATACAAAATTTTAATTTGTTTAATTAAAATGATTGGAATTATATTTATAACGCATAATTTTAAACCGGAATTTATAAATACTTTGAAAAAAATAGATACACATCCTGATATTTTTAAATACAAAGTGTTGGTTTTATTTGATAATTCACATGATTATGAAAATTTTATTAATGATTTATTTCAACATGTGTCTATAATTAAAATAAAACGAATCACGACATCTTATGATCATCTTGGGCATTCCATGTATATAAATTATTTCCAACAAAATTATAATAGTATAAAACAATACCAATACATTTGGTTTATTGAAAATGATGTCTATTATCCAGGAAGTTTAATAGATTTTATCCAAACGCATTCAGGGTATGATTATGATTTAATGGTCAGCGAATATGGTACAAGAGATTTTTTATGGTCTTGGACAGATCAATTGACTGGATTTCAAAGTAAAAAAAATATAGGGGTTTTGGCTGTTATTATGAGAATGTCTCAAAAATTATTATTAATTCTTATTAATATTCTAGATAAAAGTCATACCGGTTATTTAGAATCTATTTTACCGCATATTTGTATAGAAAACAATTTATCGATTCACCAATTTTTACCAGAAACGTGTGGAATTATAACTACAGATGGTCGTTTACCTTTATTAAAACTAATTGAAAATGATATAAAAAACAATACTAGATTTTATATAGAAAATAAAATTTATCATCCAATAAAATTATAAATATTAATAATTCATGTTAAAAGCCATATATTGTGGATGTCTACGACGTAATTTAATAGGAGCATGAGCCCTTAATCCTTCTTTATTAAAATCTCCTAATAATGTTGTCCATACCGTTAATTTCTTGTTGGCTTGTTCCATTTCCATTTGATTTTTGATATTACTCACAATTATATTAATAGTTTGATTAATAATAGTTCTCATATCATTTCTAGGTTCTGCTTGAGGAATAATATATCTAGTATGGATATCTCCAACATTGGTTCTAGTTCCAAAACGATAAACATTAGACATGACACTTGCAATATTTTCATTCGATACAATAATTGGGCGATTTTGCGGATCAACTCCTTCTAATAATTTAGTAATAGCTTTACTAATTGCATCTAATTGAGGTTCTGAATACATACTATTTAATTCACAATTTCCGGCAGAGGTTTCCTCCCATCCAACATTGGCCATAAAATTACCATTATAAGATGTATTTAACAAAGTACTATATGAAGGTAACGACATTTATTTAGAGTATAAATAAATTATTTAAATTAAAAAATGATTTTTATACTTTTAATTAGGTATTCCCGGTCTATTTTTGGATGTTGTATTAGGAGCAGTGTTAAAATAAGCAGTTGCAGGTCTTTCAGTTGTAGGAAAAGCTCCTTTATGTGGCATACCTCGATAGGCATTCACTGTTTGCTTAGGAAGGTGTTTTGATCCTGGTAAAAAATCTGGTGTGTAATAAACGGGAGGAGCAATATGACGACGTTGTTGTTTGGGTGGGGGAGGAGCCGGTTTTTGTTTTTTAACTGTTGGGGTAGTTTGAACTTTGGTTCTAGTTTGAACTCTAGTTGGAGCACTCGTTTGAACTCTTGTGTTGGCACTAGTAGGATTTTTTGAAAATAGAGCACTCATTAAAGGAAACATTGGTACGGTCGGATTTCTAGGAGGAGGCCGGGGTGCTTGTCTTGGAACTTGACGATTACGAGTAGGAAATAAAAAAAATGATGGAGCTGTAGCACGCGGAGGTGCTGGAGTGGGAACTGGAGGAGGAGGAGTAGGAAATAACAACCATCTTATTAAAGGAAATGACGCCGCTGTTGGGGGAGGAGGAGGTAATGGTCTTGGAGCTGGCGGTGCAGTTGGAGTTAATAACCATTTAATTAAAGGAAATGATGCTGATGTTGGAGGTGGAGGTGGGGGTGGTGTTAAAGTTATTGATGGAGCGCGACGATCAGGAATAAATAAAATTAGTAAAAGGATAGCCGGTAAGATATATTGTAACGCCATGAGGTAATCAAACTTGCTTAAAAACATTAATAAATTAAATTTTTTTTCCCACATTGGCGCACGATATATAACTAAAGGATATTCTGGATGTGGGATATCCTTAATATCCACTAAACTATCTATTTTTAAGTCATTTATTTTCCAAAGGATAGTAGCCCAAATTGCTTCAATCAAGTTTTCCAAGTCTTGAAATAATTGTGAAAATTCATGAGAAATACTAGATACAATATTCCAAAAAAGTTTACATATAGCATTCAATATTGATTCAAACAAATTTAAAATAAATTGTGAAATTTCATCTTTAAAAATTAAACCTAAAAAAGAAAGTGAAATAAAAATTCCAAAATAATAAAATGGTCTTTGATTTTTATGAATAAAATTTTTAATTTTTTCTAAATTGATTTTTGTATTTTTTTTAAACATTTCAAAACCCTTTTTAATACCTTGAATACACTCCAAATTATCTGTTTCAGAAACTTTTGATCCTTGCGATTTTAATTTTTTTTTACCAAAAATAATTTCAAAAAATTCATTTATTGATTTATTTTCTTTTTTGCTTAGGTATTGTGTTATTTTTTTGAATATCGAATCTGTAGAATTAATATCTATCACTATTTCTTCATCTTTTTGTTTTTGTTGCTGATAATTTTTTAATCCATCTTCTATTTTTTCAACCTCAATAATTAAGTCGTCTCTTGCATCTTGAAATTGACTTTGATCCCAATTATCAAATTGACCTTGTTGTCCCATAATATACTGAGTTTGTATGTACGGTCTTTGTTGACTAAATTGTTGTCTTTGTTGTCTTTGTTGTCTTTGTTGTCCATCTACTGCTGGATAATAAGTTATTTGATCTTGTTGTTGTTGGAAATCATATATTTGATCTTGTCGTTTTGGACCATAACTCATTTTTTTATATAATTACAAATAAAAAATGATTTTAGAATAGTTTTTGAAACTTGAATTTTAAAATGCTTACCAAAAATCATTTTATAAATATTTGTTTAATTTATTTTTTTTGGATTTTAGCACATTACATTTGTGCTCATTTATACGCTCGTTTTTGTGCTCCGCTTAATTTTTGGGGTCTTTTACTTTCTCCTCTTGTTGTTCCTGCTCCCCATTGCCGTGCATTAAGATGGGTTATCAACATTGGAGGTGATACAATTACACAAATGTGGATTGTTTTGGGAACGTATTTGACTAGTAAATTGCTTATAAAATAATTTATGGAATTTTTCGACGTGATGGATTAATTTTCAAATAATAATGGTAGTCTAGCTTTTTTCTATTTTCCGGTGTAACTTGTTTTAAAAAATTATCCAATGCATTCTGTAATTTATTCAAGGTTGATCTAAATTTATATACTTGATATCCAATAATAATATATCCATAGTAATCAACGGCGGGAATTCCTAGGAAAAATAGATAAAATTTTAGACAAGTTTTTAAATCTATTTCTTTATTTCCAAAATAAAAATAAACTGGTAAAACAGTGTAAATACATTCATAAAGTATCATACCCAAAGCCCATAAATCTTGTTTTTTACATTCATTAACAGTATAACTTTCTTTTCTTTTTTTAATCATTCGTAAAGCTTCCGGAGCCAAATAATCAATAGTTCCTACTGTTTTTTCGCAATATTGCATATCACAAGCCAATCCAAAGTCTATTAATTTTATTCTTGGTTCTTGATCTGTAATTCTTATAAATACGTTATCTGGTTTTAAATCACGGTGAACAATTCCTTTTTCATGTAAATATTTTATTGTTTCCACTAGCTGGGGTAATGATTTTGCCAAAATATTATAATAATTTTTTTTAGATTTTCCTGAATCTATAAAATTACTCAATGTTTCCCAGCCATCATTAAACCATAATCCTTGCATACTTAGACGATAATTATCCCGACTTTGTATTTGTAAATCCCAAACATGAATAATATTAGGATGATTTGACAATTGTTGTAGAGTTAGAATATCATATTGGTTTTTTAAATCTTGTTTACCAATTTTTATTGCAGAATTATTTTTTTTTACAACAGTTCCAAAACCCCCTTGACCAACTAAAATTTGTCCAGAGCGAAGCATTTTATTATTTTATAATAAAATATTTTAGTAAGCTTGTTGAACAAGAAATTGTTCTTTGGAATCACTAATAAATTTTACTGATGGATATTTCCTTTCTATTTGTTCAAGCAATTTTCCCATTGCATATTGATCAAAGTAAACCATTTTTTCAAAATTCAAGTCGTGTTGTAAAAAAATATTTCTATATTTCTTGGGTAAATATTGAATTGTACTCTTAAAAATTGAATAAGGGTCCTGAGTAGGTTGGTTTTTAAACCATAATGAACCCATATCTATAAATTGAATATTTAAAGTTTTTGGATCCACCAAAATATTACTTGCTTTAATATCTCCATGCGCAATTCCTTTAGAATGTAAAACTTTCATACAATTAATCATATTACGAGCTAGCTTGATTATTTTGCGATTAGAAAGTTCACTTGATTTTAAAAATTCTTGTAACGTAATTCCATGTTTAAATTTATTTTCCATTAATATCACGTCGTCTACTGGAACTGACATTTTAGGTAAACAATCCAATTTAGTTTTATTAATAATTTGAGCATTTCTTTTTTGTTCATTAAATTTACTTGTATTTTTATAAAAAAACTTTTTGATATAAAATCTTTTATTAGGATTATGATATATTATAATATCTCCAGATCCACCGCCAGTAATTGTAACAACATCATTTTTATAATATTTTGTGCCCATTTTATCTTTAAAAAAAGGTAAATGTTCTATTTGTTGTGTCAATAAATCTTGACCAAAACCACCCACTTGATCATCAAAGGCAAGCATTTTTATTTAAAAAAATAAAAACAATTTGATTATAAAGAAAACACTTATGAATTTTGAAATTGGATTTTGGGTGGTAATAAGTTTTATTTTCACCATAATGGCATTTTTTATTTGGCTATGTGTTACAAAAGCTAGAGATCACAGAGTAAAGCAAATAAGCTTTATTGGTTTGGGATATTTAATTCATCAATATTTGGTGAAAAGTTTTCAAAAAGTTTGTTTAATGTTGATCAAAACTAATCAAAATAGCGAGAAAATATCGGCCAATGTTATTTCCACTCAGCAAACAAAATTTGTGGAATTTTATAAACCGATTCTTACCCACGAATTATTAAAATTCGTTAGAGGACAAGATATTATTAATTCATTATTGCTAAATATTTCCAACCCAAAATTTCAAGATTTAGATTTATTTCTATTTCCGGATATTATTATTAATAAAAATGAATACTATAATACAATGTTATTTTTGGCATCCGAAAAAACATTACATTCAGCATTATTCTTGTCTAATGAAAACGCCAAGAAATATTTGGATAATTTAAATATTAAAGAATTAAATTAAAAAGTCGCCAAAGAAAAACAAATCGCCTGGATGAATTTTATCCTCTTCTTGATAATTAATTTCAGCTTCATCAACCAATTTTTCAGGAATAATATCAAAAAGAATCGAGTGAGGATAAAAAAATGCAAAGTCTGGTTTATTGTTTTTTATTGTATGACCCCAAAGTTTATTATGAACAATAAAATTATCAAACAAGATAACTTTGGACAAGAGATTTTTATCAAATTGTAAGAGATTTGGTAAATGGACTTTTGGAGTTCCATAATAAATATTTTTATTACAACTAGTGCTAAATTCGCTTGTTAATAATTTGATGTGATTATTTTTTTCTCCCACAAAAAGATAATTCGAGTCCATATGAGCACTCAAAATTTGATTGCTATTTGAAATACTCATTTGATATGCGTTAGGTTTTTTAAACCAATGGATGGGATCACTTGAAATACTATTACTGTAGTAGTCCAAAATGATGAATCTTTTTTTGTTACTCCAACGTTCTTTGACTACAGTTACAATTTCTAATCGATAGCCATTTAAATAGTTGCTATCTACGCCAAAAAAATTAAAAAATAAATATTTTTTAGGTGTCGATGTTTTAAAAACAGAAATAGAAGACAATTCCAAATTTTTGGGTAGTCTTTTTAAAATTTCTGTTTCATTTTGAATTGGATAGGCGGTCCAAATTGAATTTGGTCGAATGGTAAAGTTGAGAGGTTTATTTTGTATAGTATTTTGGAAAATACTCTTTTGAATGAAGGAAGGAAATAAAGACAAGCAATTCACGACAAGTGTCAAAAAAGCAAGACGTAGATTCATTTTGTTTATTAATATGTAACGTTTATATTACTTCTTTCTGGAGTTCGTTGTTTTAAAACTCTCAACATACTAGCAAGATTTGTAGCATCGTTACTAAATTGACTCTGTAGAGATTTACCTTGTTCTGTGTCATTATTAGAAAAATTTATTTGTCCAAGATTTGGACTATAATCTTTATTAAATCGAAGTCTTCTAATTAATGCATCGGCCCCTACAGGTCCTATTTTATTATTAGCTACACTTAACGATTTTAAAGCTTTTAATCCAGGATAACCTTTATCCGCTAATTGAATAGCACCTCGATTTCCAATATTGTTATTTTGAATTGATAATTTCTGTAAAGAATTAGCTTTTGATAAAAAAGGAATAATTTTTTTCAAACCCTGATTACCTAATTTGTTTCCTGACAGATAAATTGTTTTTAATTGTGATAAATTTGGGGCTTGTCCCAATTTTTGAACCAATTGATCTGGATTAAAAGTTTTATCTAGTATATTTAGTTGTGCGTTGGTAATATTAAACTGATGCTGTTGTTGCTGTTTTGGGGATTGCTGTCCTAAGATAGTTCCATTAGAGCTTAGAGGTCCTTGAGAGGCCCCGGTTGATTGTTGTGATTGACCCCCGCCTACAAGAATTCCTTGTTGTTGTTGTTGTTGTTGTTGTTGTTGTTGGGAGCCGTCTAGAGTTAGTTTCTTTTTATTTTGACATTGTTTACATGCATCATCTGCTGCTTTTCTAGCCTGATCTTTTATTCTTGCTTTTTCTTGAGCTTGTAATTTAGCAATGTCTTCTGCTTGTTTAGCCAATCTAATTCTTTGGGCTTGTTGAGCTTCTTTTGCTACTCTTTGTTCTTGTTTAGCAATTTTTGCAAGTCTATTTGCTTGTTGTTGTTTTTCTGCTGCGATTCTCTTTGATTGTTGATCTGCTTTTATTCTGGCTTGTTGTTTTGCTCTTTGAGCAGCTTGTTCGGCTTCTTTTGCTTCTTTTGCAGCAATAGCTTGTTTTTCTGCTATTTTTGCCATTTTTTGTTTTTGTGCTAAATCTATAGCTTTTAATATATCTTTTATTATTTTTTCTCTTTGTGTTAAAGTTGGAATATCTTTTTCATCAAAAGAATTTTCCTGTCTTAATGAACTCAATGTTGGAGTTAATAATTCAATATATTTTTGTTTTGTTGTTTGATCTTTCAAACCATCTAAAATTTTTTGTAAAATTGCATTCAACTGATTTGGGTGAAGATTTTTACTATTTTCTAATAAGTTCTTGTATTGTTGTTGAATTTTTTTAATTTGTTTTTGTATTTGTTGTGCTGAGCTTTGTGAACGATCTGCTTGTTGAGCTGGAGTT